>Ga0315277_10000554_pt1 | contig 59440 bp, 55 predicted proteins | sample YL17G05_15_MG_FD_203695 | JGI IMG/M metagenome (GOLD analysis project Ga0315277, IMG submission 203695) | Sediment microbial communities from Yellowstone Lake, YNP, Wyoming, USA - YL17G05_15 | ecosystem: Environmental > Aquatic > Freshwater > Lake > Sediment | place: USA: Wyoming | collected...
TCGGACCAATTGCCAATGAAATCCCTCCAGAAACCATAATAGAGGCGAAAGAACGAACAAAGGCTTTGGTTGCTTTAGATGTTCAGGGAATTATTCGTCATAGAGACCCACAAGGGAAACTTTCCTTTAGATCTAGTGAAAAAATTGAGGAAATGTTACCTTATGTTGATATTATCAAATTGGATTTAAACGAAGCTCAAACAATAACTGGGAGCTCAAAAATTCGGGACATTGTTTCCTATTTAGGAAGTTTAGGAGTTAAGACTGCCATTATTACAAAAGGGCAGGCAGGGAGCGTTTTATTTAATGAGGGAATAGTTATTAAAATTCCTTCAATTGTTCTAAAAGCCATTTATAATACCACAGGTGCAGGGGATTGCTTTTTTGGCAGTTTCTTAATGAATTACCTGGAAAACAAGGACGCTTTACAAGCCGCACAATACGCCACCAAAGTGGTTTCATATTTCATCGGGTCTTCAGAGGGAGTCCGATGTTTTTTTGTGGATGGAGATATAAATACAATAATTGAGGACTTCATCGATAAAAATAGAGCAGAATCTTAAAATTTCAAATCCTCTGCGATATATGAAGCTTCTGATGTTATTTTAATAATTGCTTCCCGAAATAAATCGAGAATTTTAGTGTAATCATCAGCCGTACTACTAGAAGAGAAATTCTGGATGGCTTTTGCAATTAAATTCTGGGCTTCTATGAGACTCTTCCCTTTCGAGTAACTCGCAGCCGCCGTTATTTCATTGTTTAAAAAATTGAGGAACCACAAGAAAATCGTTTTACCATCCGGCTCCTCCTTCTTATGGGCTATGTAATCTTGAAATCGGAGAAAAATTTGCATAGAATTTAAGAGTGTATTTTTAATTCCTTCGACCTGGCAGAACCGGATAATCAGCCTTTTTTCTTTTTCTGATTCATCCATTCTGATAACCCAAATAAAAAAATCTTAAAATAAAAAAATTAGTCTATCCTTCCTTTGCGTTCCTTTTTCGCCCTCACCGTCACTACGTGGCGATGTACCGCACAGGAGATACAGTAGTACTTAATGACTTGCTGGCGTGGAATTTGAGCGCCTTGTTGTCTCAATTCTTTTGCCATCTGGTAGTCGACCAGGGAATGCCATGCTGTTACCTTTTTTGCTTTATCACGTGGAACCGCTCGTCCGCAGTTAGTGCACTGAATCAATCCGGGACTACCACGGTTACCACCAGATCTACCGCCGCTCTTTCGTTTCTTGGGAATACTATTACCTCCAATTAACCATTAATGTCTCTGTTAGAAAAACCAATTGAAAATAAAAACTGTTCGATCAAGGGGATAAATTCTAAATAAAAAAAGGAAGTTATCATCTTTCATCATAACTAAGTATCTCATAAAGCAAAGGTGAACATTTTGGGCTTTAAGAAATTCATACGTGTGGTGATCCTCCTTTTTTCCTATACAGTTTTAATTAGTGGCATAATTTTGGGTCTGATTGTCGTAACCGGCGGGTTTGCGGGCCTTTCAATTATTTTAGATATGTTTTTACCCCAGTTCACTCTGGTTGCATTCATTTATATCATCGTCATGGTATTGGTGGTTCGATTGAAATGGGGCCAGAGGGGGCAGAAGAAATGGCTGGTGTTCACGTTATTTCTGGGGTTAATAGCCTTTGGTTTGAACATAGTACCACTATTTGGGGTGCAAGGCGCGATAGGATCCGCAGAGTCTCAGTTTAATGCCACTTATGGGACTAATTGGAACGAATTAATACCGAATGAATTGGAAGCGAAATTCCGGGCGGCTCCGTTCGATATGGGGGAATATATAAATGGAATACATTCCTCATCTTGTAATGTTTCATATGATATTGAATATGCGTTCGTAAATGGGAATGATTCCTTACGCTTCGATGTTTACTTGCCTCTCACAGGGATTGGGCCTTTCCCTACTATTATTACAATCCATGGAGGTGGTTGGACATCCGGCAACAAAGGTACTTCAAATTTAGCATATGTAAATCGTTATCTTGCTTCGCAAGGCTACGCAGTTTTCGACATCATTTATGGACTTGCTAAGCCGAGTTTAGCCGGGGCAGAAGCAATCGGGATCGATAAGTTAACAGGAAGCGGCTCCGTAAATTATAATAATTCCTATACAATCCCGCAGATGGTTAAAAATATCGGAACTTTCACGCACTATCTGGCAGCCCATGCGCAGGAGTATAAAGTTAATTTGAGCCAAGTCTTCGTGCTCGGGCGCAGCGCGGGCGCGCATCTAGCGGGATGTGTCGTGCTGGGATTCGATGATTCTCCTTATAGCTCAGTATTTAATCATAGCATTACGATTCGGGGCGGCATTCTCTACTATCCGCCTTGCAATATGACTGCCATGTTCTATAATTCCCTACAAATCGCGGCGCCCTATCGCAGTTTCATAGATGTCCAAGAGATGTTCGATTATCTGATGGAAAGCAACGCGACGAATTATGGGACCTACTCGCCTCGGAGCTACATGAAAGCCAATTCGCCACCGCTGTTAATTTTCCACGGGAGTAATGATAAGCTTGTGCCCACCGACGAATCCCGCGATCTGAAAGCGGCTCTGGAATCCGTGGGAAACACGGACTGCATTTTGATCGAGATGCCCTTCATGGGACATGCGTTTGACATGATTCCAGGCAATCCGTATAGCCAAATAACCTACTATTACCTCGAACGGTTTTTGGCCTTAACGTTAATAACGACATAAAGTGATGTTATGGCAGAAAAAGGAGCTTATTTCAAATATTTGAAAGTGGTAACCTATGCGACACTTGTCATTAATATCGTTTCCATTATTTTAAGCTTGTTCGGCGAGTATCCCATTAGCAGTATTGCCGGTTACCTGTACATAGGGGCGATTTGTCTCAATATCCTCGTGATTTTCTTTAATTTTATGAATATTAACACGGCAGATGCTAAGGGCAAATTCTTGAAAATCCTTTGCTACATCTATCTGGTATTCCTTTTCTTCGCCATGTTCATGTTACTCTTCAGCCAAATAATTTTTATTATCCAAGAAGACCCGACTAGTATCCGATTGATCATTGCCGAACTTACTCACTGGATTGTTTATTTCGGGGTTTTAGGATTTGCCCTACTATTGGCCCTCCTAGATCTAAAATATTTCACCCGCCCCGAAACTTGGGTACCTCAAAAATCATAAGAGAATTTTTATCCATGATTACAAGATAATAATGCAAATCAAGTCGGGATGAAAAAATGGAAGTCACAAATCTCTGGGATGCACTAACGGAATTTAAGAATATAGGGATTAAGACAAAATCGATTCAGCAGCAATTAGAAAGTTGGGGAGATCATACGATCCAATTCATTGTTAAAGGTGGAGAGGATTGCACATTGATTATACGAAAGGGCAAAGTTGCCTTAGAGAAAGGAAAGAAGGAAAATCCCGATCTGACCTTCACCGCACTTGATGGACATTTGGTCAACCTCCTCACAGGGCAAACCGATTATACATCATTGGATATTATGGGCGATATTACCTTTCAAGGGAAACCCGCCGATAGGAATAGATTCATTGCGATCCTCGGCCTATTTGTGGATGCAATACTTGGCGAATCCGATGAATTTGTGAACCCTGAGGATTAACTTCCGACCATGAGGTTTTTCGAATCGTTGAAATCCATTTTCTCGTTAAATCCACGAAAGGGGTAACCTCCCCCAAATTTTTGATCAGAGACCTCACGGGGACCTCTGGCAGATTAGATATCATCTGCCGTTGCTTGCTAGGAGCGTTTTCTTTCGGGTATCAAAACACTTTCTTCCATACTGTCCTTAATGGACCTCCAATTCCTCCAAAAGCGGTGGAATTCATTGGGAATTTCTTGGATCCGCTTCCACCAGATGAAATCGGTGTCGCAAAGTTATTTCAAGCTTTACTGATGCCTCTAGATAGCAATCACTATAAAGGAATACTCCTGACGACCAAGTCATTTCTAGAAGTTTCGAGTGCCCTCGCCCAGCAGGGCCCACTATTTCTGTTACAAGAAAATGCCGCCCCGCTTCGCGACCAGTTAGAGCCCTTTGCAAAGTCCGAATCCGCATTCGAGTCGGTCACATTTGTCCTCGGGGATCATTTCGACCTGACTAAAGAAGAGAACCGCTTTTTGCTAGAAGAACTCGAAGCTATTCCAGTTAGTCTGGGCGCTGAAAGCTATTTGGCAAGTCATTGCATCGTTTTTGTAATGATGGAATTAAAGAAACTCAAGTTTTTGTCGAGCCCGTAAGATAAAATCGCTGCTGCTGATTTATTTGAAAATCTGGACCACGGCGCCTTTATTTTGGGATCGGCGGAATTTGAGGGAGGAACCGTTCTGGGTGGTAAAATGATTCCACGGTCAAGTATGCGCATACTCCGGTCCAGAGGTGTGGAATGCTAGTTCGTTGTTGCGGAATCAAACCTTGTTCTCCTGGCATGCTAATCCATAAGGTGACCTCCCCATAGCAGTCGGAGCCAGGGATCGGGAGGAAATTCGTGATTTCCCTTGCCGCAAGCGTAAGCAATGGTCGAAGCTCAGGTTGTGTGGCAGTGACAATGTTCAAAATAAACACCTGTTCAGCTAGATAGCCATAGCCAAGGCGTTTTCTTTCGACTTTTTCTTGAACCTCTTTTGTCAATTCAGTAATGAATGGTTGCGCCAGTTGATCATTGTAGGATTCGAAAAGCGGTGCTGGAAATAACGACCATTGGATCCCGCGCCATCCACTTTTTCTTAGAATGGGTTCATTTGCAACCCTGCGAAGGATCCCATTGCGTAATGCGACTGCCGATGTTCGCCATCGCTCCACTTGCGTTGGATCAGTTCCCCATCTCTGTCCTGCATCGATCGCTGAGGCTAGCCCTGTCAAAACTGCCGCAGCGCCGTGTAGAGTGGCGTACGGAATGAAGTTATCATCCTCAAAGCAGCGCCGAACCCACCCCTTACGTTTATTTACATAGGAGTCGATTGCGCATGCCGCCAGTTCGAGTACCTCACGAAAGCGTTTCTGATATGCAGGGCGATCTGCTTCCGGAATGAAGTGTTCATGCCGCCAAAGATCCCAAATTACCAGTGAAGTTTCATCGAGTTCGTAAGGAATTATGGAAATGTTGCCTTCTTGTCCATCGGTGTAGATATTCGCAGACCAATGTCCTCGGGGAGAATGAAAGGGTGATCTTAGGCCCAACAGCCATGCGAGACTACCTGACAATCGCTTTTTTTGCTGTGTGCGACGATAAAAATCGAGATGTTGGTCTACAATCTCGGAGAATCCGGCGAGATCCAGTGCTAGATCAAAAAAAGCTCCATCGCGGGGCCAATCAAAATGATACGCGGGTTGTCGGCTCGGCGAGGCTACAATCGCCCCGCTATTGCGGTCATGTCCGAGAAGAAGATTGGTAATTGAACGCCGACCCACCCTACGCTCTATGGAGTTAGCTTGCGATGCCAGGTTTACCTTATTGGCAATATCCATCCAATATTCTATGGTTTTCGCTTTTAAAGTATTCAAACCTTGGGTTTGAGCGTCTCTAACAATTTTTACGCTGCCTGCAGCGGTGTCTGCGATTGCGATTAAGATTGTGATTTTTGCTTCCTCATCCTTTAATTTAAATTCCAAGCCGGCATCAATCGGACCAATAAATCCGTCATTTCCATTTAATTTTCCCTCCTTTGCGTTTTCACTTGCACCCATCGGGGCATTTTTAGAAAGAGATCTACCCTTTCTATCTGCCCCGATTTGAACGCCGTCTGGTAGGGTCAATGAACCCAGTGCAATATAGATACCTCCTTCTGAGTACAGGTCGTCGATTTGTTCAGGGGTTAAATTTGTATGAAGGTACGGTAAGAGGCGGCTTTTATCCGTTTTATTAGGCTGAAAATAGAGAATTATTGATTGGGCGGGTAAATAAACTGCGGCAAAACCACTTTTTTTGGAATCCGATGCGCCTAAATTGGAGTCCAATTTTTTTGAAGGTGAAAAGGTTCCATAGTAAAAGAATTTTTCTGCCAATGGCGCTTTGATTTGGAAATCCTGGACCAACAAATCAGAGTTCCAATCGACCCACTGACATATTTTAACTTGGATGTCATTCTGAAGGAGCTGAGTGCAAAGGATCGGACCTCCCTCTGGGTCGTATTGTCTTGAGCTTGTCCATGTTTCGTCGCCTAACCAGCTTAAATTCCCTTGGTGAAAATAGATTCCCCCTCGTGCACCCAAGCCCGGATAGACTTCATAGGGGCGTCCATATCTTCTCCAATCCAAACTCGGGGCATTTTTTCCCCAGCGCGTATCCTTCAAGAAGAAGGCCCCGATTAAGCCGCGGGCTTGAGTTAAATAGCGAAGGTGATCATAATAGGATGGTGTAGGCCAACGAAAATAAACTATTTCGCTCCATGGACTAACCCCAACAGTCAATCTACCATTACCGAGTGCGCCTACTGCATTTGTTCCTCCTCCCATACTCTCTGAACGAAAATCGCACTGCACCAGCGGATCCCTAAAGACATCCGCCTGTTCCCAATCTAAGATATCCTCCTTCTTGGTCATATAAAACTTACCTCAATAAATCATTCATAATCGGAAAATCATAAATTGTAAGCTTTACTTTTATAAAATCACTAAAATATAGGTATAACTCACTATTTTGTTATAAAATAAAAAAAAAAATCAAATTGAAAAAAGTCTAATTAATTCCCATTCTCTTAGTAAGTTTGACTATCATGAAAATAACAAAAGCCACTATTAAGAAGGTAATTAGATCACCGATAAATGCTCCGATTCTAAAAGGACCTAATACAAACTCTTCCCAATTTAATCCAGGTGTAAAGAATTGGACTATAGGCATTATTAGATTATCAACAAGCGATTTTACGAGAGCTCCAAGGTAAAGTCCTAAAATAAAAGCAACTGCTAAACCCATTACTTTATATTGGCTTAAGAAATCTTTAAATTCATTTATTCAACCTTTCTTTTTTACTTCAGGTGGTTTCGGTGGTGGTGGTGTTAGAATTTCTCTAATTTTCTTTAATTCTGCTAACATTTCATCTTCTTGAGACAGGTTTAGAACCCCTTTTTATTTGATTTTTGTCTTATATTTGAAATTTTATGTATGAATTTGCTTTGAGCATTTATTTAAAAATAAAAGCAAAAAATGCTTATCTTGGAATCTACCAGATTTTAGAAAAAAAATGTAAAGGGGCGGAATCTCCGCTTCCGCAGCCTAATTTACTATGGCTAGGCTTTTAAAACAAGTATTCTTTCTTTATTTTACCCTATCAAAAACGTTGGTTATCAGTAGTTCCATATATTTTCGGGCTTGAGCCATTGCTTCTCTACCGGTCTCGGTGAGACTATAATATTTTCTATTCGGCTTTCCCTCTTCACTAGAGGTTTTCCACTCTTCTTGCACTAGTCCATCTTTTTTCATCTTATAAAGAATCACATAACCTGAAACAATAGCTGGCTGAAACCCAAATTTGTTTTGGATTTTTGATTTTATCTCATAGCCGTACAAAGGATCATCTTCTAGTAAACGTAAAATATACATCCAGAGATTTGCCTTCGTTAATTTATCCGCGAGTCGATTAACTGCTTTTGTGATTTTGTTCTCTCGGAGGTTCTCTTTATCGAGAAAAACTTCGTTCAAATCGTTTAGGGTTTCTAGGGATTTTTTCTTTGCCATCTTCAACAACCTCACTTAAATTTAAATTTAGGCTTCTATTTCTATTTGAGGGGGCGATTGCACCTCTGCATGATTCGCCGAGGCACCATTTTGAGGTAACGCGGCATTTTCCGCTTCCGGTAATTTCCTCAGGGCCGCAATGATGCGTTGGATCACCGTAATCTGTGTTAGCACTGCGAGGATGATCATTCCAATTCCGGTGTAGTTATACAGCGGATTCGTCGTAAATTGAATGGCGGGAATCCCTTGTAAGACTAACACTATCATTAAAATAATCATACGTTCGCTGCGTTCCGCAATACCGACCGCCATCGATTTTGCCCCAGCGGATTCCGCCCTTGCTCGCGTGTAGCTCACCAGGAGTGACCCCACCAATGCTATAAGGCCAATCCAAGGCACGCAGAGGATCGAACTTGGGAATCCTACGAAGATGATACAGGTGATCATTATTGCATCAGAATATCGATCGAGGACCGAATCCAAAAATCCGCCGAATGCGGTGATCCGGTGCGAATTGCGAGCGATCGCGCCGTCGAGCGCATCAAAGTAGCCCGCAAGCAGGATCAGACCTGCTGAGGCCACTAAAATATAGTGGGAAATGGGATAGAGCAAAATTATAAGAGCTGCCACTATTGAAACACAAAAACCGAGTAGCGTGGCACTATTCGGAGTTATCCCCAATTTAATGGCTTTCTGAGCCATGGGTTTAATAATTTTTTCGGAAAGGTTCCGCATTCTACTTAAAACCATACAATATCACGTGATTAATTTTGATTTTTCTGTGATCGCGTATTTTTTATATCTTTTAAAAAAGATAATTTCAGTTTTCCCAATTTTTTTGATTTTAAATTAAAATATTCAAGGTTCTCGAGGTATTTAACGATTATTTTGACATGATCATGTTAATTTCTTTTAGGGTATGACTTTTACTTTTACAGTTTTATTAGTACCGATGATCCGAATTATTTTACACATTAACATGTATATCTTAATTAAAACTTATTCCAATTTATATATTTCTATTTATATGAATCTAACTAATCGAGGGTTTCGGGAGGTAATTTGTCTTATTATTAGAGATTGGGAAGTAAATTCGTTATTATATATAAATACTTAGTAAATTTAGTTAAAATAGCAAAGACTTTTATTCAATATCTTTCTTGAAAGAGAAATTAATTAGTTTTGAAGCTAGATTTTAGATAATTAATATAGAAAAACAGCTTATTTTTTCCGTTACTTCTTTTCAAATTCATATAGAAAGAATTATGGAGGGGGACATGAATAATTTTTTCTTATTTATTCCTTAAAGGTAGTAATTTTAATCCAGCGACAAAAATATATTTATGAAGAAGGTTAGGGGAGCAAGAACATCTCTGAATTTAATTGAACCCTAAGAGTTTTCCAGATTTATAATATATTATCACTGTAGTATTTCATTGATGCGACCGAGAACCCAGCTTTTATCTATGGCTAATAGTAAAGGAGCTAGGCGCGGACCGTTTTCCTTCCCTAGAAGCAGTTTATAGAGGATTTGAAACATTAATTTACCTTTCCCTAAAATTTCTTTGCCAATTGTATAGATTTCCTGTTCGAGTTTCGTTTCATCCCAATCTTGACTTTCAAAGCGCTCGCAGAATGTTTTAAGGGCCTTTAATTGATCAGCGGTGAGTTCTTTTTGAATTTCCGGACTTATTTTTTCAGAGATTGTAAATTTTATTTTAGCAGGGGCGTAGAGTTCCAGGTATTTGTTGGTTCGTTGGAAGGCGACTTCAATCTGCCGTCTATCTTCTTCATTTAATTCAGCTACATTGTAAATTTTTTTAGCGATCTCAACCGCCGTCTGGATAATTTTGGAGGTGCCAATGAGCTTTTCGAGTGGGATGAGTTCTAGAATAGTAGAAGGAGGGAGGACTTTGGAGATTTCGGAGGGCAGGGGTTCACTAATCTGGCAGAGAAAAAATAGGCGTTTATAGAGATCAACCCGATCAGGAGCAATTCTCAATTTATTAATGACCGTTTCAGCTTTATAGTTATAGTATAACCTGGAATAATCTGCAAGTTCGTCATCCAAACGCGGGATATCGAGTTCGGTATCAAATAGGTTGTATTTTCGCCCGATCAATTCGGAATCCATGAGGTTTGCTTGGGATTTTGGTTTTCGAAGGAAGAAAAGCTTCAGGGATTGGGGAGAGGAGAAGGTGGTCCAATCCCAGGTGGCGATGCAATTTCCTTTGGAAGAGGACATTTTTTGCTTTCCAATCAGCACGTATTCATAGGGTTGGAGGGGATTGGGTCCTTTCGTGGGGCAAGGTTCTGGATAGTCAAAGATTTCTTCGCAGACATTGCCTGCAACCCAGAAAGAGCCACTCCCTACAATGGGAGCCCCTTTTTCATGGGGACAATTAACACCGTGTTCCTTACCGAAAGGTTCAAACACAATTTTCCAGAGAGGCCATTGGCTCGCCCATTCGACGCGCCACAAGAGTTTTCCATGTCCTTTTCGGATATCACTTACGCCTTTGTAATGGCAACCCTGAATTAACCGATGCTTGAACTGATAATCCTCGCAGGAGTAAGAGACCTCATCGCCATCTCTTCCAATCATGCGGGTAGTGATGATTTTGCCACAATTTTCACAAATCGGGTTCCAGGGGATCCAATTCGCAGGCAAGGGTTTCTCCCGGTATTGATTGATGAGTTCGCGGAGCCGATCGATCTTATCTAATGCAAGTTTGATTAGCGGGTATAATTGTCCAGACGCATAAATTTTGTGCATATAGATTACTTCGAGGGTTACACCGAATTGCTCCCGCAGCGAGTCCATGAACAAATTGACGAAATGTTCCGAATAACTGCCGCAGCAGCCTTCAGGGCAGGGGAGTTCTGAAACGGATTGCCCGAGATACTGCTCAAAGTTATCTGGAATTCCTGCGGGGACTTTTCTCAGAGGGTCCATATTTTCGGCGACCCAGATGAAGCGCACTTTTTGCCCAGCATCTCGTAATGCCCGCACCACCGCTTCTGCCCGGAACACATCCGAAGCATTGCCAATGTGAGGGACCCCGCTTATCGAAGTACTGCTTTTTACCGTTAAAACCTTTAAATCTGGAATTTGTTTATCGAAATAATTATAAGATTTGCGATGAATAATGCTATTGGCAAGATCATCTGCCCAAAAGGTAATTTCTTCGCTGTCCAATTTTCTCGCCGCTTTGATAACTAACTTTTGATAATTAGCTTTTGATAATTAGCTTTTTAGTTTTTTTATTATAGCAAGGATTATCAAAGCAGCGAAGTTCCAGAAATAGGGGAAAGGTTTAAAATCCGAGCATTTCCCAAGTGTAGGTTTTGGCGCAAGAGCTGCAAACGACGTCTTCAGAGCGGCTAGGCAGTTTAGGGAGCGAATTTCCGCAGTCGCAGCGAAGCTCCTTCAGGGGGCTAAAAGCAGGCTTGAGGCTTGTTTGTAATTTGGCGAGGGCTTTCGATTGGAAGTCTTCGGCTATCTTCGAGAGCAACCCCGTGAGCTCGGACATATCTTCGCAGGCGATCATTAGATCCAGAGTATTCCGTTGCTCAGAAACATTGACTCGTATGGCAATCGGATGTTTGGTGGTTTTTGCCCGGGTATAATACCAGGATTCCACTTCATAGGGGTTGCCAGAGATTTGGAAGGCTTGAATGTGCGTGATATCAAAGAGCATTACGGTATCATGTAATATTTTGAAGGAATCGGGGGGTGTCGCGGGCAATGCCCATCGCCGATAGTCCTTGGTTAAAGAGTCCATCAGATTGCGAATCATAGCGATATTGGCTTCTTCTGGTTTGAAGACGAGCGGACATTTAATTGCGACGTCACGGGGCTTTAAATCGATTGATTTGAAATTTCCTTGTGCATCTTGAAATTTGACAAATCCCGCAATTACACCCACGCCACAGGTCACGGGTTCTAAATAATAATCAATCCCTTGGGAGGCGCCGGGCATCAGTTTGTCGATCTTCGCAAGACCGCGACTGAGGTCATCCAAGGAGGCTTCTGGGAGAATGCGAATCAACTTGAATTCCTTGGGGATTTCCAAATCCACGCGGACAGCCGTGATGACATATTTGGTCTTATTTGCAATTGCGATTTTGAAGCGCACTTGGCCACCCACATAATCGAAGTCACGTAATGCATCCACGCGTTCTTGAACGGCAGGAGGTGCCGGCGTAGACGCAACGGTCTTCACGTATTCGAAGCATTGGCGGCAGAAATAGGCATTTTGGGCTTCAATAAATTCAGTTTCCGAACCACATTTGGCACACGACTGCTTGCCTTCTGCCGCGGGGGCAACGGTCGAACCGATTGGTGTGGAGCCGAGTTTTGGTGAGAGGAAAATGATATCACCCGTGGCAGGATCGATTTGCCCTGCGAGTTCCTCTTTGGTAATCATCTCTTGGAGGAGCGCTTCAAGTTGAAACGAATCGATATTTGGAGCATTTAATTTGGCGGGTAGATCGCAGAGAGCGTAGGGAATGTTTTTATTGGCTTTTTCGGCGAAGGTTTTAATCCGCGCTTTTAACTCATCGAGCTCGGTTTTGACGGGGGGCGCTGCGGGGGTAGCAGCAGGGGTATCACGAACCTTCCCTACCACTTTTTGGTCTTCAACATATCGCTGACATTTGTAGCAATAATAGCGGGAATATTGCGGAATGAAGGTGGTTAAAGCACCACAATATTGACACTTCGGGATGGAATTCGAAGGAGTGGGTGTAGCAGAGGGTTGCGGAGTAACGGCTGGTGCGGCGGTGCCAGGGCCACCTAATCCAGGTTTTTTCTCTACGATTAGATTATAAACGCTCAGAGGAAGAAGTCGTATCTCATTTTTCCCGTGGACAGGGCACGTGATCTGAATTTTCACATAGGGATCTCTATAATAAGGTTGAGAAGAAATGGGAATATTGCATTTATCACATTTAAAAAAGTGTTCGCGTAAGAAGGTTATATTGGAGGGCGTCCATTGGTCGACAGTCCCTATTGATAGGATAAATTTCTTTTTATGTCCCGTAGGACAAATACCTACCGTGACTAAATCCTTTACACCTTTCATGATGATAATGGTAAGTGGGGCGCCACAAGTACAGGTGAAATTACTTTCCCAAGAGGAACTCATTTCTAGATCACGCCACTCTTTTATTTACTTGGATTTAACCTTTCTTTTTTAAGATTCGCAAATAATTGCCCAATGGTCATAGGCAACATATTAATAGAAGGCATATTCAAGGAGGGCATATTCAAGGTCAATCCCATAGAGCTTACCTTCACCTTAGCGGGCTTGGATGTTTCGTATCCATTTACAACCACTTTTAGGGCGCCGGTCCCGATATCATATAATAAGCCGTGGATAATAAGTTGGGGTGGAATGGTGGAGTACGTGCGGAGGAGTGTGACCTGTTCACCAATATTGAGCTCTTCATTTGAAAAGGTCCCGAGCCACTCGTTGAATCGGAGGAAAGTTACGGGATCGAGTGTGCCTCCCAGCTTTTGAATCGCATCCCTTACTTTTTCCCGGGTTATTTTAGTCATTTTGCAATCGGTATGACCGAGAATCACGATTTCTGTGATCCCGGCAGTAATAGCTACCATTAATGATCGCACAACATCCTCTGTAATCCGGTTTCCTGCATTTCGGAGGATAATAAGGTCCCCGATATTCAAATGAAAAATCCGAATGGGATTAACACGTGCATCAATGCAGGAAAGGACTGCTATCTTTTTAAGAGGCTCCGTTTGGGCCGCAATCTTCTCCGCATACTTTTCATACGTGCTCTGGAACGTTTGATTCCCAGCCAATAATTCGTCTAAAGCCGTCACTTTAATTCGCCCTAATAACTGGTTGAAATTACTTATTTATCGAGTAAAGAGCTCTTGATCAACTATTGAAATTCTCCCTTTATTAAGTATTAAGTTTATTTATTGGTTAGCAGGTACGCAATGCTTTTCAAGAGAATGGAAACGGTGGAGGGTAATTTTTCGGGGTGCCAAGAGAAGATTAAGCCAGTCTTCACTTCTATAACGGAACTGGTTCGATCCTCATATAACGCTAAAGATCCTTCGCTCGGATGGGGTTTGATATGAGGCCCATTTTGGTAATACACCATAATTTTAGCGCTTGTTTGCCCCTCGAAGATGGGGTGAGATAATGCACTTAATTCAACCTCGCAATTATAAATGCCTGAATCCCGGATCATCTTCGATTGACTAATCCCCAATTCGGGTGTGCCTGCAAGATAGGCTCCAGCGCAAATCCCGATATATCTGCCGCCCATCTTACTCAAAAACGTTTTAATGGCATTACAGCCTTCGCGTCTCAAATTTGGAATATAGTGTGCTGTATAACCACCGGGCATAATCAGCACGGCGTACTTCTCTAAAATCCCATTAATAATCGCGTTTGCATTGACTATTGTATAGGAAAACTTCCCTTGAATGACGATTTCGACATCATTCGCTAGTTCTGCACCAGGACCTGCATACAGTGCAACTTCAGGGGGCTCCATTGAATGCTTATCTCACTATTTTTTTCTCTCAATCAATACCCAGAGTAGTAATCTTGAAAATAAATCAAGTTCATCTAGAATTCCTCTAGGAAAGGAAAGGAGAAGTTGACTAAAAAATACCTCCTACGAGTAAAATATATAATTTATGAGAGGAAAGAGGCTGTTTCAATTTACTAGGGATTTTCACGAAATCACATCAATATTGCCTCCAAAAAAGCCAAAACGAAATTAGATTAACTAATCCGGTGATTTGTACCATTCAGAAACTAGGAAGAAACTTTTTTAAATATCGCCGTTAAAAAAAAAATAGAAATATTGATTGAGCTAAGATCTTTTTTTAGCTTGCTGTATTTCTGCCTTAGTTCAGATAAAAGATGATTAGATATGAGCGAACCTGAAAGTACAGAATTGAAGAAAGTAGAAGAGTTAAGACCTGGTCTTAGAGGTATTAACCTCAAGGTTAAATGCGGTACGAAAAATGAAGAAAAGGAAGTAGTTTCAAAACAAACGGGAGAAACATTACGGGTTACCGAAGCGTTAGTTGGTGATGAGAGTGGCTCCATTCTCATAACGCTCTGGAACGATGATATAGACAAGATGCAATCCGATCACGTCTATAAAGTGACCAATGCCTACACGACGGTGTTCAAAACCTCCCTGCGCTTAAATATTGGTAAATACGGCGCTTTTGAAGAAATTCAAGAAGAGGTAGCTCCTAATTTCGACGATACGGGTAATGTTTCCAAAAAAGAATATCAACAACGACCGAGATCAGGTCCGAGATTTGAAGGCGGTGGCAGACCTAGGGGTCGCGAAGAAGGCGGCAGACCTTATGGGGGCGATCGCGGTGATCGTGGTGGTCGCGGCGATCGCGGTGATCGTAGAGATCGCGGTGGCAGAGACTTTAGAAGAAGATAAGCTCTAAAGTTTTCTTCTTAATTTTTTTTCTTGATACGTACGCCACATTCTAAGCCCAGAAAAATTAATCTGTTGAACCCAAGCTTTTTTTTTACTTATTTTTTAAGCTTGCTTCCGCAGCCCTGACAAAAAGCGGAGGAAGCCGAGTTCTTTACCTTGCATTTCGGACAGACTTTGATATAAGGACATTTATGGGGCTCTTTTGTGCAGAGTGATAAATACCAAGAAGAGGATACATCTGTCAATATTAATTTACAATAGCCATAAGCCCCACCCGAACGCCCTTCCGAAAATTCACACGTCATCATCTTTATTTAGTCCTTTATGCCTAAATTAAAATCAAAAATATGATTTTTCAGCTATTAATCTCGTTACTCAAATTTCAATCAAGGTCTTTAAGCTTTCGATGAGGTAGGTATTACCATATTATTTAAAAAATACACACGATGTGTAAGTACTTAGGTTAATTTGGGTAAGCTGGTGACAGTAATGGGTGACAGTTTTAATACGGAACCGCCTAAAAAAATTCGTTTCAGTAAAAAAGAAATTCAAGATTTATTGATAGCGATGGTTATAATATCATTTGCCTTTGCAATTGCCCTTTCAACCCCATCCGGATATAGCATAACAGCGATTGATTGGGCAATTTTTCCGCTTACGCTTCTTATCAGTTTCTTAGCCATTGGATCCGGATTTATCTTACACGAAATGGGACATAAGTTTCTGGCGATCCGGTACGGGGCCTGGGCGGAATTCCGGGCATGGATGTGGGGATTGATGATGGCTTTGATGATGGCAGTCCTTGTCGGGGTTGTATTTGCCGCACCCGGCGCCGTTTACATCGCGGGGAACATCACTAAAGAGCAAAATGGCAAAATCAGTGCTATGGGACCAATGATAAACATGACATTCGCTTTTATTTTCTTTCCGTTAGTCTTTATTACCACGGGGATTTTCAATACCATTTGTTTTTACATTTATTACATCAATGCCTTCCTAGGAGTCTTCAATCTTATTCCCCTTGGACCCCTCGATGGTGCTAAAATTCTGAGCTGGAACGTGGCGATCTTTATTGCTCTCTTCGGAGCCGCAATTGCCCTCTTGGTTCCTGCCTTCATCCCCAATTTTCTCTAGGAGAGAAGTGAATGGCAATAATTGGACGCTATTGGGAAGATTTCCGGGTCGGGGAAAAGTTCCAAACGACCCGGCGTACCATTTTTGAGTCGGATGTGATTCAGTTCTGTAATTTGACCTGGTTCAATTTATCCATGTTCTTCGATGATGTCTATGCTAAGGAAGACCCGATTTATCATGAACGGGTAGTGCCAGGACCCTTCCTCATCGCGCTGGCCATCGGGCTTTTTATAAAGCTTGGATTTTACGATCGTACTGCTATTTCGATGTTAGATATTAAAAATGTGCGTTTTCACAATTCATTAAGAATTGGGGAGACCATGCAGGTTGAAGTGACGATTCTAGACAAGCGAGAAACGAAAACTCCTGATCGAGGACTCCTAACGCTCCAATTTGCCGTGACTCGGCACGATCAGACCCCTATTATGACCTTTGAGATGGTTCATCTGCTTAAGCGGAAATGATTTCAAGCTAAAAGGTCGGTTTGTGTTTTTCAGATTGCACCATAAAAATCTTAAAGGTCTATCAATATTAGAGATTCATTAAAGAATTTTAAAAATGACCACCATTTTGAGATGGGATTTGGATTTGAAGGTGAAGCAACTCTTATCGGGCATTTTTCTGAGTCTCTTATTTATAAGTTTTGTAATTCCGTCGATTCAAGCAGTTGCGACCCGACAAACTGCAATGCTAGATTACATTGAGCAGTGCAAAGTCGGACCCGGGTTCGGGAACACGCCAGCTGCCACGGTTCCGACCTTAGAATCGACTTTTCAAGCCCTTTACATTTTGAATGCGTACTCTCATCTCAGTGAGATCAATGAACATGCGTTAATCTCGTGGGTGAATAGTTGTAGAAATGCGGATCATGGCTATGGGAATACAAATCACACAGCGGTGGTCTCAGACATTACTTCCACGTACTACGCAACTTGGATTCTCGATCTCTTTGACCGAAGCCTTGACAATCGAACCGATGAGTGGGTGGCAGCATGCCAAAATAAGTCGTCGAGTTTCGGGGAGAAAATTAATGGAACTGCCATCTTGAGCGCAACTTACTATGGATTAGAAACGCTCTACCTTAATAGTACGAATTTAAAGGCCTACAACGTGAGTACTTGGATTCTAGAACGGCAGAATACGATACTGAGTTCCTTGGGCTATGGAGGATTCGCGACAGATCGCAATTCCTCGAATATGGGGGCGACCTGGGCGGCCATTGGCGCCGTAAAACGCTTAAACAGTAGTGGTTATCTGCTAGAACCGCTCATTTCGTGGATTAATCGGAGTCAGAACACCGTTAGTTACGATGATAACTTCGGGGCGTTTAGTAGCAAAACGACCGAAATGGATTGGAGCCTCCTGAACACCTATGGAGCTATCTATTCGCTGCTGACGCTCGGGGCTTCGTATTTGGCTCGTATCAATTTAGAAGCGACCTTGGATTGGCTCATTACGCTGCAAAATACAGATGGAGGGTTCCGCGTGAATTCATTTACCGGTAGTTCAAGTCTTTCTGCAACGTATTGCGCATTCAGGACTCTAGAGTTAGTGAATCAAGAACCCCTGCTTTCCGAGAATGTCCCTTGGGAATCGCCCTTTGAAATGCCGATTTGGGCTTGGGTTCTAATCGCACTTGGGATTGGAATCATTGCAATTTTTATAATTAAGAAGTTCTATATGGATTAAATAGAAAAAGAGAGTTGTTCAAATAAAAAAAGGAGAAAGTTTATTCAAATTTTTTAAATAACTCTTTCTTTGCACCGCAAATCGGGCATTTTGCCGGGGGTTCGCCTTCCCCTGTACACCCACAGACCGGACACACCCAATATTTCTTCTTCTTTATGTCCTTGCCTTCAGTAACTGATTTTATTGCTTCGGTATACAGGCCGTGATGCAGTTTTTCGGTCTCCAACGCAAAATGGAATGTGCTTGTTGCTGCTTTATTCCCGGCTTTCTTCGCGCCGTCTTCCATAGGAGGATACATGGTAGTAACCTCGTAATTTTCGCCAGTTTTTGCGGCTTCCAAATTTTCTTTTGTGCCTTTTATTTCACCCAGCACTCGGAAATGGTTTAGGGCATGCACCGTCTCGGCTTCCGCAATCACTTTAAACATTAATGCAACGTTGGGAAACCCGTCCTTTTCAGCTTTCTGTGCAAACGCGAGGTATTTCCGATTTGCCTGGGATTCTCCCGCAAATGCGGTCTTTAAGTCTTCTTCTACTCCCATTAAATCATACATCCTAATTTTTTTTATTATTGTTTGTATCTCTCATTAATTGTCCGTTTATTTTTTTATAGGCAAGCATTACCTGTTAAATTTAAAAATGATCCATTAGATTCTACAGACTTTAAGAATCTGAACTGGATTTCTTATAGAATGTGGTATAAATGCCCCGTCCTTGGCTTACGAGATTATCGTGGGAGGGTTGAAAGGTAAGTGGGGTCTCATGATTGATATCTGTCAGATAGCCTTTAAATGCATCTCCCTCAGTAATTCCGAGATTTTCCATTGTTAGTCGGGTGCCTTCGGGTATCTTACGGACTAATTGATTTTCCGTATTCACGAATTTTTCCTTTTTAGTGGGTATCTCTGTGTGCAACGAAATTTGGGGCGTGGGAATACCTTCCTCCGTCCATTGCGCCATATAAATTAACTGATATAACTCTGGGAGTTCATCATGAACCCATTTAATAGCCCCATCTTCAATTGTATTCAAAACTAATGCATGATTGGATGTTAGACCTGCAACTAATGATACGAATTTATCAAGGGGTGAATAAACTAATGAACCAAATAAAGGAGGCACTGGATAATAAAGGAAATAATAATCCGGTAATTTATATAAGACTTTAGAGGCTAAGCCATGATAAACATTTGATAAAGTTTCATAATTTGTAAGTTCAGAAAACATATTAAACATTGCGGAAGACCAACACATACTAACCCAGAGGAGAGAATCTGAAAATTGGGGAGTTCGTTCATTTCGAATGTCTCGCAAGGTGTCCATAAGTAATTTAGCGCCATCTGTTAAATTTTTTGTGCGCTTGGGAATTTCCCGCATTTTATAGCCGTATTTCATATGGCGACGGTCTAACAGCTCGTCATCTTGAAGCACTAACCACCAATCAACGGGAACACCAGACTCCATATGTCCATTAAAAATAAACAATAATTCACTTGTAAAGTCATCTAAAATTGCAAAACTAACGTCGCAGGAAGTGCCATATAAAAGAGTATTTGAACCGACTTGGAGATCAGCTCTACAAGTTATTATATGAGGAACAGTATATAACATCGTCCGTTCAGCGTCTTGGGGAGGGATTTCGCCGGATTGAATTTTACTCCCTGTGTAGATCATGTTGTCCCAACGGCTTTTCGTGACATCGTATTGGACTTGCTTGAACTTCGGGAAAATAGTCTCCATGTATTCGGTGCCAAATTTCTGGAATACTTTAAACACGTGGCGGGACAGCGGGAGGAAATATTTCGTGCGAGAATCCTCGGGAATGTCGCCAAAGTTGTATAGCGCCATTTTATTCACTTAAAACCATTAATTAAATTAGTGAAATCGTGTTTTGGCTTATATTCATTGTGGAATAAATCTAACAAAAAGGAGGCATATAAGGGGAGGATTACCCAGCATTGGATTCGTCATCCTCGTCGGATGGATTTTCCGAGGGAGGACTGCCGGGGGCGGCTGGTTCGGTGGGAGGGCTTACACCGCCGGTAGGAGGCGGGCGGAGGCAGTAGGCGCATTTGCCGATTGATTCAATATTTCTTTGCCAGCAATGGGCATGGTAGGGTTTCTGACAGTGAGGACATTGGGCAGTGCAGCTTTCACCTTCGCCTTCAATGACAGAAATAGGATTCTTACAAGTGGGGCATTCAAGCGCGTGACATACAATACAAACCATTACAGATGCCTTAAAGATGGTCTGGGTGATAGAATTGAAAAGATCAATTAAGTAGTTGAATGGAGACCAAGTTTGGATCATTTCACCAACGGCATCCTGCATTTGTTTAGCTAAGACATCATCATCCACTTTGGACAATAAGGCGATATTCGGCGCTTTCCCCGGGTAGTCGTCGGGAATTTCGACGGAAAACCGGAAAATGATTTCGCTGGTTTTCAGCACGCCTTTTATTTCAGCGGTGAATTTATGCGTATCGGGGTCATAAGTCACATTTTTTAACGCAGCTTCGAGCAATTCCTTCTCAAAACCCAGGCGGCTGTGCTTATCAATTTTCCAATTTATCTCCCGTAGGAGATCACTGATGGAATATTTCGCCGGATCCCATAGTTTATAGATGATGATATTATCTAGCGGTCCTACCATTTGCTGAACTTCAGGAGGAAATTCAAAGGTAGGGGGATTTGGCGGATCGCGAAAAACAATGGTAAAGGGGTACTCTTTCCACCCGTAGGTTATTATTTGAACCTGTAATTTATTGGGGGCATTCGGAATTTTGGAGGTGTTGAATTCACCACTGACGATGCGTTCCTGCTCCCAGTATTTATTAGCTTCGTATAATTTACCTTCAATACGCCGGATCAGGTCAATAATGTGAGGGGGCTTTTGGGGATCCCACTTCTGAAGAAGATCGAAGTCATCCAAGACCCATTTTACATCCCCTTGCACCGTAATCAAGGGAGGGCTCATGGGATAATTGCTAAAATCGATCCCCATCACGTAATGTTTTTCCAAGGTGATCGAGAGGTAGATCCGCATCCGACTTATGATGCCATCTACAATCTCAACTTGGAACTCGTTCATCAACTGTTGTGCTTCATCAGCGAGAAGATTATCGCGTTCTTCGGGTGGAATTTCAGCCAATCTCAGTCTCCTCGTCTGGGTATTTTTTAAATCCGTTATTTTTAGTGCTTATAATACAAATGATAATAAGTGCCTTTATTTTTAAGCTTATGTTGAGTCAAAACTAGATCTTCTTTTAAAAGAAAAAATAAATGGAGAGGAGGGTGTGAATTTTATTGCATCATTCTAAAGACGGGCAATTCTTTTTTGCAGTAAGGACAATAAACGGGTCCTTTCATCGCTTTAATGGAATCCTTGGTTTTTGTATCAATTGTTTTCCCGCATTTGGGACATTTCTTTAGTTCAGACATTCGATTCACCGCTCATTTTCAATTTATCAAAAAAATATCTTGCGTTTATAATCTCGCAAAATTAGAGAGCGGCGCAATTTAAGTTTTATATCCTATTTTTTTTCAATAAAAATATACATAATTTTAGCTTTATAGTCATACAGCCCATTGTTAGAAGTATATCGATCTATTTAGCAAGACTAGAGGTGATATATTGGATTTCTCTGCTGCTTTCTGTTTAATTTGAGAAAGGGACTCGTGAAAGCCCGAGTTGCCGAGGAGTCTGTATCAAATATGTGGAGTTTATAAAGGGTTTTATGAAAGAAGTGGTGAGGCAAAATTGTGCCCAAAAAATGGGAAAAGATGAGTAAAAATGGTTGAAGCGCAAGATCAGAAGCGGAATACCGCCCCGATCGCCGTGAAGCTCTCGAAGAAAGAGCAGGACTTCATGGGGTTAAAGCAGCTTGCTATAAACCTGGACTCGTCGGTAGACATATTGCCGAATGCCATCTCGGCGGACGGCAGCGAGGCGCGGGGTCTGCGCCATTGCGGGAGCTTGTGTTCTGCGAAGGATCTGGGCAAGAACCGCACCGAACAATCTTTATTAAATCTTGTAAATAAAATATAACAAGCTTAATAAAATTGAAGACCTAAGCAAAAATAGTGATATTCTTTAAATAGGGAAGGTTATAAGATTAAAACAAGAGAATCCCTAAAATCTAATATATGGTGAGGAATACGGCAGATAGGATGGTAAAGGCTTGTCATAGATGCAGAGCGTATATGGAAATCGGTAATACGTACGACCTAATTCAGAAAGAACAAAAATTTGACAGAGAACACCGAGGCCACCCTTGTCAGGTTGTACGGCTCTCCGAAGTTAAAGAATTTTATAAAAGACTTGAATAATCCCCTATAAATAGGGAGTTAACCCTTAATTTTTTATAGAACCACTCCATAAGCCAAATTACTTGTTTTAAAGTCAAAATCGCTATCTTATTTAGGAGGAGAGTTCTAACGATTAGAAATTCGGAAAATAAAAAGTAGAAAATTAGGATAATAAATTAATAAAAGATTTTTAAAAAAGGGCGTATTTTCAAAAAGATGTAAAGAATTATGTTTTAGCGAAGGGCGTATTTTTCTGTCCACTCTTTGGCTTTCTTCGCAAAGTCTTTAGGGTGTTTTATGGCCATCTCGCCGGCCTTATTGTTCAAGGGATCGGAAGGATTGTAGAAGGGGGGTTGCATTTGAATCATCCCTTTCAGTGCTTCGATCACGTTGGTGAGGGTTTTGCTCGGCGTCCACCCAGACGCACCAGACTGCGAGTCAACCTTCCCAACTAAGTCTGGATTAATCAGATCGAGGCAGATATTAGTCTTCCCTGCCGGAACGGATGGATCAATATTGGGATGCCAAATCAGGGTTTGGCAGAAGCAATAAGGGGGACTGTAAGGATAGTTAGAGGGCATTTTAATCTCAAAGACGAATTTCCCGTTTTCATAAGGAGTGTCCTTTACTCCTGTAATCGTCACTCGGAGATGATCCAGACGATCTACCCAAGGTTGAATATCAATCGTGGGTTCTCCTTTAAAGGTCTGAACTGATTCTGTATAATCGACCTCTTCACGCATAGAATTTCACCATTTTTTCTAATTTTTATGAATAATTAATTCTTCTTCCTACCTTTTATTACTATTTAACTTTTTTCTCAGTTATTATTTATTTAATTGGATTTAAGATGGATATTTATTTTATTACTCTGCTATGGTTTTCGTAGGTTTGGTGGTTAATATATAGGTCTTCTTTTATCTGATATAGGTCTTCCCTTTTATACACTTCTAATTTTTTGTTCACATTTGCTTTATAAGGAAGACCCATAGAGAACATTGCTTACCTATGAATACAAGAAAATTATTAAAATCTTATGTTAAAAACTATTTATTCCGCCCCTTCATATGGGAAACGAAACGGGCTTTGTAGAGTTATTAAACAAATCTTTTTCACATATTAAACAATTTTTTTTCAAAAGAATCCAAATAATATTAAAAATTATGTCATACGGCACAGGGTTTATTTCATAGGTATTAATCTTATTTTAGAAATATTGAAAATTGACTGCTATCTGAAAAAACAATTGGAGGAATTATCATAGCTAAAGAATTGCAGGAACTCGAACGGATTTTAGGGAAAAAAATTCCACAGGTCGATTCAATTACTGGGAAGACATTTGGGGTAGAAATGGTAGGTACAAACCTCATTGGATTAGGATTATATCATGCAGGATTAGAGACACTTCCGGAGAGTATAGGGCAATTAAAAACAATGATCAAACTCAATTTAAGCCTGAACAAATTGAGAAATCTCCCGGAGTCGCTCATGCAACTCCAATCCCTGCAAGAACTAGATTTAAGTTACAATCAGCTTACCATGCTCCCTCAGGCCTTCGGCAACTTACAATCGCTTCAGATCCTAGGGCTCCAAGGTAACCAATTGAAGGAACTCCCAACATCCTTTGGATATCTCCAATCACTTCAAAACCTACGACTTGATCATAATCCCTTCAATACTTTCCCGAACCCACTCCTTGAGCTTAAATCTCTTCAAGAGCTTGGTTTAAGTCAAACGCAAATTAAGATGCTCCCGAAATCTTTTGGAAGTTTAACCCTACTCTTTCGATTAGATTTGGGTTTTAATCAGTTAGAAGAAGTCCCAGAATCCTTTGGGCAGTTACTATCCCTTCAGAAATTAAGATTGAGCAGAAATAAATTGAAGGCGCTCCCAGATTCCTTTGGGCGACTATCATCTCTCCAAAGATTATGGCTCGATTCTAATCCATTAAGGACTTTACCAGAACCAATACTCAACCTGAAATCCCTTAAAAACCTCAATTTAGGAGATACTCAATTAAAGGAGCTTCCCAAGTCTTTTGGAAATTTCCCAATGCTCCAATCCCTCTTTTTAGCCGGGAATCAGCTAAAGAATCTCCCAGAATCTTTTGGACAGCTAAAATCGCTTGAAGCATTAAGTTTAAAGAACAATCAGCTAGAAAATCTCCCTGAATCCATTTGTGAATTAGAATCCTTGAGAGACTTAAGTTTAGAGAACAACCAGTTAAGGGGGCTCCCAGAGTGCTTCGGGCGACTCACCTCACTCCAAGTGCTAAATTTACGTTACAATACACTAGCGGTACTCCCGGAATCCTTTGGACGACTTATGTCTCTCCAAAAATTATTATTTGGCAGAAATCCGTTTGAAACTCTTCCGGAATCGTTAGCTGAGCTTCAATCTTTAAGGGAATTTTCCTCACCTTTTTGCAATCTTAAGACACTCCCGAAGTCATTTGGAAATTTAGTATCACTGACCCAGTTAGATCTAAGTGAAAATCAGTTACAAACGCTCCCGGAGTCTTTTGGACATCTCAAATCACTTAGTTTCCTCAATTTAGATTCCAATAAATTGAAAAACCTTCCGGAATCTTTTGGGAGACTCAAATCGCTTATCCAGCTTCAATTACAGTCAAACCAATTACAAGCTCTCCCAGAATCTTTTGGAGGACTGATATCTCTTATCCAGTTGTATTTACAGTCAAATCAATTACACACTCTGCCAGAATCCTTTATGCAGCTCCCATCCCTCCAAGAATTGAGATTGGACAATAATCAATTCAATGTTCTTCCGGAGTCGATATCGGGTCCTAAATCACTTCAAAGACTGGGTTTAGGTGGGAATCGGTTGTCAACCTTGCCGGAGTCAATTGGGCAACTACAATCGTTGAAAGACTTATGGATTGGCTACAATCAACTAGAAATGCTCCCAGAATCGGTTAAACAGCTCCAAGCACTGGAGAGGTTGGACTTAAGTGTCAATAAATTAACGGTTCTTCCAGATTCCATTGGACAATTAAAATCGCTCGTTTTTCTCAACTTAACTTCAAATCAATTAAGCCGACTTCCCAAATCACTCTTGGATCTTCCAGCCCTCCAGAGATTACATATTAAGGATAATCCTTTAAGTACAGATGCCAAAGAGTCGATACTACAATTAAGAGACAAACAGGGGAACAGGGGAATTTGGTTCCAGCTCTCTTTTTAAAAGAACAGCACTCAGATTAAAATTATTTAGTAACGAATTAACGACTAGAGAACTTGAAGACCGAGAAATTTTTAGAATTAAATCGTGGATTTTTAGAATTTTTAGAATTGAATTTTTAGAATTAAATCGTGATTTTAGGTCATCATGGATGAAAAATTAACTCATTAAATCCGATTTATGGTTAATAAATTTAAATATCCTGGATTCTTAGTGAATCTGTAAATCAATTTGTCATTGAATTTACTTTAAATCACAATTTACAAAATATAAAATACGGTTCTGAAGATTTTCATGAAGACAAAGTATTATATAAAAGAGTTTAAAAATTCCAATGATGATATAGGACGTTATTATAGCATTAAATTATTCTTTCCTGATATTCTTGGTCAAAATAGCAAGAATGTAAAAAAATTCACTCTCTATCAAATATTAAATTATCTCATCGCCTGTTTAAAGGATCCCGATAGATGGCTAGAAATTGAAGCAATGGATGCGATAGGCTACTTTAATGATTCTAATGGAACTAAGCCTATAATTTCACACCTAGAAGATAAGGATATCATAGTCCAAGCTATAACTGCCTGTATTCTTGGCTATCTTGCTGATCCTCAAAGTGTCGAACCATTAATTAACAGTCTCAAGGAAAAAAACTCTATAGTGAGAAGAGAAGCAGTTATTGCGCTGGGAAAAATGGGAGATATAAGGGCTATAGAGCCTCTAATAGCATGTCTAAGAGATTGTGATACATCAATACGGCGAGTAGCAGCAGAAGCCCTTGGTAACTTTAAGGATGCAAGGGTCTTTGATCCACTAATAAATTGCCTAGAGGATCCCAATTATACAGTACGGGCAAATGCAGCATTCTCACTCGGTCAGGTGGGGGATATTAGGGCAGTGGAGTTTTTAATTCATTGTTTAAAAGATCTTGAAGTGTTAGTGCGGATGAAAGCAGCATTAGCACTGGGTAATTTGAAGAGCCCGAATGCTATAGATCCATTAATCCGCTGTTTAAAGGATAATGATAGAAGAGTTCAAGACATGGCACGTTTAGCCTTAAATGAATTAAAAAAAGATGACTAATTAATAATTCAAGTTTATTGCGAGGATAAAGTCAATTTCTGGAAATATTTTTTTATTTTTCAATTTGATAACCTACCTTAGGTGTTAGCTATACTATAATTTGTCAGTAATTTAGTAATTTAACTGTCACAGGGTGACATTAACATCACAGAAATCTTGTATAATTTCAATTGGTGTCTTCGCTTCACGGCTTGTTCAATAGTCTTGTAAGGAAAAGACCAACAAATGAAGTTATAACCTGCTTCATGTAACTTCTTTAAGGTTTTAAAGTTTTTTATGCTTCTATCAAAGATTATTAGGGTAATCCTCTTTTTGCTGACCGCTTGATCGGCCTCTAATACTTCAAAAATGACTTTCTTTAGTCTTTTACTGCCATTTTTTGGCATGTTGAAAAGGGGGATCGCAAACCGCGCACACGTGAGATAGAACCGATGAAACCCCTTGGCGACCTTGTTTTTGGTCCCGCTTTTCCCCTGCGCCATTTTTTAGTCCCTTGGTAGAGCATAAAATGTTCATCTATATAAATGGCGAATCCTATTCGTGGGTCCAACTGATTTATCCGATAGTAAATAAAGTTACTGAATTGGACTCCAATTTCTGGGGTAATGGTCCGCTTGAGGAATTTGCGGAACGTATCTGGTTTTGGCTTGGTTAAATTATTGATTAGTAGGGAAAATTTTTCTGAATTAATATATGTAAATCAATTTAAACTACCGCAGAAGATAAAGTGGGTCTACTATAAGACGAGGAAGAGGGTTCGAATGGGAAAGCCGCCCTTTTTTTCCACGTCCAATTTTTTCAATTTGTGGCAGACCTGAAAATCGACGAGATATTTCTCGTGAAGTAATCCGGGGGTATAACGAATATTGATCTCGCCTTTTTCCTCTAAGCGGTGAGCAAGCGGTAAATCACTGCCATAACACCCGTGTAAATAATAGAATCCCTCTCCATCATTGGTATCATCTATTTCCTTATATTCTTTTTCTGAAGAAAATGATTTAATCGTCTGAAAATTGAAGGGAATTATATTGAACCCCTGCCTTTCTTCTGTCGGAGTTGGGAGATCAGAGATTTCAACTCGGGATACATTCTCTTTTAGACTTTTCAGGCTTTCTGCAAGATAGGCCGGCAATTGCTTCTGAATATACCTGGTTTCACAGGATTTGAGCGGATGAGGAAGAGAGCCCTGTGTTTCTAATGCTGGAGGCCGTAACTCCCAGCTTTGGGTCTGCGCTCCTTTAAACTGATGGGGATCTTGGGATCGTAGTCTCCTAATTACTTCTAACCACATTTGTCTTCACTACCTTTTGGTGATCGATCTTGATCTTTTGGAGACCTGCAATCTTTCCGGTTGTATAGGGCGGGCTATTCTAGTTTCCCTCTAAATTCCACCTATTTGATTAGTAATCTTACAGATAATAACTATTTAGATTTTGTTCTCTACAATGGCTTCTATTTTTATAGGGTTACGGCCATGGATGATAATAATTTAGAGAGTATTGGTTCCAATGAAGTTAATACAACGGTAATTGATAGCATTTATCCTAGCTCTCCAAAGAATTTGACCTATCAAGAACAGGGAAGGTTAATAATCCTAAATTGGTCGAAATCGAATGCCCTGGATCTCCATTTTTACTATATTTTTCGGGCGTCCCAACCTATCCTAAATACCTCAAATTTGAATCCGCTTGGGAATACGTCCTTGAGTAGTTGGATCGAGTCAGACCTTTTGCTAGGATCATACTACTATTGCATTGTTGCTGTAGATATTAATGGGCTAAGGAGTAACATTTCAAATACCGTCTTGATTAATATTGTTGAACCTAATTCAAACACTCTATTGTTTATTATAATAGGAGGATTTGCCATAATCGGTGCAGTCACAGGATATGCGGTCAATGATCGACGTCGAAATCCAAATAGTAAATTTCTCCGGTTTAATCGCCAGAATTTCAAAAATTCCTTTATGCGTTTTGAACGAAAATTAACTTCCTTTAGTGGTATTGTAAGCGAATCGACAACAAAAACTCTTACCGATCTGAAAGTGCATTTAGTTCATGCAATGACCAATTTTAAAACCCATTTAACGCGACTTAGAAAAAAAAGAAAAAATCAAGCATTTGCCCATGGAAAACAGGAGGAAAAAAAGCCAATTCCCAACCGAAAGGACATTTCACCTGTACCATTAAAGGCGATTTCAGAGTTAAAGCCCCAAATTCCATCAAAACTTCAAGTTGCTTCACGAGCCCAAATTAATAAGGCTTTAAAAGTAAATCTCCAGCTTATTTTAAAAGTATTTCACACAAAAGAAGAGGTGACTTTAGAAGAAATAGAAGCTCAAACAGCGCTCTCTGAGCTGGAGGTTCAGCAATGTCTTGCCTTCTTAAATGACCATCAACTCATCATATATACCACGGTAAAACCAAGTTCTACCATAAAATATCTTCTCTGTGAGGATTTCAACCAGAGATGGAGCCAATTAGAAGATTAGAAATTTGCATCCTTGATCATTTCAGCACGATTGTCCAATAGGACCTTTTAAATAAGTTAGAATTATCGATCCGATCTCCTCTTCCTTAAATGCTTTTATTAGATAATAAATTTATAATACCCATACAAACTTTTACTACATTATATCATAATTATAACCTAAATGAAAAAAGAGTAAGTCAATTTTGGTGTTAAATCATGTCAAAAAACGAGAATAAAGAAGGAAAAGAGAAGAAGCCCGACACCAAGGAGAAAGAAGCCAAAAGATTGGAAAGAAAGATGTACGAACCTGACCTCAGTGATCCTACAATTTGTGTATTAAGCCTCGAGGCATATGAACAAATTGTATTACACGCTACTCGGTTCGCTAATACTAAAGTTCCAATGGATTCTTGGAAAGAAGTAATGGGATTTTTGGTCGGAACAGTCCAAGATTCCAAGGTGCTAGTGAAGAAGGCAGTTCCAATGGCGCATGGAAGTTCCATTGAGGTGGAATTCACCGAGGACCATTACGTGAAAGCCGCAACGGTGAATTCGTGGGCTGCAGAACGGAATATGTTTTTTGTTGGCTGGTATCATTCTCATCCGGGTTTGGGGCTATTCTTATCAAGTACGGATATTACGAATCAATTAGGCTATCAGGGCACCAATGCAGATGCGGTAGCGCTCGTTTTTGATCATACGAAAGTTTCAGAAAAAGGGCATCCAGGCTTTGCCGTTTTCAAACTCGATAATCCGGATTTAGGCACGATGTCCGACTTTCATGCAATTCGCTGGGAAATTGAAGAGGTGAACAGGGAGAGTTATGTGAAATCATTATATGAGTTTTCAGAGCGGAGTCTGCTGAAGCAGCCGTTAGCCCCTGAGTATGGAGAAGATGTCAGTGCGTTGGGAGGCACATCGGAGGCTCCAAGTCAAGTGGATATATCCACAACTCCTATCGGAAATATTGAAATTACTCTTCCGAGTGTTCAAGTCGAACCCATTTTGGATGGAATGCTCAACGGGTTTCGACGCTTCACGGAAGAGGTGCTCCCGCCAATGTTTCTCGCCTCAAATGAACAGAGTAAAGCAACGGCGAATGCGTTTCAGGAACTCGCAAATCGCCAAGTCAAGACACTTAATGAATTACAGGAACTTCTGTCTATTGGCGTAGGCGAGCTGAGGAAGCAGATAATCGCTAAAATAGATGAGAGCCATGAAGGATTAGTTAATATCATGTCGACCAATTTTAACGATCAGAAAGAAGTGCTGACGAAGACGACCGATGATGTTTCCGATATGGAAGATCGGATTATAGATGATGTCGTAAACAGTCGGGAGAAAATATTTAACCAAATGAATGTTAAATTCTCAGAAATTGGTGAAGCTGTAAAAGAAGGTCTTACGGGAGTAAAAGATGAATTGAAAGATGTCCAAAAAGAATTGATCGACTCGTTTAAACTCTCGACAGGGGCCATCCATGATGAGCTTGGGAACGCCATTGACCTCTTGAAAACACAAGTCCTGGATAAGTTAGGAGCGATAAAGGATGCCTTAAAATCAGTGGAAGGACCCTCGCTGGAGGAAAAAATGAAATCCCTCATTAGCCGGGAGTTGGAACCGGTAACTAAAAAATTGGATGAAATGAAAACGACCCAGAACCAGGTTCTTGAAAAGATTCTAATAAAATTGAAAACCCTTGAAGAGAAGACATCTAAGTCGCCATAATTTCTTTCTTTTTAATCTTAATTTTTTTAGCATGCAATTCTGAGGGAACCATATACCAATTCGTGCAGTTTTTGTAGCAAAGAAGGAAAAGAAATAGAGTAATAATTTTTATATAATCAATCCAATCTAATCTTGAAATATATTCAATTTTATAACAAGATAATAATTAGATTTAAGAAGCAGAATAGATAATAACAATCAGAAATAAAGAAGAAAAGTGGTTCTTAATCAAGGTGAAATGAGTGTCTGAGGAACGCCTCGAAGACGTTGTTGTGTGCATTGACAACTCACGATCCATGTTCAGACGGGATTTCGCGCCGAATCGGTTAGAAGCGGTCAAGAAAGCAGTTTCAGAATTTATTCGTCGGAAAAATCAGATTGATAATCGGGACCGCGTGGCACTGGTCGCCTTCTCTTCGAAGGGAAACGTCATTACTGAATTCAAGGAGGAACCGGAAGAAACTTTGCCCAATTTAAGTGCGATTAAGGCAACGGGCATAACTGGAATCGGAGAAGGGCTGGCGGTCGCAATTCAACTGCTGGTCAAAGAGATTCAGAAATTAGGGCAGAAGATATTTCGGATTGTATTGATTAGCGATGGGAAGCCATGGAGTTCCACGATTGATCCATTTAAGATGGCGAACTTAGCAGCACGCTTAAAAATTCATATTGACAGCGTGGGTATAGGCGAGCTAGGGGTTGCATATGAGGAGAGTATTCTCGATAAAATTGCGCATGAGACCAAAGGAGAATATTCACGCGTGTTTGAGACACAATCCCTGATTGAACTACTCATCCAACTTGCAAATAAGAAAGAGATAAGTTATTCAGAAGCGCAGAAGAAATCTATCACGGATGCGACCGTTTTAAACATCATTGCGGGCGATTTGTATCGACCATCTGAGGCAACGGATACGCAGAGTGAATTAGTTGACCTCATCATGGGGCGAGAAAAGAAGAAATGCATCATTTGTTATCAATATGAATGCCCCACATGCCATGGACCCTTCTTCAACTGTGGCAGATATTGTAGTAATTGCAAAGCGCCCCTGCATTTACACTGTGCAGCAGATTGGGCAGAGCATTCCTCGGAAAAGAACCCGACGATTTTCCGGTGCCCCCGCTGCTTTTTTCTCTTGAAGGTGCCAGAATCAGTTCAGCGTGTCAAGCATGCACATAAAACTACTTATGTACCCACGGAACAGGAAACCACCCGTTACGCGCTCATTACAAAAGAAACAGATGAAATTGCAGCGGCAGTTTGTCCTATTTGTCATATGATCTTCGATTTTTCGACAGATCCAAGAGCCTATCTTTGTACGACATGCGGGAGCTACTTCCACACAAAGTGTATTGAAGATTGGCTCTCAAAGGGTGAGGGCGCATGCAGAATGTGCGGCAAACGCATTGAAATGTAGGACCTCAAAAACCAGGCACTAGATTTTTAGTGATTTAATGGATTTTTTTTACTATATTTTAAACATAGGACTTAGTCTGCTCGGGCGTGCATTAGATTTACTCTCCACCTATTATATCACGCCTCATTTGAAATTAGAAACGAACTGGTTGATCCGGAGGCTAGGCTGGAAAGGATCGATAATCTTGCAGATCCCATTAATCCTCCTCGGAGCATTCTTCAGGGAACTCGCAATTTTCATTTTAGCATGGAGTATTATTGTGGCGAGTTCGAACATCTCCGGAGCTTGGTTCGTGAGAAATCTGCCAGAGGGCGATGAAAAGTATTTCGAATTATTAAAGGCCTCCGCGTTAAGAGCAAAATTCAGGAATATTCTTTTGGATGAATCTCCACCATTGGTGCTTTTTGTTATTCCCAATGTTTTGATTTGGATTTGGATTCATTTAGAAGTGGGGAATTCGTTTGATTTACTCTTTCAAGGAAATTTAATTTCTTATATCCTAATAATAACAGCTGCCTTAATCCTACATGGTTGTATGAGTTTTATCAGGAATCTCCTGTATGTTTCGAGATTGAGGCGGGAGAAATCGAAAGGACCAGTTAAGAATGAAAATTCAGGCCCATCATAGAGGACGTTCAATGATTTCTGAGAGCACCCGTCCATCAAATTGCTGGAACTCGGCATCGATTTTCAGAAGGCGCAGGATAGTAGGGACAATATCCACTGTTCGTGCGGTAGGAATAGTGGTATGCTTGATAGAAGGACCTGCCATAATTAAGGGAACCCGAGTACAAATATGGGTTCCAGTGTCATGAGTTCCTTTCTTTGATTTTTTCGTAAAGGAGTACCCTTCTTTCACCATAATGAGAAGATTTCCTATATTAGTACAGTTAAAAACACGGGGAATTTGATCCAGCATCATTGGATAATTAGTTCCGATGAGCTTATTCAGCCATTCCTCAGTAGAATAAAAATTGCCGTCCATTAACTCAAGAATTGGGGGATCTTTATATTCAAAGGGATCAGACCCTGAAAGAATACTGTAGGCAACTAAAATTTTGTGATCTTCGATCTTTCGTTGAATGCGGCTTTTACCGGATTGGGATTGGACGAGGTACGACTCCGCGCCCGCAGTTGGTTCTCTCGCAAAGACATGACTGATTGTTGGAATCGTGAGTAATTGTTCGATCAGGTTAATAGAACCTTGGGGCGTGGGGTAATTAACGAGGTGATTGTATTCGATCTTATCACCCCAATTTCGGGAGACCGGGTTCTTAACATAAAGGTTTGCAACGCCATCGGTATATGCGATAAGGGCATCACATAATTTTACAGTTTTTAAGGAAACTTGCTTATTTTCTATTTGAAGCGGTAAAATTTTCAGATCCTGAATTAATTCGGACTCGGTTTGAATTGGAAAGCCGCCGTGGTCGGCAGTAATAAAGAAATAAGTGGAGTCCTGTAAGCCGGTCTTAATTAACCCGTCCCAACCTTTATAGCCTTCGAAGAGGGCTTTAAAGAAGAGACGATCGACTTCTTGTAGATGTTGTAAGAGTTCGGGGGAGTTCGGCCCTTTGGCATGACCAATCTCATCTGAAATAGGGAGCCATAGCACAAATAGACTCCCTTTTGTATTCTTTTTAAGATATCGGAGAAAGGTCTTCAAACTTTGCAGCAGAATAACCTTGTAACCCAAAATCTTCTGCATCAAATAGAAAAAAATCATTCTCGGTTTGTTTAGATAAGCATAATTTGATCCTTTAGCGAAACTAGCAAGCGTAAAAGCGTAGCTCTTGGTAAAGAATTCGTAGATCATTTTGATGTTTGAATTATATTCTTCGTCAAGGAGCTTAAAAATATCCAGCCCCGAATAATCCCGATACTTCATTTGCGATAAGTTCCAGAACTTCATATGGGGTAACTGGTGTTTATCCGCGTAATAGCCTGTTAAAATCGCGAGATGCCCAGGCACCGTATTGGTCGGAAAGCACGTGAAGCAGTTTTCCACCACCGCAGCCCGGTTAAAGATATACTTTTCTAAATAAGGCATCCGATGAGCCTGGATAGAATCATATAAAACATCTGCTCGCACGCCATCCATGATGATCAAAATAGTTAAAGGATCGCTTTTTTGCATTACCTTACCTTAATAAAAGCAGTAAATATCCTTTTGGTATTTTTTAAAATCAATTCTAAGGCGGAATGGAGAGATCAAATTGCTTTAGTCCCTTAATAGTCAGTTCCGAGAGCTTTTCTTGGAGAATCCGTCGAGATTCCCGTAGTCTATTGAAGTCTGCTTGATAATCCTTTGGTGGAATAGAGCTCTGCTTCAAATTGGTTTCAAGAACTGCCAACTGTTGTTGAATAGAGGATAATTTTTCTTTAAGTTGTTGGATTTTTTTTGATTGATCAAGCGTGGGATCAGCTAATGTCGCTTCAATAAATTCTTGGACAGGGAGCGCACTATCGCCGGTAGAATTCGGAGGTCTTCCAAGTTGGTTAAGTTGACTTTTATTGTTGGGTGTTGAGAGAGTGGGAAAAAGGGGTAAATCACTAATATTGAATTGGGTTTTTATCTGTGTGAAGAAATCGGGTAGCGACGGGGTGGGACTAAAGAAAGATTTGGAAATTTGATTTTTATCATAATCCTTGAAGTTCAGGTGAAGGTAATTATGGGAGAGAATATCATCAAGGGCTCGATCAATAATATCATAGGATGAATCCCTTAGCGATGATTTAGTAGGAGGTGCTACTTCTTCTTTGGCTGTCATCTGGGGTTCAGATGGTTCTGAAGGAATTTGTTTTACCTCAGAAGGGGGTTCAACAAGTTGTTCGGGTTCAGCTTCGCTTGATGGCGCCTCCTCTTTTACTGCGTTTTGTGCCTTCAGTTCCGCTTCAAGCTGTTTAGCACGCTCGAAAAAGTCTAGTGATATTCTGTCATCTCCAACTTCACGTGAGAGGATGGCGATCCGCCTGAATTTTTGCATAGCACCGAGAAAATCACCGCTTAATAGTAAATTCTCAGCTTCATCGACCGTTTTATCACGTTCAATTAAGGGTCGAATGAGGGGCGAAATTTGAAGAGAAAGATTAAGAAGTTCTGCGATGATAGTTATCATTTTAGAACGATTTTCAGGATCTATAGCAATCATTCCGAAGGTTTTAACAGTCAGGAGTTTTTCTATTCTTTCGGGTGCAATAGCATCCGGCAAATCCTGCTTGTTGGCAATTACCGACAAACGCGCTAAAGGCACTTCTTTTTTTGCTAAATCTATGAAGAACTTGGATTTATCGATATTTTGAACAGTCGAGTCACACACAATTAAAACGGCAGATGAATCCTGCAGGAACTGGGGCCAAAGGAAGGAATACTCTTCCTGCCCTGCAAAATCCCAGAGGTGAAAATAGAGTTTTCCAATTCTTACTGCAAGAATGTCCCCGGTCATGGTAGGAATGTGTTCCATGGGTATTTTTTCACCGCGGATTAATTTGGAAATGCTAGTTTTCCCCACGCCACCAAACCCGACTAATGAAATTTTAGGGCGAAGGCTTTGAAGGATCATTTCAACGACTGGATTGAATGCGCTAAAATCGGCTTGATCCGTGAATTTAAGGATTTCCTCAAACATCAGAGAAAATTCTTTGCGTGCATTCAATATGTGTTTTTGAAGTTCATCGACCGGATCAGTTAAATCCGTTAGGAACAGGATAATATAACTAAATCGTTTGTCAAACGAAAAGGTCAGGCGAAAATTTTCGACATCCATGACCTCGACTGCATCTTTTGAAACAATTTTTCCAGTATTGGATGAGTAGGATTGAATGATCGGGAAAATAAAGTCCCATTCAAGAGAAGTCCCAAATTGAACATGGTAAATTGTTCTCAAGTTTTTGATAATAAAGACATCGCGCAGCATCTTAAGATTCTACCAAAGAATTATTTATCTTCATCAGAACGTGTATCAATCTCAATTGGCTCGCCTTTACCATCAACGATTTTACTGTTAGAAGGCTTCTTGAGGTTGACCACGCGACGGGGAGCTTGCCCAGATCTCGTGCCCATCACCGAGGATAAGGGATCATATTTGGGGGGTGCGGAGGCTGACGAGTCAGATTTTTTAGGCGATTCTTTACTAGGTCTCGGTTCAGGAGTAGAAGTAGCAACAGGTTTCGGGGATTTTGGCAGAGAAGGTTCGAATTGTTTTCTCGAGGGCTCTTCTTTCTCAGGCGATGGCGGGGGAGCGGTGATGGGTTTCTGCGGAGGTCTTTCGATACTAGCTGCAGGAAATGGCGGTGGGGTTACTTTCATGGGTTCTGCTGAAGAAAACGAAGGACTCGCTTTAGGAGCCGGAACCCCAATTTCAATTTGAGCTTTTCTCTTTTGGAGCTCATCCAATATATCTCGAGTTTTTTGCACGGTATATTTATAATCCAATATAGTAGAGCCTCTCTGGAGTAAATCCACGGAAGACTCTAGTGCACTTATCGCTTGCGTTAAGTTTTCAAGCCCAATATTGTCTGTTATTTTCTTTAACTCATCGTTTACCGATCCCTTCAATTCATCTAAAGCATTTTTGATGACCGTATTATTCTTCTGGATTGACTCTGCCAAATCCTTCAGAATTTTGGTGGTTTCCTCCATAAACTTTTTCTGGGACTCAAATCTCTCTTTTTCGGAAGCCCTTAATAGGCTTAAAAACTCTAACGCCTCCTGAACGAAGGAGGTAAACTGTTCCATCAAACTTCACCTACTCTAAAACCGTATCTGAACATTGATCCCTTCGGCTCCTTTTATAGTTAAATAAAAAAAAATTTTATAATTAACCAGCTCTACTTATAATCAATGACTCAAAAAGAGCGTGTTATTAACGCGATAAGCGATATCATCCAGAACTTCGAATTTAATACAAAGATAGTTAATTACGGCATAATTTTTGATAAGCGTATTGTACTATCAAATAATGCAACGCAACTAACGACGGAAAGTATTAACAATTACCTAAAAACACTGGATTTTAAATTAGAAGAGAATTTTCAGAAGGGTGCTGTGGAGTTAATGCTGCTGAAATTCGAAACAGAATCGCTCTATTACATCCGATGTTCGCCGAAAGTTCGAATTATTGCGCTGATTGGGAAAGAGAACCCGGGAGACGCGATCAAGCCCTTGAAAAAGTTTGCCGACCAAATTAAAAACGCAGTGGAACCCCTTTCCAAACCGCCTGAAGAGGAGGGCCTGAAAATCAGTGAGATGTTCGCTGCAATTGATAAGACGGTGAATGACTTTAAGGTCCCAGAATTCGAAACATTTAAAAAATTAGTGAAATTCGCTCTTCCGTTCAAAAAGAAATAAATTCTCTATATTTAGGTAAGTCTTAACTCATTTGACTTTTTAATGTGCGCAACTCATTCGATAGATCCTTCAATTGGAAGACAAGGGAGAGAAATTCGGCATCAGCCATCTTATCCTGGAGATATTTTTTTGCTAAGGCCATTTTTTCAGCGAGTTGACCCTCTAATTTGCCCAAGTCGCTCCTTTTCTCACGAATTGAATGAATCTCAGTTTTCAGTTCGTTAATCGAGTTTGAAAAGAACTGAAAGGAGACATCACGATTTGCTTTAATTATTTGGATGACGCCGGTGATTGCTTCACTTAGATTAACGACACGGTCCGTTAATGTGAATGTAAATTCGTCCATCTTTTTATTTAAACTATCAAGGCTTTTATCAATTTCAGAAATTCGCGTATACATATCATTGATGACTTTGAAGATGAACGGCATAAACGATTCGCTATCTTGACTCATTCTTTCACCTCTTCTTTAACTCCTGAGCGATCTCAAGAATTTCTTTCATTAATTGGTCAACGGTTTTGTTAATAACCTGTTTTTCGGGAATGGTTACTATTTTTTGAAGCGAGTCCAAAATTTCTTTGAAGTCGGAAATTTTGATTTCATTCTTATAAGATTCGATTTCATTCTTCACGCCATCGATCAAGGAATTGAGATTCTGCGATAGCTTTTTATCTTCCTCCTTGATTACCTCCGCTAGCTGCGAAATACCTGCGTTTAAACTGAGGATTTTAGTATCTATCGCTTTAGTAAATTTTTCCAGCTGGTCAGAGGACTTTTTCATGGTATTAGTGAAATCTCCAATGACGGAAACAATTCCTTCAAGGAGGCTGCGCAACTCAGTAATTTCTTTCTCTTTCAGCTCCATTCGGCTCATCCCATGGCTTCAATCTTCAACGTTTTGGTAAGATAGAGTTCATTGAAATTATAATTGTGGTCCTTTATAAGTGTAAGGAATTGCACCTAGAAATTGATGTTTTTTAGGTGATTTGTTTAATCATGCGGATTCCGTCTAGGAAGATAAGAATTTATGGAGTGAAGATATGAAATTAAAAAGTCGAGATGTATTTTCAATCCTTTTAATTATTATTGCGCCGTATTTTATTATGCTGTGCATTGCAATGATTCTTATGGCTTAATAGACGCGGATTACTCTTTTTAAAGGGGATTTCTGTAGAAAATCCAGGATATACTCGGATTTTTTATAACTGGATGAATATATCTAATAAGAGAATTAATTAATAGGAGGATCGTAATTCCTTAAGTTAATGGATGATTCAAATTCAATTAGATAAATAAATTTCCGACTCGATGAGAGGGTAAAAACATGGATACTTGGCAACTCATAGCATATTCACTAATGGGAATCGGAATAGTAAGTTTTGTTGCGGGGCTTATAATCACAAATCCCTTTTTAATTGTGTTTGGAATCATTTCTATTTTAGTTTCAATCTTCTTGCCCTCATCCAGCGAATAAAAAGGTATTTAAAGCGTGAAATAAGCTTATTTCTATTGTGGAAAAAAAATTTGATGTTATCGTCGTGGGTGCTGGACCTGCGGGCAGTACCGCAGCATTTTTCCTTGCAGAGAAATTCCATCGATCAATCTTGTTAATAGATAAGGAAAGATTTCCGAGGGATAAGCCCTGTGGAGGTTATCTTACCAAGAGGGTTTTCGAGCGATTCAGTTATTTGAAAGCAAGGATAAAAGAAGTAACGGAAGTTCCAACTTATGGAAGTTATTTTTATGGCCCAGGTTTGTCGAAATTTGAATGGATAAAGGCATTTCCTGTCGGATATCTAGTACTTAGAACAAAATTTGATAATTTCTTGAAGAATTTAGCGGTAACAAAGGGGGTTGAAGTCCTAGAAGGAAACGCGGTCGAAAATTTATTAATCAGTGAAACCGAAGCAAAGGTGTTATTGCGGGATGGAACCTCCTATATAGGTGACATAGTTATAGGAGCGGATGGCGCGAGGAGTATCATCGCCAAAAGAAGCCAGATCTCTGGAAAATCGCCTTCTTTAAGTAAAGGGGTATGTGTAGTGAATGAGTTCGAAGTCCCTACAGAAGATATCAATGAAATTTACGGTGATAAAAGACCCACACACTATTTTTATGGGTTTGAGGGGGTAATAGGGTATAGTTGGGTGTTTCCTAAGAAGCATCATGTAAATATCGGAATTGGCGGTCCATCAAATGCTGGCCGAGAAATAGGACAAGTATTTCCTAAATTCCTAAAATTTCTGCAAGAAAAAAGCATGCTTCCAGCATCAATTAGAGAAGATAGTAAATTTAAGGCGGCAATAATTCCTCCCTCGACAGCCCTCTATCTGAATCAGAGTTATGCCAATAGAGTTCTCCTTGCAGGTGATGCCTTAGGAGTCGTTTCCTCCATTAGTGGAGAGGGCATCTATCAATCGATGGCATCCGGCGAAGATGCGGCACGAACAGCCAATGAAGCATTAGCCGAAAAAAAATTTGATGCTCAATTTTTAAGCCGGTACGAGAAAATTTGGAAAAAAGATTTGGGGGGGGAATTGAGAATGGCCGGGAATATCATGGCGCTCGGTAGTTCTGAGAGCAAAGAAGAATTGATGAAGAAAATCGGTTCTTTTTTCGAGAAGATGAAAGAAGAACCTGGGCTTTTTGACTATTTTGCGAATACCTTTTTCGGATTAAAATAACGAAAGATTAAGAGAGGAAATATAGAAGAATTTAAGAAGAAAAAGAAACTCAATCCTCAGCTCTCGCGGCCATTGAGTTCAATTATTCCACTCCAACTATTATAACGAAATAGACGGCTACTAGTACCGAGACGACGAAAATTAATGCGAGTAGAACCCCGTAAAATAGACGCCGCTTTTCTTTCGCAGACCGCTTTCTCTTGGAATAACGTGTTTGGCGGGACATTATTAGAACTCCATTATCTCTATAATATGGTTAACTTGATTTATTACTAATTAGAGGAATAATTTTAATTCTACTAATTATTTTATTAGGATTTTCGCAAATAATAGTATTGAGTACTTCTTGGATTTTATAATAAAGAGCTAATTTGGGATTTTACGATGGCATTGGACAAATTCATGGCGAAGGGGCAGAAACAGGAGAAGCAAGAGAAGCAGGAAGAAAAGGCAAAACCAGCAGCAAAAAAGATAGAGGAGGGAAAGCCGGTTAGACCAAAGCAACAGGAGGAAAAGGGCAAAGCTGAGAAGCCAACTGAAGGATTTGTTTTGGATGCGGGCTATGACGGGCAGAAAGCCAAGGCTTACCTTTGGATCTATGATCCCAAAACACAAGAGATAGTGAAATGGTATGATAGCTCTGGACATCTACCTTATTTACTATCAGATATTGATAAAAAGGTAATCCAAACCCAATATCCGCAGGTGGTACAACATAAAGGTTTTGCAGATTTGATTTCGATCAAGAAATTTGACTTGTTGCGGGACCGCCCAATTACCATGACGAAAGTGGTGGCGAAAGACCCACTCTCGATTGGAGGGAAGCAAGGAAGCATCCGAGCAATGCTTAAGGATCATTCGTGGGAGGATTATATTAAATATCATAAATGCTTTCTATATGACAGACAGATAGTTTTGGGAATGCCTTATGAGATTATTGCTGATCGATTAAATCCGATTCATCCGGAGATTCCACCAGCCACGAAAACTCAGATAATCGAGCTTTTTAAGTCGGAGAATGAAGATTATCGCCTTGCGCTTGAACAATATTTAGGTTACTTTTTCAGTCCGATCCCGGATATCAAACGCGTCGCATTTGACATTGAAGTATTTTCATCCCCGAGTAGGATCCCAGACCCGAATAAAGGTGAGGAAAAAATAATTTGTGTTTCTTTTCGCGGGACGGACGGATTAAACCGGGTTTTAGCATTGAAACGGGACGATATTGAAGTAGGGGAGAAAAGTCCTGATTCTGATACAGAAATTAAAATTTTTAATAGTGAAAAAGAGTTAATTCAGGAAACCTTTAGGACACTTGAGAAATATCCGATAGTTTTAACCTTTAACGGTGATAATTTCGATTTAAAGTATATTCTTAATCGATGTTTAAAACAATTACATTTTAGAAAAGAGGACGTCCCGATCTCTATGACGGCAACGTCACAGAGCGAGAGCGCCCATCTAAAAAATAACATTCACATAGACTTGTATAAGTTCTTTCATAATCGTGCGATAAAAATTTCAGCGTTTCGGAATATCTATGATGACGTCTCATTGAATACGGTCGGTAAGACCTTCTTAAATTTGGCAAAATTAACTCTTAGTAAATCTATTTCGGAATTGACCCTGCATGAATTAGCGTACTACTGCATTCGGGATAGCGAAATCACGCTCAAGCTCACCACCTTCAATGGTAACCTCGTTATGAATTTGCTCATTATTCTGATGCGTATTACCCGGTTATCGATGGAAGATCTGACGCGACAAGGCGTCTCAAGTTGGCTTCAAAACCTGTTTTATGCGGAACATCGATCCAGGGCATTTCTAATTCCGAACCCCGAGTATATTCAAAAACTCAAGGGTAAAGCATCAACAACAGCTATGATAAAGGGCAAGAAATATAAGGGCGCCATTGTCGTCAAACCTCAACCGGGAGTTCATTTCAACGTTACCGTATTAGATTTTGCATCACTTTACCCATCGGTAATAAAGAAATGGAATTTAAGTTATGAAACCGTTGATTGCAAGCATCAGGAATGCAGAGCTCACATGATACCCGAAACGCCTCATTGGTCTTGCACTAAAAAGACAGGGATAATGGCATTAATCATAGGATTATTACGCGATCTCCGAGTTAAATACTTTAAAAATGCGCAAAAAGATAAAAGCATTCCCGAAAATGAAAGAAATCTAAATAAAATAATCACCGACAGTCTCAAAATACTTATTAATGCAAGTTATGGAGTCTTCGGAAGCGAGTCATTCCCACTCTATTGCTTGCCAGTTGCCGAGGCGACTGCCGCAATTGGACGATTTGCGATAACTGAAACGCAAACAAAGTGTGCTGAGCTTGGGATTGAAGTCATATATGGCGATACAGATAGTGTTTTTCTGAAAAATCCAACAAAAGAACAGATTAAGAGCATAATAGACTGGAGCGATAAAGATCTCCAAATTGAATTAGATATCGATAAGGTTTATCGATATTTAGCCCTATCAGAACGCAAAAAGAATTATCTTGGAGTATATTCAGAGGGAAATGTCGATGTTAAAGGACTATCGGGAAAGAAACGCAATACGCCGCAATTTATACAAGATATGTTTCGTGAGATGGTGGAGGAATTAAGTAAAGTGAAAGTGCCTGAGGATTTCGAGGTCGCGAAAGAGCAAATTAAGAATAAAATCAAAACCGCCATTAAAAAATTGGAAAACCACGAATACCCCATAGAAGACTTGGCCTTTCAAATGACGATGTCGAAAGACCCTTCGAAATACGAAAAAACGGTGCCACAACATGTTCAGGCAGCTAGACTGCTTGAAAAGCAGCTTGGGAAGAAAATCAGCAGCGGGGACATCATCAAATTCGTGAAAACGAAAACGGGCGTGCTGCCCATTGAATTAGCGAAACATTCCGATGTATCAATTAAAAAATACAAAGAACAGATCGAATCCATTTTTGAACAAGTGCTGGATGCAATGGGGATTTCCTTCGATGAGCTCTACGGTATTAAAGTCCGCAAACTCGATGCCTTTGTTTGAGATTAAGCGCCCCAACAGCCTTAAATAGAAATAAGCCAACGCTTCGCTAACAACTATTTAAGAAAGGAGTTTGCTTTAATTTATTAGCATTTTCATCATAAGGTTTTTTTAATTAATTAGTATTTACAGAAGAAAGAGAAAGTTGAGGAATATTTACCGATAGGGACCGAAGTGATGATTGAAGTGGTGACTGAAGAGCTAATTCAGAAATTAGAAACGCTATATCAAAGTTTGCTGACAAAAGATCCTACGCCTGATGAGGAAAATTTTGCAAAGGCCCAATTAATAGATATCCTTTCCTCCATTAAAGCAAATGCTGAAATGCAGGCAGGCGTACCAGCGAAAAATTTAGTGAATCAAACGAATGCTTTAAAGGATCTGTTATTAGCGTGGGATCCTTACGGATCGGCATGGTTTAAAGAGGAAAGACCGCTAGTAGACGGAGTCTCTAACATCCTCGCTTCCGCTAAAGCTCTAAAGACCCAAAAAACTGCCGAAGCTGATAGTTCGGCAATTAGTGCGTTGAAGGAACAAGTCGAAGGGCTCGCGTCCACCTTTACCGCACAGATAGCGAGTTTACAAAACGAAATCGCTTCTATTAAAAAATCAGTTATAGCGTTGGCAACGGCCATGAAGAATAAATTAGCGAGCCCGCCGGCGCCTCAAGAAGTTGTAAGGCCTGCAGTTCCAGCGGTAGAGCAGAGGCCAGTCTCATTGAAGGCGGCAGCTGCCATAGAAAGCTCAATTTCACCAAATCTAGTTCCCGTCCCGAAAGAAAACACAAGAAAATTGGTGGCGAAACCAGTTTCAATTCCAAAACCGATTCCTATCCCCTTTGACGAATACTCCGAACCTCCAGTTTCATCTCCCAAACCATTCCAAAATATCCCACAACAACATATTCCAATTCCCATTCCAAAACCAAGTGAAAAACAAGCTGCAAAGCCAGAGCAAAAGCCAAAAGCAAAACCGAGTCAGCCTCAAGCTACGAAACCTTCTCCAAAACCAATTCCAGTGAAAGAAAGTTCCGGACCGACGCCCATCCCCTTATCAGGCGAGGATTTTGAGGAGCCAATTCCACTTGATGAGGCGGAGGCGGAATCAGAGGAGCCGCCTATTTTAGAAGCGCTCGCAGCGTCCAGCAAAGAGAAGACGAGGAAACCCGGTAAGGAACAACTTTTCAGTTTGCTTTCAAGTAATCCAGTAGGTTCTCCTGAACTTGGAATAGAGGCTTCGCAAGAGCCATCATTCTCTAGATCCCAAGGAGCTTCAGCATCTGGAGAATCGGGTGCTGATCCCGAGACGCTCTATCAGGAACTCATCTCTCTCGAGGGCAAACGTTATTCCATCGAAAGGAGCATCCGGGATCTGAAAACCGATCGAGAGAACGGCGTCCTCAACGATGCCGAATATAAAGACAAAATAAGTCAATTATTAAATAAACTCCAGACCATCTCAAAACGAATCGAAGAAATCCGTAAGAAATTGGATTGAAAAAAAAGAATTTAATTCTAAATCTTTTTAAAGAGGATGGATATCACTTTTTTTACGAAATTTTCAAATAGAGAGTAGGGTCACCATAAAGAATGTAAGTGAGCCAGCCTATTTCAGCGTTGCCATACTTATTACGAATTTCTTGTTTGGCGTTCATCAAAGCAGTTCCAATAGTTTGCTCTGATAGAAGGCGCTCGTAGAAGCTAACCGCCGTTTGGATTGCCACGTCATCGTGTACCGGCCATAGCGCTCCAATATAGAAAACACCACCCTGGAGAAAGGCGGAAGCCAAGCCATAGATATCACCTTCAAAGGAAACTTCGCCCTGAGGAATGGAAGTTTTGGAACTTTCGCATGCGTTGATGAAGGCGAGAATAGGGGGTCTCTGTTGGATCGTGTCCAATATCTCGTGAGCATAAAGGAGATCATCAGCGAGCAAGATCCCACTATCTTGGGGTTCCTCAGTATTAAATGACGCATGTCCTGCAAAGTGAATGAAGTCATAGATGCCTTTTTCTAGCTCCTCAAGGACCGCATTGCGAGTCGCATCTTTTCCGACCAGTAATTTTGAGTTCACATTTTTGAAGCCCTTCAGCATTTTTTGAATGCGCCTTCCTTCAATTTGCGCATTTGGTAATGCATATTGAGGGTCCTTCTCCTTGGGATCAACGATAATCAGGAAATTCAAATTATCGCGTAGTTCGGTATTCACATCAGGAACAAAGAATTCTTTTGAGGCAATTTTTCTACCAATTGGCTTTAGACAGAGAAAGTTTTTTCCATCGTGCATTAGTTCCCAGAAGTATCCCAGTAAATTTTCATCAATAATTAATTGAAGCGGCATATTGATTTCCTCGAGATTTGCTTGGATTTCCTCTGGAATTGACAAATCATATAAATGCTGTGCCACATCCTGCAAATCATCTATGAAAGTTTTTTCGAGGGATTTTGTATCTTTACTTTTCGCATCGGCTGAGCCACGAATGCGACGAATCGTATTGATATTATTCGTAAACTCGGTAATTTTTTCATCAATGGAGCGCAATTCAGTTTCATCTAGTTCCCGGGTAGTTGAGAGCGCCGAAATCCCGTGAGGTGTATCAAGCCGAACCTCGGATAGCGCTTCTTCCCTCTTTAAGATGGATAAGGTAGCTTTGACACCTTGAAAATCGATGTATATTGCCTTTTCAGGCACAACCGAAACACGCCCTATCATCAAGCGCGTTAGATAGTTCATCGCCTCATTGATTCCATACCCACTTTTCGCAGATGTTTCGAAATAAATGAGTTTGTGGTCCACAGCAAATTGCGAGGCTTCATTGAAAGTCACTTTTCGCTGATCGATTAAATCAAACTTATTACCCATGAGAATAATGGGCACATTTCCGACAAACTTATTCCGTAGCGGCTCTAACATGGGTGCGACGGCTTCAAAGGAGGTTCGTTCGGTTACGTCAAAGACAATAATGACGCCAGACGTCCCTTTGAAATAGGTGGTTCGGAGTGAACTGAAATCCTGTTTGCCGGGGTCAAAAAACACTAAATGGACATTGAAATCATCTGCTATGATGTCCTTCGAGAAAAATTCAACCCCGATACTCATCGATTGTGGGTGGGTAAACTCAGTAAAGATGTATTGGTTCAAAATACTCGTTTTACCCGAGGTTTCTCCACCTAACATCGCAACCTTAAAGCGAAATTCTTGGGCTTTTTTCGGAAGTTTCATAAATTCACCATATCTTTTTTTCCATTGTTGCTCTAATAATTTCGCTATCCCAGTTTTAAATACTTTCCACAACTCTTAAAATTTAAATTACTAGTGTGAGTGATTTAGATAGCGAACAAAAATTATTCCATGATGGTGAATGGCGCATGTCTCAGCCCGTAATTTGTAAAAAATGTGGTCGCACTTTCTCACAGGTATATAGCCGAGCTATAGCTTGCGGGGGTTGTCCTAGCTCAGCTCTGGGTGATTGTGGTTATATTAAGTGTCCTTATTGTGGCTATGAATTTAGACCCGGAGGATCCCCACGCGTTCCGAGCTTAATCTAGAGAATTCATTCGATTTCTAACTAGATATTATTTTTCCTTTACTGTCAATAGAATAATGTTCCGACAGCAGCACGCCTTAAGATAAGGGGAAAAAAAGGTGCTGAAGGATTATGTTTCATTAGACCTTTTGAATGATTTGAATTGTCCTTGCTAATTCACCTTCATAGATAGGATATTTGTGAAGAAGGTGAAATCCTTTTTGTCGTATCGCTTTCTCGACAAACTGGGGATAGGGTGTGATAACGGCGACTCGCCCTTGTTCTAACAAGATTTTGGAAATGGAAGTGAATATAAGGTCATAGAATTTTTCCAAATCTGCCTGAATCGGGACGGCTATGCCATAGGGGGGATTGAAGACAATTAGATTGGCTTTAATTTCTTGATTTGTCGGATTCGCTATATCATTGACTAAAAAATTTATTCTATTTTCGATCCCTAATGCTGCTGCATTTCTTTTAGCACAATCTATGTAAATACCTGAAATGTCCGACCCCGTAACTTTCAGATCCTTCCACTCTAACGCAGCCATGCAGGGGATGGTCCCGCAGCCACACATGGGGTCCAGTAGATGTTCGGCCTCTTGAGGAGCCACCAACCGGATCATACAGTAGGCAATCGGCGGAAGGATCGGGGTCGGGTGTGTTTCGAGGTTCTTTGCCAGGTTCCCCGGTTTAATTTCGAGGTCGAGGGTTGCGATTGCCTTCTTTGGGAGCAAAGAGACTCTTAAGGCGGTATCATAATTTTTAAGGTTACACTCTGCATTAAGTTGTTGGATGATTCGCCTAGAGATAGCGCCTTGTATTTCTCGTTGGTGTATTTTTTTATGGCTCGAGTATGCAGATATAGAAATTTTGCGCGCATGAGGTGCATAAGCAGGAATTTCCTTTATCAAGACCTCAGCGAAATGGTCAATCGAGAATCTCGAGCTATACAATTCCTCTGCTAAAATAATATAGGCCTCAACAATGGATCTAAGCGTTTTTATATTCTTAAATGATTCACGCTCTATCTCACATTTTATCCATCCCTTGGACCCATAAGGTGAAGGGAGCAATTGAATTAGTTGGAGTTTCTCGGTGATCTCTTGGGAGGCAACCTCCTCCAATCCTAGTATCACTTTGAATAAGACATACATGGTGGTCATAGCGGTTCACGTGTAACTATGGTGTTATATCGAGAGTTACCCCGCGTTCTATTAATCCTCGAAGAATTTCCCTTGCAACTTCATTAAGGGGATTATTTTCAATCCAAAGTAACTCTAAGTTAGCCGATTCTGCCAAGGAGGCGGGGAGCGATTCCAATTTATTATTTCTGAGGTTGAGGCGTTTCAGCGATGTGAGATTGCCAAAGTCTGTGGGAAGCATTTTCAATTGATTATTATTTAGATACAAAATTTGAAGTGATGTTAGGTTAGAAAATGAAGGGGGAAGTGTCATCAATTTGTTTTGGACAAGATTCAGGAATCTAAGTGATGTCAAATTACCAAATGCGTCCGGTAAAGTTGTCAATCGATTACTGAAGAGCGCCAGCTCTTGGAGCGATGTTAAGTTACAAAATGAGTCCGGTAACATTACCAAACCTTTCTTTGGGACCCCTAACCGTGCCACATGATTCTTGATTGCGATGAACCCGAATTTAAAGCTATCGAGTAAGGATACCACCGGAATAGGTTCTTTGAGTAGCGTTTCTAAATCAGCGAGTGCTTGTTTCTCGCTAGTGTCCATGCATGATCCCTGATAAATTGCAGAAAATTGATTCACTATCCAGTGCTCCATTCAAATTTTCTATTCTCTGAAAGTTTATTAAGATTAGTTGATCGATCGATTACCAACTAATGTGTCTTATGAATGTGATATTTATTTGTGTCCCAACCAAATCCGCGTATCTGCCGGCACCGCAGCGGTGTTAGGACTACTCCAAATGCAAATGGATGCCATTCCGACGACAGCATACCTCATGTTATATACCAGCAAACGGTGCCTAGCGAATTGTGCCTTTTGTCCGCAAGCGAGAGAGAGCAAAGCGCGGCCAGATGCTTTGGCACGTATATTATGGCCCGAATTTAAGCTTCTTGAGGTGCGAGATGCCGTTAAAACACTGCCGGAAAGAATTCAATTCGAAAGAATTTGCATTCAGGCGATTAATTATCCGGGTTTTTTTACCGATTTAGTTGAGACCGTTGAAACCTTAAAGGATCTAGGGCCGCCTCTGTCTGTTTCGGTGCCGCCTCTGAAGATTGAACAACTGAAGACACTCTATGAGAAGGGAGTAAATAGGATTGGGATTCCGTTGGATGCGGCAACTGAACCCCTATTTTATGATATTAAAGGAAAAGGATCAAAAGGACCCTACAACTGGGAAAAACATCTGGGAACCATTAAAGAGGCACAATCGATTTTTGGCGTTAAGAATGTGAGCACGCATCTAATTGTGGGATTAGGTGAAACAGAATTTGAAGCGATAAAGTTCCTTGCAGATATGATAGATTCTCAGGTTTTACCAGCGTTATTCACATTCACCCCAGTCAGAGGAACTGCGCTCGAAAGTAGACCTCGCCCCTCACTTAAACAATACAGAAAAATTCAAATCGCCCGTTATTTATTGCTTAATCAACTTTCTCGCTTAGAGAATTTTACGTTCACCGAAAAGGGCGAATTGATAGAATTTGGGGTTCCAAAGGAAAAATTGGCAGAAATAATGCGGACTGGAACCCCGTTCCTAACCACAGGATGCCCGGGTTGTAACAGACCATTTTATAATGAACGACCCGGAGAAATTCTCTTCAATTATCCGAGACCTATGGATAATGACGAAATAACCGAAGTTACAAAGATTCTTGAGGAATTTGGGCAATGAACTCATGGCGATTAATTGATCTAGAAGCAAGTGACGGCTTTAGGAATATGGCAATTGACGAGGCTATCTTAGAGGCACGAATTGAAGATAAAGTTCCCAATACTTTCCGTTTATACCGTTGGAAGCCGTCTTGCGCCTCCATTGGTCGCAATCAATCTATGAGACAAGAGGTGGATATTGAGGCTTGCAAAAAATTGGGGGTCGACTACGTGCGAAGGATCACGGGTGGTGGCGCCGTTTTCCATGATAATATGGGTGAGATTACCTATTCAATCGTTGCTAAAAAAGAGAATTTCCTTCCTGCAGATATTGATGAGACATTCAGGATTCTGTGCAAGGGAATTATTGTAGCGTTAGGCGATTTTGGATTAAATGCGCAGCATGGCGTGTTTCATTGCCCCTCAATTTTCGTGGGAGACCGGAAAATTTCGGGGAATGCGCAAACTATTAAAAAAGGCGTAGTCCTTCAACACGGGACCGTTCTGCTGCACTATGACCCAGAGCTGATGTATAATATCTTACAGGTGAAAGTTCCTGGTTACAAATCGAAAGTTGTCAGTTCAGTCTATCAAAAGGTCACAACGCTTGAACAAGAGGTAAAGCGTGCTTACGATTTTGAAGTGGTGAAGAATGCACTCATTGAAGGCTATAAAAAGGGATTAAACACGTCGTTTGACTTGGAAACCTTAACGGAACATGAAAGCAGCTTGGCGCAGCAACTTGTCATCGAAAAATATAAGACGGATGAATGGAATTTCAAGTTATAGCCACACAAAGGGAGTTCCATGACCTTTACAACTACGTTACTACAGGAAATTGAAAGAGATAAGTCTGGGAAACAGGCAATTCAAACATTATTGAAGTGCTCCGAAGCAGAGTTCACGGAACTCTTGGCAGAGGCTTGGAATACACGCCAAAAGAATTTCGATCCAGTCTTACATTGCTTCTATCCAGGAGAATTATTCCCCGCCATCTCAATCACAGGCTCGCAATGTGCGCTCCACTGCAAACATTGTAATAAACACTACCTGTCGTTGATGATTCCTGCGGAACGACCCGAAAAATTATGGGAAGTCTGTAAAAACCTTGAGGCAACGGGGAAGATTGGTTGTCTTATCAGCGGAGGATATAATGAGAAAGCGATGTTACCCTTCGAGCAATTCATCCCGGTTATTAAACAAATTAAGGATGAAACGAAATTAGTGCTCAATGTGCATACAGGGCTGGTCAGTAGAGAAATTGCCTTGAAGTTAGGTGAGGCGGGAGTAGATATTGTTTCTTTCGATGTGGTTGGGGATGAAAAAACCATTCAGGAGATGTACAGGCTAAAGAAATCACCAGAGGATTATCTCCAGTCCTTAAAATTCCTCAGAGCCTCGAAAATTCGCTACATTGTCCCGCATATCTGCATCGGACTATATCGGGGACACTTAGAAGGAGAAATTCGAGCCTTAAATCTCATTAGAGGGATTAAACCAGATATAATCGTGCTATTGGGGCTAATCCCCACCGAAAATACACCTATACAAAATATACCGCCTCCAAATCCGAAAGAAATCGCATCTATTATTGCGACCGCGCGCCTGCTTTTTCCGACTATCCCCTTATCGTTAGGCTGTATGCGCCCGGGGAAATCGATCAGAAATGAAATTGATAAATTAGCTATTCAGGCAGGTCTCAACCGAATTGAGATTCCCACGCAACAAGCAATTCAATATGCAATTCAAAAGGGGCTTCAAATTCAGAAACACAGTTCCTGCTGTGCTACGCCGTTGGAATTACTATAAAAAATCTTATTTAGTCATATAACCATTAAAATTATATTGGTATAAATTAAGGCGAAATCTATGAAAATTCTTCTCATTAACCCCGCAGGGCACGAGTCAAAATACAAAAAGCACCCGGTCATCAATTTCACAGCAATTCCGCTAGGGCTAGCTTACATTGCAGCAATGCTCGAAGAGGATGGGCATGATGTCAGAGCGTTAGATGCCTCCTGTTTTCAAATTAGTCCAGAGGAATCAAAGAAATGGGTTAAAAAGTTTAACCCTGGTTTGGTGGGTATTCAAGCGTATACTCCAACCGTGAATTATGCCGTAGATTATGCAGACGCTGTGAAAGATGTGGTACCCGATGCGAAGGTGATGCTGGGAGGCCCGCATCCGACTTTTATGCCCGAACAAACGCTCAACTATTCCAAGAGCATAGATTTCTGCATTAGGGGAGAGGGCGAATACACGTCAGTCCATTTAGTGAATGCCCTAGAAAAGGGTACTCCCTTAAAAGATATAAAAGGACTCTCTTTTCGCAACAATGGGAACCTCTATCATAATCCAGACGCGCCCCTAATAGAAGATTTAGATGCACTCCCATTTCCTGCGCGTCATCTCTTCCCAATTCAACATTATCGATTCTTCGGATCACGATTTAAAGGTGCGAGCTTTGTCAGTAGTCGCGGTTGCCCCTTTAGATGTTCCTTCTGCTCGGAGGCAGCCCTCTTTCGGAATCGCTGGCGCCCTCGTAGTGTGGAAAATGTGGTCGATGAAATTGAATACGTGGAAGGTAAGTGGAAGAAATCAATCATCGCCTTCATGGATGATTGTTTTGCGTTAAATAAAAAGCGCGTATGGGCTTTTTGCGATGAACTGAAAAAGCGGAAAATCGATTGTGCATGGGGATGCGCGATGCGCGTGGATATCCCGGACTTTAATATGCTTAACAAAATGGCTAGCCATGGTTGTGGCATGATTTACTATGGTGTGGAGTCTGGAGAACAAAAGATTCTCAATAATGTGAAAAAAGGAACCTCAACAGACCAAACTCGCAATGTATTCAAATGGTGTCGGCGGTTGGGGATCGATACGGTCGCTTCACTCGCCTTTGGCTTTCCTGGAGAAACGAAGCGAAGTGTTTTGAGAACCATTCAATTCATCATTGATTTGAAGCCATCATTTGTAGTATTCGCCTCTGCGACCCCTTATCCCGGAACGCCATTCTTTGATCAGGCGCTTAAGAATGGATGGATCAAGGAAGTCCCCCAGGATTGGTCACGATTCACGTTAGTGGACCCCGTCCTCGAATTAACTGAATTGAGTAAGGATGAATTAAAGCAGATTCTCTTCTATGCTTACCGCAAATTCCATCTGAGATTACAATATCTCTTTGATAGACTCTGGTTCGAGGTACGACTAGGGCTAAGAATTTATGGCCCCTTCGAAACTGCAATCAATCTTGCCGATGCCGCACTCCCGTGGCTCAGATGGATGAAGAAATATGGGGTGCTTGCCCAATTGTTGCCCAAAGACCCTTTGGATGAAAAAGAATACTTCCATCGCCTTTACTTCGCGAAAAAAAAGAAGGAATTGCAAATGGATTCGTCGCGAAAACAGAAACAAAATTAAGCCAAGTATTACCAATCGACTCTTTATTTTAAAAAAATTTCATAATGGTTAAATGTAATTATTCATACTATAGTAATAGGTCAATATCGAATAAAATTTGTGGATTAAATGGGTTTCTCTCAGAGTTGAAATGAAATCCTACCAAATTAAGAGGGTTTTGGGAAAAAACCATCTTAATCTATAAAGTAAATAGACCTAAAATTACGATTAAAACTAAGTAGAGAAGTGTGATGCATTGCTTCGGCAAGTCATTATTCTATTAGGGAAAACGCCCATTTTCAAAAGGGAATACGGAAAGGGGCTCTCTTGGGAGACTCTGTCGCCGATCCTTAGCTCGTTGACAGATTTTCTTCAGCAATCTCGGGAGGACGTAATCGAATTCATGAATATCATTCAGATGAAGATTTGTTACGCATCAATAAAACGGCACAGCGTCCTGGTCATTTTTATAACAGATCAGACCGACAAAGAGGAAACTATTAAGGAGCAAACCGTGAAGATTCGAGATACCTTTATTAGTAAGTTCTCGGACCAAATTCAAAAGGGCATATACGAGACTGAGACGTATGATCCGCTGCGTTACGACACTGATGAGGCTTTTAGGGAACTACGCCCAAAGATTGCCCTGATTGGATTCAGTGGTGTCGGCAAAACAACCATTACGCGCCTTATTCGGGCAGAAGAAATCCCTATGAAACATATTCCGACAATTACAGGCGATGTTGCGGCCATTAAAGTCGGGTCACTCCACATGTATCTCTGGGATTTCGCCGGCCAGGAGCAATTCTCATTTATCTGGTCCCGGTTTGTGAAGGGATCGGATGCGATCATCCTGGTGGTCGATTCGACCGAGCATAACATGAATGAATCGAAGTTTTTCGTTGATCTGATCAAGAAAGAGGCGCCCAAATCACGTGTGGCAATTGTAGCCAATAAGCAAGATTTGCCGGGCGCCCAATCGCCTGAGAAAATAGCGGAGATCTTAGGGTATAGGACGTATCCCTTGGTGGCGATTGATCCAAACCAGCGAGGGGCGATGTTAAACATTGTGGGAGAGGTAGTTGAAGTTACCCATGGTGTTACCTCATTAATCCAGCCGATGCTGGAACGCGAGAGTTTAGTGGAATCTGCTGAGGCGGCGATTATGCAAGGGAATTTATTGAAAGCGTCTGAAATCTATAAGAATATTGCCGAATTATCTCAAAATTTAGGGGAAGATGATATGGCAGGGATATTTATGGAGCAATCGCGGCTTCTAGCACGCCAAGTCCAAGCAGCAGCGCAACAAGTGGCTGATAAGAAGATTGCGAAGCCTTTAGCAGCCCAGCCAGCTCCACGGGTGGAGTTGCCACCAGAGGTCGAAGAAGTATTAAGTCCCGCTGCACCTGCTATAGCCAATCCTACTGCAAAGACACCAACACCGGGAATTTCATCCAAATCTATTCCCACAAAGACAGTACCCCCCATTTCATTACCTAAAACTCCTCAACCACCGGCTCCGAGCCCGAGAAAAGCCCCTGAGGTCAAGCAAGCCCCAACCGCAGCCCCAATTGGCGCAGACGCTGATAAAACCGAAATTGCGACCCTAGAGAAAGAACTAGCAGATATCAATAGTGTGATAAAAGAACTGAAGATGGAAGTCAAGAATATGGCCCAGGAAGAATTTGAAAAGGAAATGGTCCAATTAGAGAATCGAAAAAATGCGATCCATAAGAGGATCATGGAGCTTCGAATGAATGTTATTAAGAAACTAGCTGTTTAAGGACGGTAAGCAAAATGGCGAAAGATATAGAAGATATGATTTCAAAAGTTGAGAAAAAGCAGATGGATTCGGCCTCGATGAAGGATGAAGTCCGCAGATTAACCCAACTATCGAAGGATCAAAGTGAGAAGATAGAACGCATGCAAAAAACGATGGACGACCAGAAAAAGAAGTTAGATGAAATGGTGGAAGTCCCTACAGACGTCATGGAACTGAAGGTAATTATTGGACGGCAAAGGGCAGAAATCGAGGCCTTCGAGGACAAAATCAGCGAACGCGATTGGCGGATCAATGAGTTGGAATCAGAATTGGGGATGGTCAAAAAGCAGCGGGAAGAGCTCCGAGTTAAGTTGGAGGATTTCCGGAAAAAAGCAGGGGCTTCCAGCAGCACGGCAGAAGAAGCAGACGTGAAAATAAAGGAGCTCCAGGGAGAACTACAGATGACACAAGAATTCTTGGAAGCTGCGGGTGTTACCAAGGGTGATATAGGAGAACTTCGAATAAAGCTAGGACAGATCGATGCGCGGGTCCTTGAAAAAGAGAAAGTGATCGAAAAATTGGGGGAACAGCTGAAAACACGTGAGGAGCGAGAAATCAGCTTACTGGCCAACATTGAAAAGTTGCAAGGTGAGCTTGCAAAAGTAGAAATCGCAATCAAGAATGCAGTGAATGCGAAGGAAACTGAGATGCGTTCTGAAATTACCAGACTTCAGTCCGAATTAAACCAGAAAAAAATCGATTACGCGAAACTAGAAGCGGGGCTAACTGAAAAAGAAGTCCAAATTAAGAATTTGCAGGCAGACATGGAGAAAAAGGGAGAGGTTGATGAGGGCCGCCAGAAGAAGCTCGAAGATATAGAAAAGATGCAAGCACATATGACCAGACTTCAGAAAATGCTGGAACTAGAGCCGATGTTCAAAATTTACTTCATTGTTGAGAAGGTGAGATCAGTAGGAATGATAGAATTAGCCAAGGCAATCGGATCGTCAATCGGGCAGACAAGGTTACTTGCATTCAGGTTAGAAAAAGAGGGGTTGTTGCATATTGAAGGGGAAACAGTAAAATTCCCTCTTTAAACACATTGAATTCGCCTTATTCCAAAATATCTTTCTTCTTTTCTTTCCTTGACTGACTAACTGCCTTGTTTCTACTAGCTTTCTCAAAAATTCTTAATATTTTTAAAGAAGTAAGGGAAATCTATCAATTCAATAGCTATTTAAGATTGTTTAAGGCAAACTTTTATTAAGGCTAAGAAATGTTCTTTTTTGTATTAAATTACTAATAAGCATTGAGATAAACTGATAGAAAAGAAGAGTGGATAGTATGCCCGTTGGAATTCTTTTGATCAGATGGGATGATAAATTAGGTACGACCTTGGTAGCAAAATATCCAGAAAAATTCAAGTTCCCATCCAAAATTCTCATGAATATTTATTCGCAACATCGGGCCCAATCTACCGAACCCAGTTTCGTTACCCTGACTCTTACGGATATAAAAGTTTCGAGTTTTTTTTCCGGAATGGATGAGAATTTCATTGGAGCTTCGAATTACATTATCGCTTTAGTCCTTCGAAGAGATGAGAATCCATTAATTTTCCGGGACGTCCTGAAGAAAGCTGCGGCAAAAATCTTAAAGAGTGTCAATGATATAAAGCCAGAGGAGTTGGAAAAGGTGTTTGTTGAGATGCGGGCTTTGTCAAAATAAAAGAAAGTCTGAATGATGGTGTCCATGCAAGAAAATGAGCTAAAGGATGAATTAGAACGGCTTAAGAAACAATCAAAAGAATATTGGAATCAAAAAGAGGAATACAAGAAAAAGGTGACATTTCTTCAAGAGCAGGTCTTTAAAGTTCTAGAACGTCACAAATACATTAGTGTGATCGAGATAGAAAAGACCCTCTCGTTGAATAAATTGGTGAACGAACTAATTTCAAAGGCTAAGGAACAACTGTTGATCATAACACCCTATATTGATGTGGAATATACCGGGAAATTGATGGATAAAGCCTCAGCGACTCCAACTCTAAAAATCTTATTAGTCACCAAAGAAATTGCCCAACTTAAGGAGAAAGATGTGCAGAAAGCGTTCAAACTGTTGACAGGATTCGCCAAGATTCAGCACGTAACAAATGTTTTCACGAGTGGATTCGTGATGATACGCGATAAAGAGGAGATGATCATCGCCTCAGGAGGCTTATCAGTAGAGCACTTGAGCAGTCTCTTTAATGTGGGTATGAAGTCAGAAGAAAAAGATGATATCAACTTGATATTGAAATTTTTCAAAGCGCATATTCCCACCTTTATGGAACTTTGAAATAATACTCTCCCCCTTTTTTAGAAATTATTACAACGGAGCCGAGTTTATAGGTTCATCTCATATTTTTGCAGATTGCTTCTTGAAGAAAACTTAATCTTACTATTAATTGAATTTTTGTAATTAGTAATTAGCAGTTCTATTATACAAATCTCTACGGAAATAGGATATAATGCACGCAAATGTTGGAATAAGAGCCATGGGATTTTACTTCCCTCAGTATTATGTGCCTTTAGAGGAGTTGCTTTCCACGCGGGGAGAAAGCCCGGGGAGAGCTGCGGAGGGGTTAGGTGTACAGCGAATGGCTCTAGTAGCAAATAACGAAGATAGCATTACGATGGCAGCAAATGCAATTGAGAATTTGCAGTGTGACAAAAAGAAGATTGGAAAATTAGTTTTTGCCACGGAATGCGGTCTTGACTGTGCCAAAGATAATGCGAGTTATGTCCATGATTTATGTGGACTGCCGGAGAATTGTGAGGCTTATGATGTGAAAGCGGCTTGTGCTGCGAGTAGTTACGCTTTATGGCAAGTAATTGATTGGATCCTAAGCGGGAGAGGAAAGGGAAAATTCGGGTTAGTGGTATGTTCCGACAAAGCGATTTATAAATATAAAACAGGAGCTGAATTGACAGGTGGCGGTGGTGCTGTTGCCATTCTCGTGAGTGAAGCCCCTAGTATAATAGATTTTGATTTGGAAATAGGAAATTATAAAAGCAATATGAGGGATTTCTGGAAACCCTTAGATAGTGAATACGCGGTAGTTGCTGAAAACGGGAAGTCTAGCATAAAAAGCTATCTTGATGCGTTGAGTCATGCGTTTCGGGACTACCTCAATCATGGAGGAAAGCGGGACTTTGATTATCTAGTTTTTCACACACCTTATGCAAAAATGGTCCATAAGGCTTTTGAAACCCTATCTAACCTATTGCCTGAAATAAAAGGAAAGTTTGAGTTAATGACAGCAGAATCTCTGAGAGCTCCTGCTCAGGTAGGTAATGTTTATAACGGCGCTTTATATTTGGCATTAGCAAGCCTTCTGGAACTGAAAGGCACTTCTGCCACGGGAAAGAAAATCGGGCTTTACTCCTTTGGGAGTGGTAGCAGCTCCATCTTCTTTCGCGGAGTCGTAAGCCCCGAATTCAACAGTCATCTTGATTTATTCAAACAATTAAACTCCATGAAGAGATTGGCGCCAGAAAAATATGAGCGATTCAGATGTGGAGAACTAACCCTTGAAGAAAAAAAGGGATTCCTTTTGGAAAGCATCGACGATCAGTGTTATCGCCACTATATCAAGGCTTAATGCTTTTCTTTTTCCAAATTTGAATTTGATATTAAGAAGGATTCGTGCCGGATTTTTTGAAAAGAAGTCAATTGAATTGAGAATAGTTCAAGGAACGAAATTGGGTTTAAAAGAGGGAGAAAGATTTGGGGAATTAAGCGTAGACGTTATAGAAAGTATCCTTTAGGACATTGAGGTGTTCAATCAACACAGAATTGGCTTTGGTTCCATTATTATAGCTCTCGAGAATTAAGTTGATAAGATATTCTGGGAACACGATCTTTACGGTAATATCTGTTCGTAGGAAATAGACTTCCTGCCCCGTTTTTCCTCGGAGCACATTAATTACTTTAGCATCCCAGAGCCACTTCAAAGTGGCATCAAGATTTTCAATTTCCTTTCTAATATTCTCGAGCTCTTCTTGCCGGATCGGTTCATTCCGTAATTTTTCAATGAGCCGAAAAGCATCCATATCCGTGAGAATTTTCAAAATGATCTCCTGATCTTCAGGCGTGGGGCTGTAATTCTCGAAGTAGGCCTTCACATCCGACAGATACTCGGTTGAGAGGTAGCCTGGAAAGTCCCCAGCTTTTGCGGAATTGACGGTTTTTACGGGAGGCACTCGCGTGGCAAAAATATCGCCGACTAGGAATATTAAGGCACTGGGCATCTCTTTTAAAGTGGATTCTACAATGAGACCGACCTTAATCATCGAGTGCAAGATCGCATCAATGTCCAGCTCCTCTTTTGCTAGCTTTTCTTTGAGCCACGAAGTTAATTCGGATTTTGTGGCGCTCCCATCCTCAATTAAACGATCCAGGACCATTTTCTTCACGGTATCTAAGAACCCGAGCGAGAGACGCTGTTCCTGGGTCATACGGGGGTAAGTCACTATTTTCTTGTATAGGTCGGGGAGCATCTGGATGTAGCGACGAAATTCCAAATTGCTCAGGATTGTACGCACACTATCAGTTAAGATGTCCTCGAAATCTTCCGC
>Ga0315277_10000555_pt1 | contig 59439 bp, 49 predicted proteins | sample YL17G05_15_MG_FD_203695 | JGI IMG/M metagenome (GOLD analysis project Ga0315277, IMG submission 203695) | Sediment microbial communities from Yellowstone Lake, YNP, Wyoming, USA - YL17G05_15 | ecosystem: Environmental > Aquatic > Freshwater > Lake > Sediment | place: USA: Wyoming | collected...
GAGCTTTACATGCTGCGGTCGCGCTTGCGCGGCGGAATCCTCAACAAGGCGCGCCGGGGCGAGCTGCACTGCGGGCTGCCGGCCGGCTTGATCTATGATGCCCAGGGACGCGTGGTCCTCGATCCCGACCGCCAGGTGCAGGAAACGGTGCACCTGCTTTTTCAGACCTTCGCCCGCACCGGAACGCTAAACTCCACAGTCAAGCACTTCCGGCGGCAGGGATTGCTTTTTCCGAAGCGGCCCGCGGCGGGCCCGCACAAGGGTCAACTGGTTTGGACCCCCTTGTCTCTGGGCCGGGCCTGCCGCGTCATGCACCATCCCTTCTATGCCGGTGCTTACGCTTTCGGGCGCGGGCGCTTCCGCAAGCAGCCCGACGGCCGATATCGGCATGAATATTTGCCCCAGGATCAGTGGCTGGTGCTGATTCGCGACGCCCATCCCGGGTACATTTCCTGGCAGGAGTACGAAAGCAACCTGCAGCGGCTGCGCGCTTCCGCCAAGGCCCTCGGCTTCGAGCGCAACGCCGGGCCTCCGCGAGAAGGCCCCGCCTTGTTGCAGGGGAGGGTCGTCTGCGGGCTTTGCGGCAGCCGCATGCATGTCCATTATGATCTCCGACGCCAGGGCGTGTTGATGACCAACTATGTATGCGCGGGACGCACCAGGCTCTACGGCGATCCCTTGTGCCAGAGCATTATCGGAAACGGCATCGACGGGGCTGTCGGAAAACTGCTCGTCGAGGCGGTGACTCCCGTGGCTCTGGAGCTGACCCTTGCCGTACAGCAGGAAATCGCTGATCGCCTGGACGAGGCCGATCGCCTGCGCCGCCGCCAGGTCGAGCGCGCCCGGTATGAAGCCGATCTTGCCCGTCACCGCTATATGCAAGTGGATCCGGCCAACAGACTGGTCGCGGATGTGCTGGAGGCCGACTGGAATGCCAGGCTGCGAGCTCTTGCCGAAGCACAGGAAGAATACGAGCGCCGCCGCGCCGCGGATCGCCTCGCCGTCGACGATGAGGAGCGGCAGCGTATCCTGGCACTGGCCACCGACTTCCCGGCCGTGTGGAACGATCCCAAGACCCCGCTGCGTGAGCGCAAGCGCATGCTCGGGCTTCTCATCGAGGACGTCACTTTGATCAAACAGCGCGAGATTACGGTTGCCGTGCGTTTTCGAGGCGGAGCCGCTACCACGCTGACTCTGCCGCGCCCCTTGACGGCTCCGCAACTGCGCGCCACTCACGAACCTGTGCGCCGGCAACTGGATGCCCTGCTGGATGAATACACCGATGCCCAGGCTGCCCGGATTCTCAACGAGCAGGAAATGCGCACCGGCGCCGGGGACCCTTTCGATACTGTCAGCGTCAAATGGGTGCGCTATTCGGCCAAGATCAAGAGCCTGAAAGAGCGGCTCCTCGACGCTGGATGGCTTACGGTGAAACAGGTATCGGCCAGGATCGGACTAAGCCGCACCTCGATCTGCAGGCTCCGCCTCCAGGGAAAATTGCAAGGACGTATATGCAATGACCACGGTCAATGGCTATACTGGTTGCCGGAGCCGGTGTCCAACAGTCCGGCCAACGAATCAACCTGTGTCAGTTCAACTGCAGGAGATGCAGTATGAAAACCGATCCTTCGCATTGGATGTTCTCGCCTGCCCCCGCTGTGGCGCGCGGATGAGGATACTTTACGCGATCCATCCACCGGATGCAATCCGCAGGATTCTCGCATGCCTCGGTCTCCCCGCGAGGGATCCGCCCATTACCCCTGCAATACTGGATAGAGACGCGCCTGCTTCATGGTGAGCCGAGCAGCCAATCTGCTCTGCAATAAGGTGGAGGTGTGCCAAAAAGCCGTTATCCAGCAGCGCGGTTCAGGTGTAAAATGCAACCGTAGTATGGCGAAGGCCCCGAAGTTGACCTATTGCCCTTTATCAGCAACGCAGAGAGTGCAGCGCGAAGAGGAACCGGAACCAAAACGGCAATTTGTCCTTCCTATCCGTAGGACGAAGCTGTTGGGCACAAGGTTGGCCGGGATCGAGAAAGCAAATCTCCCCGCGCTGTCGGTGTTGATGGACCAGGAGGGCGATCCCGAGGTTGTTGGCGCGAGCTGCCGCAGGATGACGGATGCGCGGTAGATCGGAGCTCCTCCATCGCCCGTCACGACGCCGGTGACGGCATAGTTGGTCACGGCTTCCTGTTGCTGCGCGGCGGCAGCCCGCCGCCTCGGATCTGTCGTTGTTCGGCCGGATTGATCCTGCCGTTCAATCTCGAGCGCGATCTCGCCTTGGATTCTTCTTTGCAGTTCTCCGGGCAGGCTTTCGAAATTAGGGGCGCCTTTCGAGCGGATTACTGCATTGCCTGCCATTCTTCTGCCTGCGGTTCGCGGTTCATTCACCCGCCGGCGGTTTGCGAGTTCCTGATCGAGAAATGCCCGCCGATTCGCGGTTGCCGTGCCTCGGAACGCGGCGTCGACAGGAATCCGGACCTCTTCCTGCAGTGACTGGTCGTACAAAACAACTGCCGCCAGGCTTGAAATCCTGGGGATTCTGACCGTGAAGGGAAGGGGCTGTTCCGGAAGCAGGATGGGTGAGTGCCTGCCGGGATTGCTGATTCTTCTGGCGCCGAGGGCATTCCCGGCATCATCGAGCATCAGCAGGAGCCAGTCGTCTTCCGCCGACAGGTGCTTCGCATCGGAATAGTTTTCGATTTCGGCGCCGGCGAGGAGCAGGCATGCGTCGTTCTGCAGGATCAGGTCGAGCAGGAAGCCTGCCCGTGCGTCGGGAGCAGATCTGCCCGTGGGAGTGATTCTGTCCGTATGTTGCGGGGCCGATCGCTGTGCGGCCAAAGGCAGTCCGGCCAGCGCCACAGAGGCGATCAAAATCCGGGTAAGCCTGCGATTTCCTGATATTGGAGACATGGGTCCGCCTCCCTGCGCCTCGACTAACAGAAGGGCCGCGGAGGTGTGGCACTCTCCCACACACCGGGCCATTCAGGAACTCCGGTCATGTGCGCGGATTGCGCCGCATTAATCCGGATTCTTCACCCCGGAACCACCGCATGCCGCATTCATCCCGAAATCTCCGGATTGAAAAAGATCTGCTGCGCAGCTTTGCTCCAGGATCAACAAGGCGGAAGCGTCAATAGGCAAAGCGAATACTCCCGCGATCCGGCTTTGCTGCTATGCCTATTGCCTGAATGGCGGAGGCCTGCCCGCCTGTCTTCAGGGAAGGAGGTCGTCGACGGAGATGATGCTTTCAGGGGCGGCTAGGGGTGCAAGATGCTGACCGGGCCCATAGCGCTGAACCGTCCGGTAGCTCCAACCGCAGAGCGCCTCGGCTGATTGCGCAGGATCGCGATAGACTTCAATGCGTCCGGCCGGGAGATTCACGATCCAATAATCCGCAATTCCGGCACGGGCGTACAGACTCCCTTTGCGGTCGCGGTCGAAACCGAGCGAAGTATCGGCTACCTCAACGACAAGCACTGCAGAAGGAGGATGCGCGTCGCGGTAGTCGCGCCATGATCCACGCACGACCGACAGGTCCGGTTCAGGTTCTGAGGACGGATCCAGGGCGAGCGGGAGTTGAACTTGCACATCAAATCCTGTCCCGAAAGCAGCTCTCAGTGCCTCTTCCGCCGCCCGGATCGCCGCGGCGTGCTTTCTCTTCCGCGGAGTCATGCTGAAGATCTCTCCATCGATGAGCTCGGCGCGGGTGCCCGGCGGGAAAATTCCCGCCTCGATCATTTTCTCGAATTGTTCCCTCGACCAGCGCCCCATCTCGACTGCACCCACAGTTTTCACTCCGCTTTTCCTCCAAGTCTAAGGCAACTGCGGGTTGATGTAAATCCCGTGCACCAATGTAGTTTCCGCATGGCTCGTTTTATTTCATCCGGTATTGAGAAAAAGGTGTTGGCTATCGAAAAATGGCTGCGAGCACGTTGCAGTGGGGGAGCCTGATAGATCATAGTGTCATTGCAGTTGCGTCGGTGCATCCCCTTTTTGCCGGGGTGCGATCTCATGCGCCGCGTCAGCCGGCGTCTGCGTTGAGCGTGATGAGCTGTTCATCTTTCCGAATTGCAGGTCGAAGGCCGGATTTATCAGGAGCTTTCTCCTTGCGCTCCGGGGATGAAAAACGTATAAGTTTGCTCGGGCCGTTGAGGTTCCGCTGCTGAATTCCATGGCGCGTCGATTGAAAGATCACACAAAAACCGAACACCCGTCCAAGTCCCAAGGCAAGCCGCGGGACAGGGGGCCTTCCTTTATCACTCCGGACCGGCTGCGGTTCGGAGTGCTCGCCGGGATATTGCTGCTGGCGGCGATTTTGCGTCTGGTAGCACTGGACAGGGTTCCCCCGGCAATCCATGCCGATGAAGCTCCCAACGCCTGGAACGCCTATACTCTGCTGAAGACCGGCCACGATCAGTGCGGCGTCTCCTGGCCGGTGTTTTACCTCCGTGCCTATGGAGATTATCGTACCGCCACCTACGCATATTCTCTGATTCCCTTTCAGTTCTTCGGCGGCATGAATGTCTGGACCACAAGGTTGCCTGCCGCCGTCAGCGGCATTCTCTCGGTGCTGTTGATCTATTTCATCGGAGCGAGGTTATTCGGCGCGGCTGTCGGGCTCGCGGCCGCGGGATTGCTGGCTTTGAATCCCCTGGCACATCCAGGTCAGCCGCTGGGGGCATGAAGCCTCTCTGGCCCCCTTATTCGTATTGGCGAGCATCGGCACCCTTCTCTGGGCCAATCTGCCTCTCGATGACCGGCAGGAACGCCGGCACGCTCCCATCCGTGCGGCAATCGCCGGCGCGGTCATTGGTATCAGTCTCTACGGTTATTTCGCAGTCCGGATGTTTCTGCCCTGCCTTCTGGCCGGTGTTCTGGTGGTAACCTGGCGAGGGTGGCGCAACTGCTTTGCGAGCAGGAAAGGGAAAGCGGCGATCGCCCTCCTGGTTTTGGCACTGGCGGTCTTTTTCGGCCCGCTTTTATGGAGTCATTTGAAGGATCCCGCGATCAACGAGAGAGCGCGCATCCTCGGCCGGATATGGAACGAGTCGGATTCGATCGTACAGAAAGCGGGGAAGGTGTTCGGTCGCTATCTGGGTCATTTCGGCCCCGATTTCCTCTTCCTCAGAGGGGACCGGGACCCGGCACTTTCACCTCCCCGGGGATTTGGTCTCCTTCACTGGTATGATCTGCCGCTGATTCTGGCCGGCATCGCCTCTTTGGCTCAGGCCTTCAGGAAGTCGCGGGCTGCCAGAGTTGTCCTGATTTGGCTGGTTCTTTACCCGGTCGGAGATGTCCTGTTTCCCCATGTGAGCCTGAATTCGCTCAGAAGCCTGCCGGGACTCGGCTGCCTGACGCTGATCGCGGCATTGGGTGGCGTAAAGGCGGCACTTTGGCTCCATGCTCTCGGCCGGAAATGGGTAACCATTCTGCTCGCCTTGATCCTGTCCGCGGTGGTGTTGTTTGCCAATATCGATTTCCTGCGCGGGTATTTTGATCGACAATATTATCAGGGGAGATCCTCATTGATGATATTTTCCCCGGATCTTCTGGAAGCCGCCCGTTGGCTCCAATCCCGGCTTCCGGAGGCCACGGATGTGTTTGTCACCGGGCGGGGCGCTCACCCTGACATCGCAATGTTGATCGGTCTCAATTACGATCCGGCCCAATGGTTCCGGGAGCCACGGGAGCTGGTTCGCGGCCCGCTTCCGGATGGGAGGTACAAGGACGCCTATGTTTATCTAAGTTACGGAAAGATTCGCTTTTTGGAGACCGAGTCGGGCACGGCCGCCCTTAACCAATTGACCAAAAACGATCGGACCGATCGTGTGATTGTTATTGTCAGGCCCGGGGAGCTCGGCCTGGAACGGTACGCACGGCCGGTTCTGCAGATAAAGGGCGCAGACTCAAGCGGCATCAAAAAGACAGAGGTACAGTCACCGGTGTCCCCATGCGGTCCTTCGACACGCGGGGGACAGTGACTGTCCCTCCAAGCCTCCTGCTGCGGAGGCCTGGACAGGTTCATGCCATTTTTTTGAAACGCAATGACCACCATCCCCATAGGGAACGGTCAGTTTGGAGCGCTCTCTGAATCCGGATCCGGTCCCGCAGCTGAACGATCACTCAGGAAGGCATTTTGGCGAACCACAGGCTGCTCCGGAGGCGGCGGCTCGACTTTGAAAATCGCCATCAGGCGCTCGCGATACAGAGGGCTGAGGAAGACTGTCAGGACAAAAGGGAAGGCGATGAGAAACAGGATGAACTCAAACAGCAGGGTGATGGCCAGGAGGGGCAGCACGATGCTCCACCAGGGCGACGGCATAGGCTGCATGATGACCAGGATGCCGAAGAGAAGCAGCATCCCGACAAACAGCAGAATGAAATTCCACGGCAAAAACCAGAGAGTAAAGCGGCCCAGATGCCAATGATTCCTGCAGCGCCGTCCCGACAGGATAAAACTCACGAGCAGGAAGAGCGGAGCGAGGCCGTAGAGCGAAGCCAGAATCCGGGATTGGAGCTCGCTCCCCGCATACAGGAAAAACAGGATCAACATGCCGGGCAGCAGATACAGGCCTGTAATTGCCAGGAATTTGCGCGCCGCCGACCAGCCTGGGAAGGCATAGGATATCAAGCAGAGCAGACACAGACTGCTCGCCAGCATTACGACGAACGGGTAGGCCTCGGCAAATACCGTGGCGATTGCATTCACCGGCAGCTGTTGCCCCGCCAGCATGACAGCCGCGATCAGGCAGAATGGAACCAGCACGATCCAGGCCTTCGGCCGGCGGTTGGGCTTCAACAGCACAAAAGGCACGAGAATAAAGGCCGGCAGAAAAGGCAGCAGCATCCTGAAAAACGGCCAGTGATAGATTACCGGTGGTGACGGATTGGAGCTCAAGCCGCCCAGATCGTTGGATGCGACAATTTTTAGATCGCCGGAAAACAGGAGCGGTACTCGCCATGAGTACCTGCAGGTCCCGCCTCAGCCAAACTCAAAATTTCCGGTTGCCAGCTGACGGTCGCCTTTATAAATGGCAAAGCGGGGCGGCTTGCTGCGAATCGTGTTGACCAGGGTGTATGGTTCTCCTCCCGCTCCCTTCATAAGGTAATCAAGCTGCAGTATGCTGCCGCGGGATGAGGCAAGCACACTGCTTTCCACAGGACCTCCGACCTTGAGATGTTGCGCAGCACCGGGAACGACCTCCACGGGCGGAATGCCGTTCACGTTGCATGCGAGTTGGGGATCACCAGGGGTCGAGTGCAGATAGATCCCCTGTACTCGATATTTGCCGGCCGGCAGCAGATTCCTGGGGGCCGGCGCATCCAGAATCACAAGTCCGGCTCCATCCAGGACCAGTCGCTGAATGAACCGGCCTTCCAAGGCCAAATCTCCCAGAGGCACACTGATCTCCGTGAACACAGCGGTGACGGGCGCAGGCACAGAGCGGGACTCAAAGGTGAAACCGAGTTGATATTGGCGGCCTCCCAGGAATAGTTTTTCCGCGGCCGGCAGACTGTCGTAGCTATCAGTGCCGGCGGCAACCGGCTGAATGGAAATCCGGTCCTGGCGGTCGATTACGCCATCGAGGTTATCCTGCACGCTTAGCTGCCACCTTCGGCCATTCAGTTCGATCTCCCCTCGGTACGAAGATGCGACGTAGATGTAATTGAATCCTCGGCCGCTAAAACTCATCTGCAGCATGTAGGATCGGTCCGCACCATTGCTGTCGAGGTCGAGACGCACCTTTCTAAAGAAGGCGCTATTCCTCCCTCCCTCTCCCCGGCGTATGCCATCCGGATCGTCCGTCAAGTCCAGGTTCCGGTTGAGATCCAGGTGCAGACTGCCGCGCGTAAGATTGACGGCGAATCCCATGAAGTCATTCTGGCCGGGCCCGATCCTGAGCGCGCTGCGAAATACCCTATCCTTGCCGAAATCAGGCTCCTGGCGGAATTTCACATCCTGTTTGCCAAGGGTAACGGTCAATCCGACGCCCTCCTCCACGAACTGCAGGGGGAAGGAGATCGTTCCGGCGCTTGCCGTCTGAGCGCAGCCGGAAGCAGGAAACAGGCTCATACTCAGCGCCAGAGACAGAACCAGAAGACAGTTTGCGGTGAGAATGGCAAAAACTCCTGCGTACAGATTTGCATTGTGGACTTTTTTTGCCAAAAGCTTCATCATCGCTCGTTCACTCAGAACACGTCAACATCCCGGAAAAGAACGGACCGAGAGAAGCTCATGGCCCGGGCCGTTATGGCAGAGTCATTCTTCGTTCACACCCTGCTGGCCGGCGATTCTCAGGACGCGGATGTGCCTCCGTCTGCAGGTTGCTCGGATTGAGGCGCTGGAATCACCTTGAAAGCGGCCTTCAGCCGTTCCCGGAAGAGGGGGATCACGAAGGCTGCCAGGATAAACAAAAAGGCAACGATAAACAGAACGGTCGGGCCCGGCCATACAGAAGACATGCGAGGCATCAAAAAACTCCACCATTGCGGCCGTACCGTCGGCTGCCGGATCATCAAAGATCCGAAGTACAGGATGCGCAGCGCATACAACATTACGATGTTCATGATGAAAACCAGCACCGTGAAAAGAACGGGATTCCAATTCCTTCTGGACAACTTTCCTGCCAGGACCAGGCTCACGAGCAGAGCGAGCGGCACAAAGGCGTAAACCAAGGGCGCGCCCCAGAGACGGCCTTCGTCCCCTCTCTGGAAGAAAAACAGGGTCAGCGCGCCCGGCAGGACAAACAGGACCAGGGCCGCAACAAATCTCTTGATGCGGGAGCGGGCCGGCAGGGCATGGATCATCAGGCAAAGCACGCACAAACCGCTTGCCAGCATCATAACGTTTAAGAAGGGTTCGCCGAGGCTGCCTGCACGCAGGGGCGGGATGATTTGGCCCGCGTAGACAAAATAGGAATTTGCCATGGAAAAGTATCGGAGCAGCCAATTCAGGCGCATCAGCTGACCCACCCACGCTGCCGCGACAACCAGGACAAAAGGAATCAGCATCAGCCAGGCTCCAACCCGGCGGTTGGGCTTCAACAGCAGGAAAGGCACAAGGATGAGAGCCGGCAGGAAGAGCGCAAGTCCTTTCACCCAGGGCCAGCGATAAATGACGGGCTCTGCCTGGTTGGGGCTTATGCTTCCGAGTTCATACGAGGTGACAATTCTAAGGTCGCCTGACGTGAATAGGGGTACTCGCCATGAGTACGTGCAGGTGCCTCCTCAGCCAAACTGGAAATCGCCGTTCCCCAGCTGGCGATCGCCCTGGTAGATAACGACCTTGGGCGGCTTCTTGGGATCGGGCCGTGTGGCGGTGTACAGTTCGCCTCCTGCCCCCTTCAACAGGTAATTCAATTGCAGCGTGCTGCCGCGGGATACGGCCTTGACGCTGCTTGCCACGGGCCCGCCGATCTTCAAATGGCTGGGAGCGCCGGCCGTGATGGAGAACGAAGGGATTTCCGACGCATTGCTGCTCGACAACATCGGATCGCCCGCAGAGGCCTGCAGGTAGATAGTGTCGATCTGATATTTATCCACAGGGACGGGATTCGTCTGAGACGGCGAATCCAGGATCACGAGTCCGTTTCCTTTCAGCACCAGCCGTTGCACAAACTGCCCGTCCAGGATCAGATCCCCGCGAGGAGCGTTGATCTCCGTGAAATGAACGGTCAGCGGCGAAGTTTCGGGTGCCGGATCGTAGTTGAGTTTGAGCTGGTATTGACGGCCGTCCAGGAACAGGTTTTTCGGCACCTGCATTCCGGCATAGGGCGGACGTCCCGTTTTCGCGTCACCGCCTGCTGCAAGGACGATGGAAAATTGGTCCTGATCATTAATCTCGCCATCCAGGTTATCCATTACCTCCAGCCGCCATTTGCGGCCGTACAGCTCGACCTCTCCCTCATAGGACGATTGGATATCTGCGTAGCCGCTGCTATCGCCGAAATAATAGAGAGACTCCAGCAGGTAGACGCGCCGGATGCCGTTCTTCTGGAAACTGATGCGGACGTTCTTAAAAAAAGCGCTGCCTGCGGAACCGGATTTTTCGCCCTGAAAGACGCCTTGCGGATCGTCGGTCAAATCCAGGTTTTGATTGAGATCCAGATAAAGCGTGCGCTTGGTGATATCGACGGCAAAGCCCAGGAAGTCGCCTTTGTCCGGGCCGATCCGGAACGCCTGCCGCAGAATCTTGTTTTTCCCGAAATCGGGCTCTTTGAGGAATTTCACTTCCTCTTTGCCCGGTTCCACGCTGAGTGACAGGGATGAACCTTTTTCCACGAATTTCAAGGGAAAGGAAAGCGGCGTTCCGGCGGCGGTAGTCTGTGCGAGTGCAGGGGCGCATAGCAGGCAAAGGCTAGGCACCAGCAGCCAAAGCCGCAGGCGACAAAAGGAAATGATCGCTCTATTCATGGCGGCGCTCCATCCGAGGTTGAACCCGATGAGCTGCACACAATCCAAATATCAGAATCTGATCAGTTCCCATTATTCTATGACAACTGACGGCCCTGTTCCTAGAATTTTTTGGGATTTGCAGCCGCCGGCCTCCAAATCCGTAAAATCCATGGCGCTTTAATCTTTAGGATCCGAATAACAACGCCACGGATTCCACGGATTTCACGGATTGCTGATCCCTGCCGATGCGCCTTCTGTTTTACCGTGAACGCAGGCGGCCTGGCATTCATGGCAGACGATGCACTCGGGATCACGGTTGGCAGGGATGCCCCGGTTGATGCGGATCGAAGGTTGGATGTCCATCGAACAGGCAGCATCGCATTTCTTGCAGCTCAGGCAGGTTTCCGGGGGCGCCTGGATGGTCCAGAAGCTCAAATAGTTGAGCGGAGCCAGCAAGGCGCCCAGCGGGCAGAGCACCTTGCAGAACGAGCGCGCGCTCACTATGGCAAATCCGAGAATGATCAGCAGCACTCCCCAGCGGACCAGGGTCGCGGTCTGCAGGGAGGCAAAGCCGGCGGCAATCGCCGAGGGGAGGCTTGCCTGCAGGGTTCCCGCGGGGCAAATCCGGCAGAAAGAGTACAAGGTGCTTTCCCCCAAAAAATACGGGATCAGGAAAACCATGAAGACCAGCAGGATGTATTTGGCGTAGGAAGTCCAGTGGGGGAGCGAGATCTTCACGGAAGGGATCTTATGCAGCAGATCCTGCAGGAGGCCGAAAGGGCAAACCCATCCGCACAGCAGTCTCCCTAAAAATACTCCTGCCAGCAGCACCATTCCCAGCGGCAGCCAGGGAACGAGGTGGTATCCCGAAAAGTGCACAAAAACGCCGATGGGGCAGGCAAACCACGACAGGACGCAGGAATGACAGCTGAGGACGGGATTGCAGAGCCACTTGAGTTCCGGTCCCCACGAGCTGTGCAACAGCACCAGGGAGAGGTACTGGATCACGAGACGTTTTTTCATGGGCAGTGAAGTCGGCAGCCGCCATGGCTGCATGGCAGGTCACTTTCAGGTTGGGCAGGCCATCTTCCCTTTGGGTTCTGCACGGTTGTATGTGCTGTAGAGGTCTGCGTCTCTGCGGATCGTGCCGCTGAAGGTAGCATCCTCCACGAGCTGGTACTCGCTGATATAGATGTAATTCCTAAGCCCATACTCCTGCTTGGGATTGTCATAGACCTTGTGCTCGCGAAAGCTGCCGGCGATCAGCATCATGACCGCGATGAGCGCCACCAGGATCTGGAAAACTCGTTCGAGAAGCGATCTCATTTCCGGCTCACAAGAGGTGATTCTGGTAGTCGGGCGCCAGCTTGCGGTCGTTCCCGATTCGCAGGGTGACATGCCGCGCATCCAGCCAATCCAGAATGGCTAGCGCGTATTTGCGGCTCGAATGGATCTCATATTTGAAATCGGCGGAGTTGAGCACGCCCTGTTTCTGGATCACGGCCACCACTCTCGACTGCGCCAGCCGAAGAGATTGTGCACTCAAGATCACATGTTTGGAAACAGAAATCAGCCGGCCTTCGTTGATCAGGTACTCCAGCAGCCGCCTGATTCTGGCCTCCGGCTCCCCCAGCATTGCGGGCAGCTCATCGGGGCGCGGCGATTGAAAACTTGTCCGGATGTAGATCTCAAGCAGGCGCCCGAGCAAAGGGCCCTCCGCCTCGTCGATCTTTTCGGATGCCTCGGAGAGCACAACTTTGTGGCCCTTGGAGCGGACCAGTTCCGCATCCTCCAGCTCATGCAGCAACCGGCTCCACAAAGGCGTTGGATAATTGAATTCGCGGCGCAGTTCCTCGCGCCGCAAACTGAGCGCCTGTCCGGCCTGGCCCGCCTGAACGACGCGTGCGCGGACGGCATCGTAGCATGCCTGATAATTGCGGACATGGATGAAGTATTCGGCTTCCAAAGCCGATATCTGGCCGCCAGTGGCCAGCTGCTGCAAGATCTGTTGAGCCGTATCGGTGGGCAGCAATGTGGCCGCGGAAACTTCCCCAAGGGAGGCGCCTGCAGGCCGATCGTGGAGCAGAAAATATTCAATTCGCCGGGCGTGCCATGAGGTGCTCGCCGGGTCCGCATTTCCAAGAAAATCCTGTTGGACCGTCAGGGCGCCGGCCAGCTCTTTCCGCGGCGATCGCCGGATTTCCTCTTTCACCTCCAGGATGGTTCCCCCCGCCACCGTCGTGGCCGGTGACGGGCGCCGGAGAATGAAGCGGTCATAAGCCGCCGCTGCGATCGGATGATCGAGGATGAGCGTAGTGAAGCCCTCGCGGCCGCCCGCGAGAGTTTCCTCTTCCAGCAAGTAGAGCTTGCCTCCCGTCTCGCTGGTGCCCGTGTGAAACTTGAGATACTCCGCGTTGCGGAGGGGCTTGTCCAGCCGGCCGATTGCGGCCAGCCGGGCGTGGATCATGCGAACGGGACGCAGGTAGCCGGGTGCGGAGAGCACCTGGCCGCGCGCCACCTGCTGCCTGGCAAACTCGGGGATGTTCAGCGCCAGGCACTGCCCGCAACTCCCTTCCTCAGCGTCGCGCAGAAAGCGCTGAATGCCGCGCACGCGGCCGATTGCGCCGCCGGGGATTAGTTCGACTTTGTCCCCGACGGCGATCGTGCCATCCACGGGAATGCCGGTAATGATCGTGCCGAAGCCCGGGCGGGAAAAGGCCTGCGCAATGGGCATGCGGAAGATGCCGCGCCCGCGCGTCGAAGCATGAGCTTTGGCGCAGTTTGTCAGATGCTCATAAAACGCGTCGTAGCCCACGAAGGTTTCCGAGGAAAGCGGACAGATGGGCGCCCCTTCCAGCGGCGTGCCCATGAGGAAATCGCGGATTTCGCTGCGCCGCTGTTCGATCAGAGACTCATCCACCAGGTCGATTTTTGTGAGCGCCACAATGCCTCTGCGCACTCCCATCAAGGACATGATTTCCAGGTGTTCGATGGTCTGCGGCATGATGCCGTCGTCGGCGGCTATGACCAGGATCGCCAGGTCAATGCCGGAAACGCCGGCCACCATCGTGCGCACGAATCTCTCATGACCCGGCACGTCGACCACGCCGACGCACAGGTTGCCGCCGATCCAGCAGGGGGCAAATCCCAGTTCGATCGTCAGGCCGCGCTCCTGCTCCTCCTTGAGCCTGTCCGTCCTGCATCCCGTCAACATGTGCACGAGCTTGGTCTTGCCGTGATCGACATGCCCGGCCGTCGCCAGCATCATGATGATGTCGGGATTGAGTTCCGGACGGAGCAAACCGGGAGGTCGAGGGCTCATGAGATCCAATCCGGTGCCTGGTTATACTGTCCCCCAGGCAGCGGGCAGGGATAGTATAACCAGGCACCGATTTCATTATGGATTTAACTCATCACAGATCTCTCCGTAAAACATCATGACCGTGCAGCCGCCGAACGATATCGCCAGCTGAGCGGCTTCATCCAGTTCGGCCCTGGAAATGCCCATGGCCAGCGCCGATTTCATATGGCTCTTCAAACAAGGAGCGCAACGCTGGACGACGGAAAGCGCGACCGCCATCAACTTTTTGGCGCGGCGGTCGATCAGGCCCGGCTGGTTGGCGGCTTTCATGAAATCCTTGAACAGGTCCACGGGATTTGCTGCTGAGGAATCCTCTTCAAGTGCCGGGGGAGAGGCGCAACATGGAGACTCGGGTGAGGATGGCAAGCCGGAAGCCGGATCACCGACGCCTTTCTGCGGCTCGGGTGGAGTTGGCATGGTAGCCTCCTTGGAATTGGCTGGGGAAAAGGGCATGCCGGTTTCCCCAAGGGAAGCTCCGGCATCGCCATACAGATCCCGGTATGGCGGCAGTGGTCCCTGCTCTGCCGGATGGAGTATGACGATCTCACTCTCCGGCCCTGACTTTTCGATAATCCGGCCGATGACGGCAGCGGCCCGGTGACCGCGGCGATGCAGGGCGGCCACATACTCTGCCGCTTTCTCTTCGGGCAAAGCCAGCAGAAGCCCCCCCGAAGTCTGCGGATCATAGAGAAGCGGCAGCAGCTTTTGCACGCCCGGATCCGCCACGCGAACCCAAGCCATGGCGTACTCCTGGTTTCGTTCGATGGCGCCGGGAAGTATCTCGTTCTCGAGACAGAAGGGGACCCCGGCAAAGACCGGAATTCGAGCGATATCGATCTCCGCGGAAACGCCGCTGGTGCGCATCATTTCGACGAGATGGCCGGCCAGTCCGAATCCGGTGACGTCGGTGCAGGCGTGCACCTGAAACTCGTGCATGAGTTCCGCGGCATCACGGTTGAGGGTCGTCATGGACGTGCCGGCATCCTCCAGGCAACCTTGAGGGAGGCGCCCGATCTGCGCACCAAAGGCGATCATCCCGGTACCGAGCGGTTTCGTCAGCACCAGCGCGTCACCCGCCCGCGCCCGGTCGCGCTGGACGACCCGGGCGCTTTCCATCACGCCGGTGACGGCAAATCCCATCTTGGTTTCCCTGTCATTCATGCTGTGGCCGCCGATGAGCGCACACCCGGCTTCATTCAGCTTGTCGATGCCGCCAGTCAGCATGGCTTCCAGGATGCCGCCGTCGAGATCATCCATGGGAAATCCGACCACCGACAAGGCCGTCAGCGGCCGTCCGCCCATGGCATAGATGTCGCTCAGGGAGTTGGCTGCGGCGATTTGTCCGAAGAGGTACGGATCATCCACGCAAGGGGTGAACACATCCACCGTTTGGACCAGGGCCAGGCCATTATCGAGCAGGTAGACGCCGCAATCATCTCCGGCAGCCGCGCCCAGCAGAATCCTGGGATCGGAGATCGCGGGCAGGTTTCGCAGAATACGGACCAAGTCACCCTGGGCAATCTTGGAAGCGCAACCCGCACTGCGGACCGTTCGGGTCAAGGCCGCCGGCCGAGCCGGCGCAGGCATCTTCTCTCCCGCGCAGGTGCAGACATTGTAATCGATGAAAATATCGCAAGGACAGTTCTTCCGCGGATCGCAAACGCAATGCTGCAAGGCCTGGGAGCGCGTCATCACCTTCTGGCGTCGTCTAAGATCCACGGTCATGGCAGATGAGAGGACCCCTTTTGCGCATTCTCCAGGGCGGCGAGCATCCGATCTTCTTCCTCTTCCAACACGGTGCGCAAATCCAACAGCACTTCGTCCTGTTCGATCCGCGCGATGACCGGTGGGTCGCACAAGCGGAGCCGGGCGTTGAAAGCATCCGCCGATAGATTTTCGCGGCGCACCGCCAGCAGATGAGTAGGCAGGAGAGTGACCGGAAGCGACCCGCCGCCGATTGCGCTCTCCCCTGCAATGACGCGCACCTTGAGCATGGGGGAGCTGCCCGCCAGCGCGTCTTGCAGGCGCACGGCGCGCCGATGAATGCTGTCGGCGCTCATCGTAATCATGCGCAGCGTAGGATTGTTCTGGAATAGAGTCTCCGGTTCCAGAAATAGGCGCAAGGTATGTTCCAGTGCCATGTCGGTCATCTTGCCGACGCGCAGCATTCGGGTCAGCGGATGTTTCTTGAGGATGGCCATCAGATCCTTGCGGCCGACGATGATGCCCGCCTGGGGGCCGCCGATGAGTTTGTCGCCGCTGAAACAGACCAGATCCGCTCCGGCGGCGATGCTTTCCGGAACCGTGGGCTCATGGGGCAATCCGAAGCGGCTCAGGTCCACGAGAGCGCCACACCCCAGATCGTCGACGATCAGCAGATCCCGCTTCTGCTTGAGGGACACCAGTTCCGCGACGGGCACCTCCTTGGTGAATCCCATCACCCGGTAGTTGCTCGGGTGGATGTGAAGGATGGCGCCGGTTTTCTCGCTGATGGCGTTCTGGTAATCCCGCAGATGCGTCTTGTTGGTGGTGCCCACTTCCACCAGCATGGCTCCGCTCTGAAGAACGCACTCATGCAGGCGGAAGGAGCCGCCGATTTCGATGATCTGGCCACGCGAGACAATCACTTCCCGGCCCCGGCAAAGCACGCTGAGGATAAGCAGGGTGGCCGCTGCGTTGTTGTTGACGATCATCGCGGCTTCCGCGCCGGTCAGGCGGCAGAGGAGCTGCTCGCTAACAAAATTGCGTTTTCCCCGTCTGCCCGTCGCCATATCGATCTGCAGGTTGCAGCAACCGTGGAGTTCGGCCAGGGCATCCACGACGCGCCGAGCCAGCACCGCCCTCCCCAGGCCCGTGTGCAGAATGATACCGGTGGCATTGATCACCGGGCGCAGCCGCTCCCCTTCCAAACGCAAGAGCACCGAATGGACTTCTGCGGCAATCTCGTCCGGATCGACGGGTGGGTCCCCCGGCTGCAGCTGACGGCGAAATCCGTCAAGCGCCTCGCGGATGGCGTCAAGCACGAGGGGACGGCGGGACCACGCCAGCATCTCCCGGATTCGTTCATGTTCCAGCAATGCCGAGACCGACGCCAGATGCCGTCGTGGATTGCTTGCTTCCAGAGGAGGATCGGAACCGGGAGCGTCTTTCATGTCGTGACCACCACTGCCCAATCTGATGAAAACCCGTACTTGGGCACAATGCTTGCCTCCGGCGACTTATAAGCATTTCCATTCTGGAGAGCAAGGGGAAAATGGGATGGAATGTCGGAAGCACGAGGACCGCAAAGGCCGCCCGTCCCCGGAATCCTGGCGGCCTTCGCGGTTCGGTCTCTCAGAAAATCGACCAGTGGTAAAAGACTGGTTCCGAGGAAATGGGGCCGTAATCACGCAAAACGAACGAGGTGACAATCTTGAAATCGGCCGATGTCAGGATGGGTACTCGCCATGAGTACGTGCAGGTGCTTCCTCAGCCAAACCGGAAGTCGCCGCGGGCAACCTCCCGGTCTCCCCGGTAGATCACGAATTTCGGCGGATTCCCGCGGTCCGGATTGCTTAGGGCGTATACCTCTCCCGCGGCCCCCCTCAGGGCATAACTCAGGAGCAAGATGTTCCCCTTGCGCTCTGCCGCTACGCTGCTGGTGAAAGGCGCGCCCACTCGCACTCCGGTTACGGCCCCGGCGGCTGCCGAGAAATGCGACTTCCCCGTCGAACCGATCAGGATCGGCTTTCCGCCTGCGGCCTGCAGGTAGGAGGCCTGGATGCGGTAGTCCCCCGCGGGCAGGCGGATCTTGCCTTCCGGATTGTCCAGAATCACCAAGCGCTCATCGGCCTGGATCAGAACCAGCCGCCGGGCAAAACGAGCTTCCAGAGCCAGTTCGGACATTGGTGAACTGCATTCCACAAATGTGGCGGTTGCCGTTTTATACCCGGATGCCGAATCAAGGGCTATCCCCAGCTGGTATTCGCTCCCCCCCAGGAACAGTCGTCGTGGCAACGGCATGGCGCCATATGGAATCCCTTTGGGCTCCATGCGCCCGGGCACAGGCGCAAGCATGAATTTGTCGTTGGCATCAAACCGGCCGTCAAGATTGTCCTGGACTTGGAACAGCCATTGTCTCCCGCCGAGTTCCACGACGCCGCGATAGCAGGACCGGATCCCGATATAGCCGGTGGTCTCGTTGAGAAAATAAAAGGGTTCCAGCAGGTAAGGACGTTCGCCGCCGTTATCGCGCAGCGCCAGCCTGACTCCTTTAAAAAAGGCGAAGGGGATGGGGGCGTTGCCGCCAGCCACCGGTGCGGAATGATACACGCCTTGCGGATCATCCGTCAGATCCAGGTTTCGATTGAGATCCAGGTACAACATGCGACGCGTGAGGTTGACCGCAAAACCGACAAAGTCGCCGGCGTCGGGCCCGATTCTCAGAGCCTGCCGCACAATCTTGTCATTCTTCCCGAATTCCGGTTCCTTGCGGAAACGGACATCCTGCTGCCCGAGATCCAGGCGCGTGAGGATGGAGCTGCTTTCCTCATATTTCAGGGAAAATGAGCGGGCCGCACCCGCGGCGTCGGATCTCGTCTGAACCGGATCCCCGGAAACAGGCGAGCCCGCCCCTGAAAGCATCACGGCCAGGCAGCATGGCAACAGGATGCCAAGAAAAATCCTCTGCGCACCTCGCCTGGGCACCATTGATATCGTCGTGTTCACGGTCATCCTCCGGTTAGAGGGACTCATGTGAAATGCCGTTTTACGCTGTTTGAATTATAGTGCAATTCGGATTCGCCTTGAAGGGGAATTTCCCGAGGGATGCGTTTCCATGTGGGAAAACCGCCGCCCGACGGCGGCAGCTCGGGAAGACAGCCCCAAATTTTGGAGATTCGGGACGCTCCAGATGGCAGTTACGTATGGCTTCACGGCTGAGTTTCAGCGGATTTCTATCGGCAGGCTGGAAGCAGCCATTTTCCCGTCCAGGGCGTCCTGGGCCGCCCAGCGCAGCTGATAGTGCCCGGCCGGCGCCTTGAGCGTGATCGTGATATGCAATCCGTTGGTGGACATGCGGGTGTACGTGGATTCTTTCAGGGCCAGTTCTATTGCATTTTCCCTGCCCACGATGAAGTTCCCCCCGGGGTCGAGCAGCCCGGCAATCCACGTGAGCTGCTGGGTGCGCGTCTCGCCCGCCTTCTCGAAACGCATTTGGCCTGCAGCAATGTGGAGCACAACGTCGATCGCCGGATTTCCGTTTTCGGTCGTGGCCCTTATTTCCGCGATCCGCACGGGCAAGTCCGCCCGGGATTCGGTTCCCGAGAATTCCTGATCGATCGGCCGTTGCGCGCTGGGCAGCTTCAGTGCCGGGTTTGCGATTGCCCAATATCCCGATCGCGCCTGCACGGAATACCGGGTGTTGGATTTCACGCTCACCTTAAGCTTGTGATACTTCCCGTTCAGCGGCTCATCAGGTACGAATCCGAGCAGATAGGACACCTCGGGAAGAACTCCCAATTCGCGAAAACCGAGGGTAAGGTCGTTGTTGCCATGGAAGAATAGCCCTCCGGTGCTGAGAGCCAGATTGGCCATGGCCTCTTTGGCCATGTCTTTCTGACGCGTGCCCAGGCTTGCCTGGCGTATGAAGGACTGCGTATCGACGCCCATCGTTGATTCGACGGGATCCTGCGTGTAAAGGCCGCGCGCGTCAAGGGCGTTGATCACCACCTGCCGGCGCAGCGCGCTCCGGATGATTTCATCCTGCTCCTGTTCCAGCGTTTGGGCCAGGAAGCCGGAAGAGGCCAGCAAAATCATCCGTCTCCCCGCCATGCCTCCCAAATAACCCGCGATATCCTCAATTGAGCTCAGGGTCGCCAGGGACAGGGCATAAATCTGGCCCCACATCACGTTGGCCAGGTTTTGAACCCAATCCTGACCGGAAACTGAGGATGGTGGCGCGGTGGATCGTATCCTCGGATCCGGAAATGATCGGCATCGGTTATATTCGGCGGCTTTGATTTCCAGCGTTGTCGCATCCAGTCTGTTGGCAATCACGTATGCGTCGTAAGGCGTCAGGCGCGGACAGATGCCGCCGTCGGGGATTCTTGGTGACGAAGCAAACTTGTCGATCGTTTCGATCAACTTCGGCACGTCTTCGGTGAATGGCAGGATCTGTTCTTTCGATATTGTGAAGATCCCCACCAGGTCTCCGGCCGACAGCCCTTCGCGCACGAAGCGCTTCGCCGCCGTTTTTACCTGGATCAGTTCGGAAGCGCCGATCGTGAGATCATCAAACAACAGCGCGACATAACGAGGCGGAGCCGGCGTGACGGCAGCCTCGGCGGCCGCCGGCCGTTCGCGCGGCACAGCCGCAACCGCACGCACCGGCGATTCCAGCGAAAAAGCGGTGATTTCCCGCTTCCTGCCGGCATCGTCGATTGCGAAATTGTCCCGGCCCAGGCCGCCGACGGTCCGCCCCTTGCTGTCGCGCACGACCACGCCGACTTCCACCAGCCTGGAGTCAGCCCTCAGCGTGTATCTTGAACGCGGCCAATATGCGCTGGCGCGCACACGCACTTCATCCTGAAGCGGGGTTTGGCGCGCAGACAGCCATCCCCCCGCACCGATGAGCAGGCCGGAACACAGGATGGCGGATAATTTCGATGCCGGGCCGCCCATCATGGCTGGGACCTCGTCCGAATCGGGAATCCATGAGTACGGACCCTAATTGTATATCATTATTGCCGGCCCGGAGGCAGAAAGCGATTGGGCATGTTGGATAAGAAATGAACCATAATGAAGAGCAACACATCATAATGAGGGGGATATTAGCAGCTTCCCGATCCGAACAATTCATGAATGAAAAGGCGGTTTCTCCGGCAGCGGAGAGTGACTCCGTTGCCGCGGAAGACTCCTTGATATAATCACTTAATGGGGGCAGCGGCGGCTGTTCCTCGCCTGGATGCCTATGCGAATGCGGACTCTTGCATCAACAATATGCCGGCTGGCTGCCGTGGTTTTGCTGGCGCCTCCCATGCTTGATTCCCAGGTCTTGAAACTTACTCGCGGACAATCCGTGTATGTTGTCGCGGTCAGGAACCTTGGGGACGGGGGCCTGCTCCGGGAGTGTTTGTCCTCAAGGCTTGAAAGCATGCCGGTTGTGTTTCCCGCGCCAGAACTCATTCCCAGCGCCCCCGGGAGCCTCCAGGGCGGGGTTCCGGATGACGCGATCAGGACCAGGGTCGAAAAGGAATTTCAAAAGCAGAACAAGTACAAGCTCGCAGCGTCCCCGGATGCCGCGGATTTGGTCTTTTTCGTTTATGTGCACTTCGGGTCCATCTTGATGGGCACGACGCAACAGGGGATGTATATCCTCGGCTCCGATGACACGCCGCCCAATCTGCTGCAGTTAGCGGTCGCTCTCGTCGTGCCCGCCGGCATTTATCGGGAGAGTACGACGGACATCGCGAACCTGGTGAAATATCGGCTCTGGGAGAGTAAGGTTGCAAGCGTCAATGACACTCCGGCATCGCCGGAACGGCTGGTAATCCTGTTTAGCAAAGGAGAACAGGTTCACGAGAGGATCGCGTTCTACTCAGGTGAGTGGAACAATCCCCGGAATAAACCTCCCGCCAACTTGAACTATGCGATATGCGCGCGCACACAGCCCCGCTTGGCGGTAATGCCCGCGGAATTCAAGCCGACAGGGCCCTCCCCGGCCGCAGAGGCCGCCGGACAGCAGCGGGATGCCGCATCCGACGCCAGGTTCCGTGTAGATGTCACGCTGGTCACAGTGCCGGTGGTCGTCACCGATAAGGATGGCAGAAACATCCCCGATCTCACGCAGGCGGACTTCCGCATCTTCGAAGATAATGTGGAGCAAAAAATCGACAGTGTCGTCCCCGAATCCGAACCATTTAACGTGGCCCTTATGCTGGACACCTCGGGCAGCATGGGCCTGGAATTCGAGCAGATCAAGAAGGCGGCCGCGACCTTCGTCGAAGCGTTGCGCCCCGAGGACCGGGTCATGATCCTGTCGTTCGGCGGCCGGGTCTATCTCAATTGTGAATTCACCGCCGATCACAATAGGCTTCTCGACGCATTGATTCGGCTGCCGAGAGGTTCCAGAACGAGGCTCTACGATGCACTGGAACTTGCCATGACGGAACGTCTCGATCTTGTGCAGGGACGCAAGGCGATCGTGCTCTTTACCGACGGCGTGGACACGGCAAGCGGATTCGCCGATGCCACCGGCACGCTCCGCAGGATGGGCGAGTCCAGCGTGCCCGTTTATGTGATTCAGTACGACACCCAAAAACTGAAGGCGCGGCCGCAGCCGCAGGGAATGATCCTGAGCGGAGATCAGAAGGGATTCTTCGATCAGAGCGCGATGTATGCTCTAGCCGGCCAATATCTGAAGGATCTGAACATCTTAAGCGGCGGGCGCCTCGAACATGCCGAGAGTATCGGGAACCTCAACGCGGCGTTTGCGCGCATCGCCGGGGAACTCCGAGCACAATACGCCATCTGCTACTACCCTGCGAACCAGGCCCGTGACGGATCCTATCGCTACATCCGGGTCGAAACGAACCGTCCGGGGGTCACCGTAAAGGCGCGCGCCGCCTACCGGATGAGCCTGAAAAAATAGCCGACGAGGATTTTCATGCGCAAGCCCCGAGCCGTTGCCCTCATCTTCAGCTTGAGTCTCATGGCGTCGATTGCAGTCCCCTGGCTGACATATTCCGGCGTTCAGACGAAGCGCGGGCAAACGGTCTACATCGTCGCCGTGAGGGATTCCCACCTATTCACCATGTGTCCCGGGGCGGGTGAGGTGAAAATGGCGAGCGGCCAAACCTGGAAATCCGACAACAAGGCAATTGTCAAGACCCCTGCGAACTACCAGATCATAGTGTCGCTGGATGGATCCCCTGGCGCTCCCGTTTCCCTCCCCCTGCCTGCGTTCTCGTCGCCAGGTGCCCAAAGCGGCGGACAAGAGGCACTCGACAGGATTGTGCTGGAGCGTCTTGCTCCCGATGCGGAACTCGAACGCCGGATTGAGAGGGAGTTTCTGGACCTCAAGGAATACCCGCTGGTCTATTCGGTCGAAAAAGCGGACCTGGTTTTCCTGGTCGAAGGTATCTACAGTCCCGAGGAGATTTGGTCCAAAGGCTGGGATGTCAGCATAAACCTCTTTGGAGACCGCAAAGCGATTTTTTTGCAGGCGGCTTTGGCGATCGTCGTGCCGGCCGATGCGTACCGGAGGCACCCCGGTGACGCCGCAGCGCTTCTGGCGGCCAGGCTCTGGGAGGGATCCGTGGTTTGGCAGAGACCTCGCACCGACACCAAGGATCGGAGGGCGCCTCCCACCCCTTCCGACCTCAGGATTCTGGCGGCGTCTCCCGCGGTTCTGGTCAGGCAATTTCTCAACAAGGAAAAAAGGCCGCCGAGCCACTTTCCTTTGTGTGCCGCCTCCGGACAGCCGTTGTTGAGCCCCGACGCTCCTCCGGAAACCGGCCCCGGGGAAATGGGCGCTGCCGCGCGGAGAGCCGTGTCCGCCGTTGTTCCGGCACAGAAATCCCAGGCGGAGGGGCCGACGATCAAAGTGGATGTCGCGCTCGTGACGGTTCCGGTGATCGCTACCGACAGCGACGGAAGAGCCGTACCCAACCTGCAGGCGTCGGACTTTCACATATTCGAAGATAATGTCGAGCAGAAGATCGACAGGCTCATTACTGCCGGCGATCCCTTTGATGTCGCTCTCATGCTGGACACTTCGGGCAGCATGAACCTGAATGTCCAGGATCTCCAGAGATCGGCTCTGGCCTTTGTGGATACGATGCGCCCGGAGGACCGCATCATGATCATCTCGTTTAACGATCGGATATACCTCCATTCTGAATCGACCGCGGATCGCAGCCGGCTGCGCCCCGCCATTCTTCAAGTCGGCAAAGGGCAGGGCACCAGGCTTTATGATGCCATTGACCTGGTAATGGCCGGCCGCCTCAATGACATCCCGGGAAGGAAGGCGATCGTGCTTTTCACCGACGGCGTGGACACCAGGAGTCTGCTCGTCGATGCGGCTCGGTCCCTGGCGGGTGTGCAAGGATCGCAGATTCTCGCATACGTCGTGCAATTCAACACGGAACAACAGAGCGCGAGCCGGATCGCGGAATTTTCAGCGATGCAGCAACGCATGGGTTATCAACCGGTGATCCTTCCTGAGGAGGTTACTGACAACAGCGGATTGTACGCGCGCGGCGCCCGATACCTGCAGGAGCTGAGCAGCAGCAGTGGCGGGATGCTTTACCCGGTCCAGACGCTCGACAGGCTTAAGGAGTCGTTCGAGCAGATCGCTTGGGAACTGGGCAAACAGTACACCCTTTGCTATTACCCCGCTAATCCGAATCGCGACGGATTCTATCGGCGCATCCGCGTCACGACCAACCGCCAGAATGTAAAACTGCGCTTTCGCACCGGTTACCGAATCGCCAAATAATCGGCCCCGCCAGATCCGCATTTCTCGCCTGCTTTCCACTGCGGCGGTAACGGGCTTGATAAGCAAGGGAACAGAAATCCTCAAGCGAGATATGCTTTGCTGACGAAGCGGGGGCGGAATCAGACGGATCTTCCCCCGCCCTGGCGGGGGAAGATCCGTAGTCAGATTTTCATCCCGGCAAGACTTGGGCGCCGCGAGGCCGGACTCCCATTGTGACGGCAACAGGAGCTCGCTTCGGCTGCATCCGGCCTCCCGTTGAATTCCGCCGCTTGGGGCCGGCTTCGGGAACGCCGTATCCGGGACGTGCTTGAATATCCAGCCTGCGGCCCTTGACCCGGACCGTGAGACGATGCCAACCGCCTTTCGCGACGTTTCGCGGCGAATAAGTAATCAAGTAGCGCTGCCGGAATTCCTCGAGGATCTTGACGAAGGCCGCCTCCAGTTCCGACGCTGATTTTGTTTCGAAAAGAGAGCCGCCCGTCGCTTCGGTGAGATCGCGGAGAAACCTGTCATGCCTGAGTTCCCCTCCGGAAATCCCATACACGACTGTGCGGCCTCGCTTTGCCCTGTCGAGCACCGCCGCGCGCGTCAACCAGCTCGAGGTATCAAGGCCGTCGCTGAATATGACCAGCAGCGGGCGTCCGGCAGCCGAGTCCACAAGCTCCAGTCCGGCATAAGAGCCATCAATAATCGATGTCTCGCCGCTGGGTCTCAGCTCATCGAGCGCCAGTTTCACACTCGCAGAATCTGGCGTCAAGGGACGCCGGAGGGAAACGACGTTGTTGAAGGTAATCAGCGCGGCCCGGTCATCCTTGTGTATCCCATCCATAAAGGCCTGCCCTGCACTTTTCAGACAGTCGAGTCGCTCCCCGGCGACGCTGGCGCTCATGTCGAGGGCCAGGACAGCGTGGATTGGAGCCTGCTCGAAACCGGCGTAATTGATCTCCTGTGCAACGCCGTTGTCGAATACCTCGAAATCATCTTTTTTCAGGTTAACCACCGGTTTGCCGTTGTCGGTCACCAGAACATCGATCCGCACTTCTTCGATCTTGACGGAAAAGGTAGGAACTTGGCCAAAATCGGACATTGCGCCGACTGCGATGAATGCCATGGAGGCTGCGAGGAGCCTGGCCATCATCGCGAAATCCCTCCGAAAATCCTGCGGATGTCTGCTATGAGTGCGTCCGCGTCAAGGACATGCGTCACGTGATAATTCCACAACGGATTTCTGGCGGCGTCATCCATGGGAAGCGCGAGGGCCTTGTTGATGAGAATCAGCGCCTTGCCGGCATCCCCGCTGCGGCTCGCCTGTTCGCTGAGCGCGAACAACGGAGACTGCGCGGCGGGATACAGTACCGATGCTTTCTCGTATTGTTGACGGGCGTCGTCGGCGCGGCCAAGCATCTCGTACTCCCGACCGAGAAATAATGCCGCACAATAGACAAGTTGCGGATCTTTGATCCCTCCAGTTGCTGCGAGCAGTTCCGCGGCGGCCCTCTCATGATTTCCAAGCAGGCCAAGGCAACGCCCAAGCCGCAGCCGCGCCTCTGCAAATCCCGGATTTGCATTTACGGCCAATTGCAGGTATTCGCGCGCCGACTGGAGTTCGTCCTTTTCCGCACGGATGACGCTTCCCCTGTAGGACTGCACGGGAGGGCTTGCGAATACCTCGTGCATAATACCGCTGCAAAAGAGAATAAGGGCATCGGCAGGAAACATCGTCCGTGCCTTCCTGAGATGAGCATAGGCGCTTCCCCACTGCTGCCGATTTTGCATCCAGGCGGTGGTGGCAACGTACCATTGCCTCACCATTTCATCCGTTTGCGGAACCTGGTCGAGCAGCGCGCGAGCAAAGGACCAGTGAGACTCTGAGCTGATGCCGACCGGCAGCCCGTCGGCGATTCTCAATACAGCCGACGCATGCCCTGAGCCCGCGGGCAAAAGCGGTGCAAGCAGCGCGATATCCGTATGCAGAAGCACTCCTCTCTTGAGCATCGAACCATCGGAGTACTTCAAATATTCGGAGATTGCGCATTTGATCTTCGAATCCTCCCACAACCAGATCGTGACGGCGGCTGAATCCCACTTGCCGGCCTCATGCCGGGAGACAGCCCCCCACCACAGTCTCGCAGACTCCAAGCGGTCACCACAGGCATTGACTGCCGAGCCCTGCATTGGATCCTGGATCAGCCGGATTTGCAGAGTTCCTTTCGCTGCAAATCCTGAGAGCGTTCGGGCCGCCAAAGGAAAGCAGAGGAGAGCAGCCAATAATCCCAATCCGGCGATGGATCTTTTAAGCGGAGAGGAAGGCATGACGTCCTCCGGCATCGTTTTCCCGCTGCAACGAGTTTACGCCGATTTCGCCTTTTGTTTCCATAACATAAGCTGTTCTGGAACAAAAGCAGACGTCAGGCGGGCCTCGGGAGGAATTCGGGAGGAATTCGCGCGCCAGGTTGGCGCAACATGGACGCCAAAAAACGTGGACACCCGCTTTTATTCCCACCTTTATATGCATCTTTGATGGATGTCCATATCCTATCTCCTGCAAAGAAGTCACAGATAAAGAATCCATCCGTCGATCTTGTCTCTCCGCACCCAGAGCAGCATCGCACTGAGCGCCGCGTGGCCAGATCCTCTGTTTCCGGGCGCCAAATGTCGGAATAATCATCTCCGGCTGGCAGAGAGCGAGGAATGGGCGCGGGGATATGGCTCAACTGGTCTGATGGGCCATGTCAGGGGAAGATTTCGGTGATCGTGGGGGACGATGGCCTGGACCGGCTTTCGAATGATGCCGACATTTCCATCGTCCCCGTTAAGGTAGGACAGTCCACTGAGACATGGTGAATCTTGTTTCCCGCAAGGTGCCTTCAGCCTCAATCTCTTTCCCTTCGAGTTCAGCAACTGTCTCATCCCAAAAAGGATTGCCGCTTTTGCGCTGCAGCTTGAATTCTCCTGCGGCGGTGACCAGAACGAGCCCTTCGTGCTCGCTCTTTGTCCCGGCATAGAGCAGTTTCTTTGCCACTCGTCCGCGAAGCTTCATGGGATCAATGCCTAAAATGAGAAAGCCAAATTCGCGTCACAAACAAACGAAAATCATTCCCGATATTTTTCGTGCTTTTGTTCCTGCCTGTCTTTGTGATTACCGTTGCTGTTTTTCTTTCTATCTCCTGCGGTGATTATCGTTCTATAGTAGCTATCTTCTGTTTCCTAACGGCTGTGCACTCTCCTCATGTGGATCAGTTGGCCGTTCTGCACTGTCCCGATAATGACCACTACCCTTCCCGGAGCCTCCTTTGGCAACGGCCGACTGCCGCTGATCATATAGAGCGCCCTTCCCTCCCGGGCAGGAGCAAAGCGCTTCATAGACTCGACCATGGCCTCATCGGGATATTTCACCCTGAAGGTTTGTGCGCCAAAGCTCTTGATCCCTGATCCCAAAGCCACTGATTCAATCACCGTCCTCACCTCGCCGGGAATGTCCTCGCCGGATTTATTTGGAGTACCCAGGCTATTCCGCAAATTGGTGCCCGTTCTCGTCGCCCGCTCCCTCCGCAGTTTCCTTGTCCCTTTTGTATTTTGGTGCGCCTTGAACACTTGCCGGAAGCTTTTCGTGCGGGCAAGAGCATGAGGAACCGCGGCCACGGCATGTATCGAAGGATCTCCAAGAAGATAAAACTGGACCAGAGTCTTGAGGTCCGTTGGATCAACGTGGGTGTAGGCTTGGGCAAAGCGATGCCGAGCTTTCAAAGTGGCTTCGCCCAGCGAAGCCCCGTTGATAACCTCATCGATAAAGTACTGGCAGATGAGGTCTGCCTGCCCATTTCCTTCACTGGGGCCGTAAGCGATCGTCGAGCTGCCGAAGAATCCGTACGCTCCGTCACGGAGATAAGTGCTGCAAATGCCAGGCTGCATGTCCGCATCCGCGGGGTCATAAAGCTGGGCTCCGTAACAGCACTCCACGGCGATCACGGTTCCACTCATGATTTTCTTCACGAGGTTTTTCGCGGTGTGCGCGATGGGGTAACTGCCGCCACGCTGCCCATAGAAGTTGGGGTCGTCCGGACTCCCATGACAGTTGATGAAATGGACTCGTCTGCCGAGCTCGGCATTCTTCCATCTTGGCCCTTTGGGTGGAGACGTTGCCACAGACGCAGCGGTTCCGAAAATCTTGATAAGGCTGAGGGCCGTGGAAGCCTTCCAGACTTCCGCGCTTACACTGAAATACTTCTGGTATTCTGATCGGGGGCGTGTCTTGTGCCTGGCCGCTGTCCCGAGAAGATAAACAAGGTAGGCCGGGTCACTGCAGCGGACCAGATCAGGAAGCCTTCCCACAACACGTGTTGGGCCTACAAAGTCCGCCGGATTTTTGCTGTAAGGCGCCTCGCAGGCATAAGGAATCTCGCTTGGGATGACCTTGTCGTTATCCCCCCCTGGCTGGTATGCGGGATTCTCCAAGTCCTGATGTGGGACGACGTCCTGCGCTCCCAGAATTACGTTGTAGTCCGGCTCGTAGGCATTGTAGATCGCATCGACAGCTTGTTTGACCGCTCTCTGATCATCCTTATCCTGGACCGCATTTCCCTTAACTGCGCTCATGTCCGCTTCTGAATCGAGGGCTACGAGCTTCGCATCCAGTCCCCGCTTTTTATCTGCTGTGATCAATCGTTCAATCGCAGTCCGGACCCGACCAAATCCCTCGCCATATTTCTCTCTCAGCGCTCCCATGTTGGTGATGATTACTTTGTCAGGCTTCATATCCACTCCTTTCCCAAATCAAAAAAACGACTGGATTTTCTGCTAAAGGACGTTGTTATGGGTCATAATTCAAAGCCTACAATTCCTGAAGAACCCTGCATGCATCGCCGTACCAACGTGCGGCACGATCCAGATGATCCCCTGTCGTTTTGAGACACCAGGAATTCTGATTGGTCCTGTATAATCCGCCCGCGTTGTACGCCGCAGATACCAAGATCGGATCATCCCCTGTCTTGGCATGCCGTTGGGCGATTGTGGCAGCCCCAATGGCGATGTTGATCGACGGATCATAGAGAGGCAGGGCGTCTGGCTTATCAAGCAGGTATTCCAGCGCCGGACCCACCACGAAAGGTTCGTAGTCCAATCCCTGCTCCCGGATAATCCAACGAGCCGTTGTCGCCAGCAGTTGCATGGGACCTGCACTGTAATCGCCCAGGCGAGGGGGATTCACATCGTCAATCCGGACATTTGGCTCCCAGCGAAATGTTAGAGGCCCCGTGAATCCTGCCTTCCTGGCGAAGGCGGTTTCCGTGGCGATGGTCATCATAATGAGAGCCGGAGGCAGATTATGTTTCCTGGACGCGGCGACGATCGGATGCGCAAAGAGCTGCCAGACCGCACGACACGTGGTGGGCTCACCGGGCGTGCAAAGGGGCTCTTTTCCATTCTTGTAATCGGCAATATAGACGCCCCCCGCATCGTACCGCCATTCCAGATCCCCGAACTTGCTATGCCAATTTTCGGCTGCGGGTGGCGGCAAATCTTCCGTTCCCACAAGCTCCACGAATTCCGCCTCAAGCGGCGGGCGTCCGGGCACAAAACCGGGAGCAGGAGGGCTGGACGGCATGCCGGTCCATGATATGATGGCACTCTCCAGACATTCAGCCCAGGAAAGATCGCCACCTTCAGGATAGCGACCAGCCTGAAGATCAGCAATAGGCAACCCAGAGAGCTGCAGATGGGGAGCTTCCCAGCCTAGCGGTTCGAGACCCTGCGCGCGCCCGATCTCGTGAAGCCGACTCCACCAATTGCGCTTCTCGCCTGCCGTGTCCCAACTCCAGCGGCCGCTCTCGTGGAGTACAAAATCCGCAGCCAGCCCGTATTGATGAATCGAACGCCAAGGTTCGGCATTCGTTACTACGTTTCCCGGCCGAGTTCGCCCTTGCTCGTAAAGAAACTGCTGCCGTTGCGGCGAACGGAATCCCTCAAAGATCTTGAAAGGCAAGCCTTCCTTTGAGCAGCCCTCCAAAACAGCCTCCGCCTTCCTCCGATATGTCGGGTGAAGATGGCTCATATCATTGTCCCTTTGTCCTGGATCCGGCATGACTCACCTCACTCTAAGCGTCGCAAAAATGTGAACTCATATAAAAGTCCAACAGGTCAACCTGGCAAGCCCCTCTCGAAAATGCATATTCGCAACTCTCAGATGATAGGCAAATGCTATTTCCCATTGGGGGGATTATACGACACATTGCTGTTGCCCTCGAATCAAAAGATCTCTGTGAGATTCAGGTTCAGGCTAGGGAACAGGGGCGACTTGAGGCCGCCTTTGAAGGTGTGCCTGCCGCGAACGATCGTAAGGTTGTCCGTAATCTGGCGCACCGGGGGTTCGCGGCTACTGCCGAAGGCGGGATTGAGCGGATCGGTCCAGGAGTTGGCGAGCAGCATGGGCTCCGGCAGGCGCGCCGAGCGGTGCCATGACCTGGACGCGCTCTGCGGCAGCCTGCACGACGATTTGCTCTGTAGGGCTGCCGAGCTCCAGCCTGATGTTTAGCGGTACCGTTGCGCCGAGAGTCAGCTCAAGGTTGGACACTTGGGCGACACTAAATCCCTCCGCTTCCACGCTGAGCGTGTAGAATCCGGGCTGCAAGGACAGAAACAGGAAGCGGCCCTCCGATGTAGTGGAAGTCACGTTTCTGACCTGCGTGCGGCTGTTCACTACCGAGACGTTGGCTCCCGGAACCATGGCGCCGGAAGGATCCCCAACGCCACCTTCCAGCCGAGCAGTGGCGACTTGAGCGGTGCTGATCCGGCAGATCAGCAACAGCGCGAGAGACATTACAAGCAGACGCATCCTTGCGCACCCCATGGCCCTCCTGAATCCGCCATTCCGCGTTGGATTTGGGGGTCAGTATACATAGGTCAACAACCCTGTGGCAATTTCGCGGCTGAGGGTGCTGTCGGTTGGGAGAAATCTGAAGACAGGGGTAAAGGGGCGGAGGGGTAAAGGGCGGCGACGAATTGGGCGTCCGTTTGGAGTGCAGCGACTGGTCGCCGCTTTGCTCTCCGAAATCCTGCCACACAAGGCGGATTGCCGCCCGGAATTCCACAATTCGAATGGATTCCGGTTCTGCGCGTATGCAGCCCGCCGCCCCTTCTTTTCGAGGTACTTGGGCGTGCGGCTGGAGCCCGGTTTGTGGAATTCCAGGAAGCAAGCTGCCTGGTCGTGCCAGTATGCCGGTCTCCAGAGCGGCGACCAGTCCCCGCACTCCAAACGGGGCTATGGCTGGCTGGAAGCCTGCGCTACTGGATCACGATCGGGACGCGGCGGAAGAGGTTGGTGTCGGAGACCAGGTCGCGCACGTGAATCTGCAAAGTGTACGTCCCCTTTTTCAGGCTCTTCAGAGGCAAGGAGATGGCCACGGTAGCTTCGCCTTTCCGGTCTTCCCATGGAAGCTGCAAGCCCCGTCCGCCGGGTCCGCGCTGACCTCCCCGGTCTCCGGGGGGCGGACCGCCCATCCGGCCGAAGTCGCCTCTGCCGCCCATGCCGGGTCCGCCTCTGCCTCTCATGCCGCCGGGGAGCGCTCTCTCTTTGGTCCAGTCCTGCACGATTTCCGGCTTGGACTCGAGGATTTTGGTGTTGTCTTTGAGAAGCATCAGATAGGTCTCGATCCAGGGCTTCTGGGTCTCCGGGTCGGCGATTGCGCCATATACCTGGAAGAAGACGTACACGGTGTGGCGCGTGAGGAAGACATTGCCGATGCTCGGCACCACTTTCCGGTCTCCGACCACCAGCGGGTCGTATCCGATTCCCAACTCCTGGAATCTGCGCATCATGCCCTGATGGGCGACGCCGGAATTCGCATCTCCGCGGGCGCTCGTCAACTGGCTGCCGAGAACGATCGAGCTGGTGTCGAGTTTCTTCAGGTCGAGCGCCGGCACGGACAATGGCTGTTCGAATCCGCCCAATTTCCCGCTGCCGTTATCCCGCACCAGGAATTTGAGCTTGTATTCGCCGGGTTTGAGCTGAAAACCGGTCGAATAGAAAATTCCGCCCGATTTGATTTTCTCGGCCTTCTCGGCCGGAAGCCGGACCTGCACGGCATCGCGCGCGACGCCGGTCACCCTCCCCTTTGGATCGTAGACCTGGGCGACGAACTCGAATTTGGCTTCCTTGTTGGCCCCCTTGTCTTCGAACTTCAGGCTGTCGCCATGGAGTTCGATCGAGACCGGGACGAGCGTGGTGCTGTTATCGTTGCGGAAGAAATCAGTCTGCAGGATCACGGGGACGTCGGCGAAAGGCCGGTCCACGTTCATCGCCTGCTGCAGCTGGAGGTCGCGTTCCTGCTGATTGAGCTGCGCAAATGCCTTCGAGGCGAAGTAGCCGGGCCGGTGTTCCACCCGGAGGTCAGGGCGAGTCACTTCGACGCGGATCTTGCGATATTTGCCGTCCTGCTTTGTATTGCTGCTGAAATAGCCGAGCACGTAGTAGGTTTGCGTGTCGGCCTGCACCTGCTTGAGCGCCAGGCTGAGGTCGTTGGAGTCCGTGAACGCCCGGCCGCCGGTATCATGCGCCAGCGTCGTCAGCGTTTCCTGCGAGCTGGAAAGATTCGTCCTCTGGCGCATCATCGCCGCGCCGCTGAACATGCCTCTTCCTCCGGCGCCGCGGGCGGCCGCCCCGCCGCCGGGAGGCAATGCGACCAGTCCGCGGCTGTCCACGGTGTAGATCGACATGTTGGAACGGTTGGCGTTGTCCACGGTGGACCGGATCTGAGCGTTGTTCTCCACTCCTGTGGTGGTCACGCCGCTCGAGAAATAGAGCAACGATTTGCGTTCGGGAAAGTCGCGGTACATTTTCGCCAGCGTTTCGAGCGCCGACAGGCGCCGGTCGGTGTTGAAGATGTTGAACTGCATCGTATCGGGCACGAACACCTCATCCGAGGCGTCCACATCGGTGAGGTCATCCGCCACCGCATCTCCGGAATCGGGCGAGGCAAGAGCGTTCAGAGTCTTGATCAGGACGTCGCGGTCGTTGGTGAAATCCTGAACCAGTTCGAGGATGTTGTTGTAGGTTGCGATCGCCATGAGGTCCTGCAGGCCGGTCTGCCTAGTGATGAATTCGCGCGCGGCATCGGCGGAGCGGATCAGGTCTTCGGTGCCGAGAGAGCTCAGGTCAAAAAACAGGATGACGAGCCTTTTACCCGCCAGTTCCTCTTTTTTCGGCACTACATCCGGATTCAAACCCATATTGATGATCGGCGTTTTTGCCGGAGCGGCAGCCGCGGCGATTGCGGGCGCAGCCGGCGACGGGGCGGCCGGCGCTGCAGCCTCCGGTTGCGGCCCGATCGGGATGTTCTCCAGCGCAAAAGTCACGATTTCCTGGGGCATGTTGTCTTCGAAAACTTTGAAACTGCTCCTGGTCAAATCGCCGATGAGGTTCCCTTTGCGATCGCGCACGGTGATGTCGACGACGACCAGGTCGGACTCCACCTGGAAAGTGGGCCTCTGGCCGCTTGCGGCAGGCTGAGGCTGCTGCTGCTGCGGAGGCTGCGGCGGATTTTGCGAAAACGCAAGCACCGCGAGCCAGAGCAGGCATGCCGATCCGAGAAGCGGGATCCGGCCCAAATCCATCCGTGTTTTCTTCCGTGTGCATCTGGACATGATCTCGCCTCTAGAAGTTGATCCTCAGGTTAAACGTCATCGAGCGCATACCGCGGGTTCCGGTCACCTGCCCGAAGTTGAGCGCATTGACGGCCGTGCTTACATTTCCCCAGTTCGGGTGATTGAGGAAGTTGGCAACGTTGCAGCTTAAATCGATGCGCCGGTTGTTTTCGTCCAGGCGGAAATTCTTGTGAATCGAGAGGTTCATCAGGTTGTTGCCCGGGCCGGTGATGGTGCTGCGTCCCGCGTTTCCATAGGCGCCGGCAGGGATCGCAAAGGCGGTGGTGTCGAAGAACGCCAGCCGGGTGCGATCGCTCCAGGGTATGGTGGGCGGGATTCCTGTCGAATCGGCGCGCAGGGAGTTGTACAACGCCGCACCGCTGCTGCCGCTGCTGCCGGTGTAGCGCGCGGTCAGGTGCTGCCCGCTGGAGAGCTGATAGGAGCCGGTGAGATTCCAGCCGGCGATGAAGTTGAGCAATTTGGCCGAGGAGGTAGCGAAGAACCTGCGGTTCTGCCCGATCGGGAGTTCATAGGTCCAGTTAGCCTGGAAATTGTGGCGCTGATCCTGGCTGCTCAGCCCGCGTTCCGCCGCCAGGTTGGCGTCGTTTTGCGCCACCCCGGACGGGACATCGTCGATGCTTTTCGAGATCGTGTAACTGCCGGTAATGTTGAATCCGCGGGAGAAGCGGCGGGCCAGTGAAAAGTTGGCGGCGTGCAGGATCGAGTTTCCGCCGTTGGTCTGGAAAGTGAAATTCCCGGCATTACCGGTGCGGTTGGGCGCCCGCGCAACCCCGAGACCGATCCCCCTGGAGCCCATGTAGGTGGTATTCAGAACGAAAAGCCGCCCGATCTGGGTCTGGATATCCAGGTTCCACTGCTGCACGTAGGCCGGCCTGTATTGCGGATCGATGGCGTAAGTATTGAGGATCGTCAGGGTCGGATTTGTCGGAAAGCCGTTTTGCAGCGTCAGCGGATTGAGCAGGTTGGTGGGCAGATTCTGTGTGACGGCGAACGGAGGCTGATTCACAAGTTGGCCGACAATGGACGAGTAGGCGGAACTGTCCTTGAAGAAGCCGTACCCTGTGCGGATTACGAACGGCAATCGCGACGTCGGCCGCCAGGCGATGCCGATGCGCGGGCTCAGGTTGAAGCGCTCCGCACTGACCAGGGAACGCGGGAAATATGTGCCGCTAAGGGATCCGGTTTGGTCGGGGAACACCTGGACCACCGACGTGAAGCCCGGCGCCACATCGAGACTGACCAGGCGATTGTATTTCTCGAACGACGGGCCGTTGTACTCATAGCGCAGCCCAGCGTTCACCGTCAGTGTCGATCGTGCCTGCCAGTTGCTCTGGATGTACAGGCTGGCGGTGCGGTTCCTGAGATAGGTGGCGTTTCCCCAGGGATTCTTTATTGGATCGGCGTACCGCCGCGAAGTGGAGTAAGGGAGGGCCAGCAGGAAATCCGCGAAGTCGTTGCCGGTCCCGGCAAGCTGGCGCCCCTGGGAATCGAGGCCCGCGGTTGCATACCCGTTGAAGGTGAACGAGCCGCGGGCATTGCTGTCGGAACGGGTGTTGCGCTGGTTCCAGCTGGCGTCGCCGCCGATCTGGATGCTGTGCCTGGCGCGCATCGCGTTCATGCTGGACGAAACCGTAAGCGTCTGGTTCCGGGTCAATGAAGGGGCTGCCAGCGAAATGTCGCCATAGTTGGTCAGAGTGATATTCGGCGGGCCCCAGTTGATCGGCTCCTGGGAAACGCCCGTGATTCCGAGTGCGCCGATTACATTCTGCGTGTAGGCAAACGCATTGGTCCCCTCGGTGCGCGTCCGGTTCAGGGTTACACGCCAGTTGGTTGCGAGCCGCGGTCGAAACATGTGATTGCCGGAAACCGCTATGTTCTGGCCAAAGTTGGTCCGAGTGGAATCCAGGCCCGGGAAAGTCGAGCTGTTCAATGAATTGCCCCGGCGCATGCTGTAGTTAACCGCCACATTATCCCTGGATGTCAGGCGGATGCCGCTGACGCTGGCCTGGATCTGGTCGGAATTCGAAGGATTGCTACGCTGGATGGCATAGTTATTTACGCACGGGGCATTTGCCGCGCAGGGGAGGTTTGCCCTTGGAATAAAGGTGAGCAACTTAGCTGCGATCGGGTCGATCGTTCCGATCTGAGAAAAGATAGATGCGGGATCATTGGGCTTCCGGTACAGCTTCACAGGCTGAACACTTGTGCCTCGCTGGCCCGTGGCAGGATTCACGGTTACGACTTGCACGAGAGTCTGCGAAAAATTCCCCGCGCGTTCAAGGTCGCTGGGCACGGTCGTCAGGACGTCCGATGCGCTGCGGTTGCGGCTGCCGCTGTAGGTGAATGTCCATCCCGGTTGTCCTCCCATGCCGCCGCGGCCGCCTCCGCGGCCACCGCCGCCACCTCCGCCGCCACGGTTGCCTGTAGTTGTGCTTTGCTTGATGAAAGGAAAAACGCCTCCCAAGGTGATGTTGTAGTTGTTGGTGATGTCAACAGGCTTGGGCAGCGTCTGGCCGGTCAGCGAATAGGAGCGCGCATTCAGGCCCGAGTTGCGGAAGGTTTCGCTGACACTCCCCTGCACCTTGGGCTGCCGGAAAGCGGCTCCGCGTCCCATGGGCCCGCCGCCCATGCGGAAACCTCCGCCGCCTCGTCCGCCGCCCCCCCCTGGCCCGCCGCCTCGTCCGCCGCCCGCGTCCGCGGCGTCGCCACCGGCGCCGCCTAAGCGGCCGCCTTCGCCGCCGCGGCCCTCAAGTGCCATCATATCAAGCTGAAATCCCATCTGCCGGGCCACCTCCATCAACTGGCCGCGGAATCCAGGATCGTTCATGTCCCCGGCGTCAAGGCTCGCCGTGTTGCCGCTGATCAGCAAGAGATTGTCCTGGCGTGAGATAGTAGCGGCCTGGGCGCCTGCTTGTGCCGTGTCCTGAAAAAGCTGCAAGCCGGGCAAGTCCGTGGTAGCGATTGTCTGGAATCCCTGCGCGGCAGGTGCGGCGGTTGCCGCTCCCTGCTGATTGGCGGCGGTCTTTGCCACGGGGGGCGCCACGGGGCGGGGCGGCTTGGGAGGAGCAGAGAGGGCAATGGTCAAATTCCGGCTCGCTTCGACCGTCGGATCCACCGCATCACGCGTCGCTTTTTCGAATCCCAGCATTTCAACCACAAGCCTGAAGGAGCCTTGCGCCAGCCCGCGAAAAGCAAAGATCCCGTCCGGATCGGTCAGGATCTCGGCCTGCATCAGGTCGCCGGCCAGAAGCCGCACCGTAGCGCCGGGTATCGGTATGCCTTTGCTGTCGGTCACCTTGCCACCGATTGATACGGGATCTTGAGCATAGGCAAATACCGCCACTGCCAGGATCGCGAACAATAAAGCCCGCCGGAAAAACGAAACGTTCATGTTTTGCTCTTTCCTGTCGTCCCAGTGCCGAACCCCTGGGAATCCTAAAATGCACGCCATTTAGCCAAACCCGTCGGCATTTAAGATGACGGCTGCATCTATTTACGCTTCCGGGATCACATTGTTACGAAACAACTCGTAATTTACTACTCATTTAGGGGACTTAACATTTACAGGGTATGACAGATCTTGACCCGGCACGGCAACACGGATATGGTTTTAGACACTTGAAAGGTGAGAGCATGGAGATCAGGGTCGCGCATAGTCCGGATTCCGATGATGCATTCATGTTTTACGCCCTGGCGGCGCGAAAGATTGATACCGGCGAATATCATTTCACCCACCGCTTGGAGGATATCGAGACTCTGAACCGCAAGGCGCTGGGCGGGGAGTATGAAGTCACGGCAATTTCCATCCATGCCTATGCGTATGTAGCCGGCCGGTATGCCTTGCTCCCATCGGGCGCCAGCATGGGGGACCGCTATGGCCCGCTGGTGGTTGCGCGCGAGGCTTTTGGGCCGGGGGATCTGGCCGGCCGCAAGATCGCCGTGCCGGGAATGATGACCACCGCATTTCTCACTCTCAAGCTGTTTCAGCCCGACTTTGTCCCGGTTGTGATGCCCTTCGATCAAATCATGGCTGCCGTCCAAGAGCAGAAGGTGGAAGCGGGGCTGATCATTCATGAGGGGCAGCTTACTTACGCTCAGTCCGGATTGCGCAAGGTGGTCGATATGGGTGAGTGGTGGCATTCACAGACCGGCCTGCCGCTGCCCCTGGGTGGAAACGGAATCCGCCGGGATCTCGGGACGGAGCACATCCGGGAGATATCGCGCCTTATCCGTGAAAGCATCCGGTATGCCCTCGATCACCGGGCCGATGCCCTCGCACATGCGCTGCAGTTCGCCCGCGGGCTCGAGCCCGGGCAAGCCGACCGGTTTGTATCGATGTATGTGAACGACCGGACGCTGGATTATGGGGAAGACGGCCGCCGGGCGGTCCAACTCTTGCTCGATGAAGCATTTAAAAACGGAATCATTCCAAACCGGGTAGCTGTCGAATTTGCCGATTAGAGCCTTTCTGAAATACTGGGCGTTGCCTATTGCCGCAAAAATTCTCCTGACTTGATTGGCAGATTGAGTTTGGAGGAGTCAGGAGAAAGACAACCTGGAAAGACACGGAAAGTTTTGTGTTTTTAGCGGTTTGCAGCGGTTTCTTTTGCCCTTCGGTTTGACAGCGGCGAGAGCGGGCATTATATATATGGTGGGGATATCCCCAGGCGTTACGAGGAGGATGCAGGCTGTGCCGATTTACGAATACAAATGCAGCAAGTGCAACGAGGTTTTTGAGGCGTTTCAGAAGATCACGGACCTTCCATTAACCGAGTGCAAATATTGCGGCGCCCGGGTGGAACAACTGATCAGCCACACGAGCTTTCAACTGAAGGGCTCGGGGTGGTATATGACAGACTACGCGAAGAAGTCTTCGGGCGCGGCGAGTTCCGAATCCGGAGGCGCAAAAACCGGCAAATCCGAAGCCGGCAGTGACAGTGGGAGCAACTCCGCCGGTGCCACTGCCGCCAAATCCGAGAAGACCGATAAGAGTTCCACGTAAGGAGGGGCCGGCGCGACCGGCCTGAGATCAGCGTGCTATTTTCCTCGGATCAGCGCAACCTGGCTTTTCATGCCATGAGTGAGGCTGAAGACCGCACCTTGCGGTATTACTGCATACCGCCTCATCGCTGGCAGCATCTGAAATATGATCTGCTGACGTGCCGGGATGGCGAATGGGAACCCCTGCCGGATTCGGCTTTGGCCAGGGTTCAGCGGCTGCACCAGATCCGGCCCAGAAAGTCGCATCTCGACTTCTACCGCATCCAGCTCAACGACCCCAGCATTCTGAGCGCTGCGCGGCGTGAGAACCTGGCGGCGGATCTGTATCCGTTCCTGGTTTACATCCTTACCCACGAGATGGTGCACCTGGTAAGGTTGTCCACGATTCTCCCCGAGGAACCGGAATGCCGCGAAGCGGAAGAGAGCCGTGTCCGGGGAGTTGCGTGCCGGATCCTTGGCGGCGCTTTGGATCAGCGCATGCGCCCCATCCTCGACAGATTCCAATAAAACCAAGCACATCCAAATATAATCAATAATTCCTGTTGAGGTAAACCACCGCCTCTGGCGGTGCGACTCGAAAAGGCTCTGCCGTTCCCATGGCTTCCTATCCTTGGCATTCCTTGAGCCGGGCCCGCAAGTGGGTCCCGGCCGCCGGCCGGGACCTGGAATACGGTACTGGTCCCGGCGGGCCGCCGGGACCTACTTGCACGCCCCCATCCTTGGGGGTTTCCTGAAGCCACCCGCTCTGCCGGTGGTGGCTCACTGGGGCGCCAATAATTTGAACTCAAGGCGGTTCCCGATGATCTATAATAGCGTACGCAATCCATACTGTTTCCGATGCATCGTCGCCCAACCAGCAGGAGCGTTATGCGCCTTTTTAGAAATCTTGCCTTGATGGCCGGAATGTTAAGTTTCACTGTCTTCCCATCCGGATCTGCAGTTGTGCGCCAGACCCCCGTCACACCTCAGGACCAGCGTCCCGGCCCGCCGGGAACCATCCGGGTGCGGGTCAGGCTGATCCCGGTTGATGTGGTGGTCACCGACGACCGTGACCGTCCGATCACCGACCTCAAGCAGAGCGATTTCCAGATTCTCGAGAACAGGCGTCCGCAGGAAATCCGGCATTTCTCGGTGCAGACCTACACGGCATCTGATGTGAAAGCAGGCGCGCCGTCGGCAATCCGCCTGGTTCCCACACTGGAGCTGGCGCCGCAGCAGGCGCGTACTTTTCTGATCCTCATGGGCCGGGGCCGCCACAACCAGGGACTGAAAGCCGTGGACGCCTTGATCCAGTTTGTGCGCACAAGACTCCTTCCCCAGGATCGCGTTGCCGTTTATGCCTACAACCGTGCCACCGATTTCACCACCGATCATGAACAGATCGCACAAGTGCTCGAGCGGTACAAACAGGTCTCCGACAAAATCGAGTCATGGATCGAGGGCCGTACGCGAGGATTCAGCGCCGTATATGGAATCAGAGGCCTGCCCAAGTCGCTGGAACCGGACGTCAGCAGGATCTTCGAAAGTGCGTCTCAGCTGGCATCGCGGCAGGTGATCCCGGGCCGGGTTACGGAAGAGGGGAAGATCGTCAGAGATTTGGACCGCGCCGCAGGCATAATTCTGGGTCAAGGCGACCGGGCCGGCGAAACCGGCCTGCGCCTGGCGGCGGCAGACGAAACCGCTGTCTCCGGCGTGCAGACTGCCCCGACCATGCAGAGCCTGCTCGGCTTCGATCAGCTCCAGGCGGATGCTATTACCCTCTCGCTTCCCTTCGACGAGTTCATCCCGAGAGCCGCGGATTCCATCGAGGACATGCAGAACATTTTCACCTGCATCGAATACCTGCGTTACGTGGAAGGGGACAAGCACCTGCTTTACTTCAGCGGCAAGGGACTATTGTTCCCTTATGGAAATGAAGACTACGATAAGGGCATCGCTGCCGTTGCCAATGATGCCCGCGTGGCTATCGACACCTTCCACACCGGCGGGCTGGCGCCGACCGTCATGCCCACCAGGGGTGTGGAGCTGGCTTCGACACCCAGGGGATCCACGACAACGGCCCCTCCTCCTCCTCCGCCGACAGGATCATTGTTCAATCCCGCCGATACGGCGATGGGGCAGAGCCTGAGAACCATCTCCGCCATCACAGGGGGACGCACAGCCATTTATCAGGACATCGGCAAATCGCTGGAGATCGTCAACGAGACTACTCGCGTCCAATACCTGCTGGGCTATTATCCCCAGGATGGAAACTGGAATGGCGGGTACCGCCAGATCCAGGTCAAGGTAAACCGGCCGGGCGTGAAGGTATATTCCCGCCGCGGCTACTTCGCACGCGACCAACTGCAGCCCTACGACAAGGTGGAGTTCCTTGCCTTCAGCAGAATCTCCGCGGCCGCTTCCTATGGCGGTACCAACCATATCGATGATGTCCCGTTCAAGTTGAATACTTCCAAAGCGACCGATGATCAGGGCCAGTCCATGGTCCAGATCGACCTGAAGATCGATGCGGCCAAAGTCGCGTTCAAGACCCAAAACGCAATGCGTTCGGGCAGGCTGCGCGTTGCCATCTTTGCCGGAGCCATTAGTGGCGCGGCGCTCGGGGCAGACTGGAAAACCATCGATCTGCAGCTTAAGGAAGATACCTACCAGGAGTACCTGAAATCGGGAATACCCTTCTCCACGAGCATGCCCCTGAAGATGAAATCCATCTTTCTCAAGGTGATTGTCTACGATTACAACGGCGACCGCGTAGGATTTAGAACGATCAGGTTCGAAACACTCCTGCCATCCTGAAACGCCTGGCAATTGAAACGGTGCATTAGCGGCATTGGTCTCCCCAGGGAGGAACCCGGTGCCGACACTGCGGCTTGTCAGATGCGCAGGAAGATCTTGCGCCGGTACATCCAGAAGAGAATCAGCCAATAGGTCGGCAACTGCAGCGCGCCGCGTGTCAGTGGCTCGAGTCCAGCCCCGAATATCCGGAATGGTGCCGTGCCGATGTGAATCCGGATTGCGTTGGCGATCTGCCCGCCGAAGTAGTCTGCCAGGAAGTATGCCGCAATCGAATTCATCCCGATGACGATGAGAGGAAACGCCCATTTCCGGTGTTTCCTGACCTCGATGATCCAGCAGAAGCCTGCGAGAAAAAGGAAGCAGATGCCGCCGCTGCACAACGTCCAGGCGGGTGTCCAGATGCGTTTGACGATTGGGCAGACACCGGCATAGTGCATCAGGATGCCCGCTGCGAATCCCGCCGCAGCAGCAACGAGAATTTTTTTTAAGGGAATGCGCGGCGCTTCGGCGCGCAACCAGCGGCCCGCGATCAACCCGAGGAGCATCGTCCCCAGCGTCGGTATGAAGCTGAGAGTCAGATACCCTCCGCCATTGAAGACGAATGGCCTGGTGCGCGGAAAGAGGTTGAGGAACCACTGGTCAAAGGCAGCGCCCAAGTTCGCGTTCTTGTTCCAATGCGCGGCAAAGCCCGAGTAGTTGTGCGCCCAATCCGGCGGCACGCCCAAAGCCTGATAGTTGAAGCCGGAACCCGGGAGCGGATAAACAGCCCACGCCAGCCAGTAGCCTGCCAGGACCACGGCGAGCGCCAGCCACTGCCAGCGCGCCCGCACGAATCCGAGCAGAAACAGAAAAGTGTAGCCCAATCCGATCTGCGTAAGCGTGTCTTCGAATGTGAAGTTCGGGATCGGGCCTCGCTGCGACCGAAGGAAAATACCAAGCCAAACGAGCAACAAGGAGCGCCAGAGCGTGTGTGCCATCATTCTGCCAAATGAGGAGCCCTTGGCCAACCGGCGGGCAATCGAGTAGGGCAGCGCCACTCCCACCAGGAAGGAGAAGGATGGCTGGATCATATCGTGAAGGGAACAGCCGGCCCACTCGGCGTGGGTCTGGCTGAACGCCAGAAATCCCCAAAACCAGCTGCCTTGAAATGAGCGCGCGACACCTGGCAAGCTCAACACTTCGGCCATCATCAGAAGCATCACGAAGCCGCGGTATGCGTCTATCGCGGTGTTTCGCTCATCCATCACGGGCTCGCCGGTGGTTGTCGGGGCTGGCGGAGCGTCGCCTGCCTTGGGCCCCATCCTTCACCTCCTGGTTCTACATTCCCATGCTCTGAACAAAGTTGAGCCATTCCCTTGGACCGTTCAGGACTCTTTTATAAGCGTTTCTTTTCGGGTGCACAAGGGACTTAGCCCGCATTATTCATGAAGGTTGGGGAGCGTCCCGGAATTTAGGATCGAAATGAATCCGGCCCGATCGGATCGGAGTGGGGGTCGTCGGGGTCGATGCTCATCATCTGCGCCGCGATCTCAAGAGTGCGGGTCAGCTCTTCCCCGTCTTCACAGCCTGCAAAGCCGAGGTTCAGATTCAGGTTCTGGGCTCTGGCGCCCTGCGCCGCACGCCAGCACTCCAATGCATCGCGAAGCCGGGCGGTTCGTTCCAACAGCATTTCCGGACCGGTGTCCGGCATGAACACAACATAGCCGGCGTTTTCATAAGGAAGGATCGACTCCTTGCCCCGCAGAGCCTGGGCCAGTGGCTGGCGAATGGATAGGACCATGTCGGTTTCCGCGGGCATTCTGCGGCCATACCGCTCGGTGTCTGCTGTGATCACAACGATCGAGAGCCCTTGGCATTCCTCTGCCACCGGATTCGACAGGGGCGGCAGCGGGTTCGCCAATGCCGGCGAGTCTCCGGTAAGAATCCGGAGATGGGCGATCAATGCTGCCAGGATTCTCAGCACACGCGTGTGGTTCTGGGTGAAGTAATTGGGCAGCGAATGGCTTAAGACAAGCATACCCAGGGGCTGCTGTGCCACATGGATCGGCAGGCAGACCAGGGAGCGCACGACGCTGGGAAAATCAATCGAATTGAAACGGGGCTCCCGATACACGTCCGCGATGTTCAGAACGTCGCCGCTTTCATTCGCCAGATGCCGGATGATTCCGGCGAATTCAGGATTTGCCAGGAGAGTCGCATGGGAGTGACTGCACATGAACTTGTGGTTTTCGCGCACCCCTTCGAAATAGAGAGCATTCCCGGGCGCTCCGTCCTCGGACGGGAAAACAAGGCTGCAGAATTCGGCGCCGAGCTCCTGCAACACGCAGTCGATGATGTGCGGGCAGATCTCGTGGAAGTTCCTCTTATCCTTGATCGTTTCCGCGATCCGGCACAGGCCCGAGAGGAAGCCGACATTCTCTTCCAGCAGCGCGCTCACCTCGTTGACGGCGCCGCGGTAGTTATTGATGATCCTCTGGTAGAGATTTCTCTCTTCCGAAAACGGATCAAGGTCGAACGGTTCTTCGTTGGATGCCATCATCCGCAACTCGGAATGGCTCCGGGCGTCGTTGATGAGGATGGCCTCGATTCTGGAGCGGATCTTCCCCTCGATATCTGTTTCCATGATCGGCTTTACCCACTAGATGCTGAGCTTGAAAAAGTCCTCTATGTCGGCACGCTTGGCGTCGGTAAAGGCTGACAGTTGATCGAGTTCTTCCTGCTTCATGCCGAGCAGAAGCTGCAATTCGGTGATATCCGCCGTGACTTTTTTGTCCCCGTCATACCCGATCCCGGCCTGCTTCACCAGCATGTCGGACAAAGCCACCGCGGCGACCAGGGGCTGGCCCGCGCCGCACGGATCATGATGCCGCCGCACGACCATCGAAAGTTCCGTCGGCAGGCGCCACTCCTTCGTCATGTAGGCTCCCAGCGTCGCATGATCCACATCATAGCGCTCGAGTTCAAAATCGCTGATGGCAGGGTCCTCCGGGCCTTTTTCCATGCCAAACAACTTGGGGTATCCTGCGCGGTCTTTTTTGAAATACACGACTTTTCCAAGGTCGTGCAGGAGGCCGCAGAGCAGCGCAAATTCCCCTTGAGCGCGCGGGTTGCGCCGCGACCAGATTTCCTGCGACAGCATTCCCACCCCGAAGGAGTGCATCCACAGCTGATTGATCAGCGCAGCCTCCTCGCGCAGGCCTTTGGTAAAAGATTCAAAAATGCTGACTCCAATCGCAAGGCTGCGCACCAGGTTCAGGCCGAGCAGGGTGACGGCATGCGAAATGGTTTTGACTTCGCTGCGGAAAGAATAAAATGCTGAGTTGGACAGTCTGAGAATGCGAACGGACAGCGACTGGTCGTGGAGGATCAACTCCTCCAGTTTCCGCGCCGACGCCTGATTGTCATCCACCAGTCGCAGGATCTTGGTAAGAACGATCGGGACACTGGGCATTTCGAAGTGTTGATAGTCAATCCGTATGGCGGATGGGCTCTTTTGTGCTTGCATCAATATGTCCGCTCCAGAGGAGAGATCCGGCACGCATTCATATGCATTATTGCTTGCTCCCTACTCTTCGATAATTTTCGGACAAAGCTTTAAGGTTTCATTGAGATTCTTTGGTGATGAAAATGCGGGTTGCATCAGAAGAAGCCAGAAGCCGGAAGCCGGAAGCCAGAAGTTCTGCACCGGGCACATCCGAGCCAGCGATTCGAAACCCACATGGATCCCTTCTGGCTTCTGGCTCCTGGCTTCCGGCTTCTATTGGGTGGAGGTGACCTATGGATCTGCGCAACCGGCCCCGGATAGGCGTCATGGGCCCTTCCGCTTGCGGGCCTCATCCTCTGCATCTGGCGGCCGAAGTCGGCAGATTGATCGCTCGAAACGGCGCGATTCTGATCTGCGGCGGCAGGGGTGGCGTCATGGAAGCGGCGGCATGCGGCGCAAAAGAAGAGGGCGGGGTCACCGTGGGTGTCCTCCCCGGTTCCAGTGCCTCGCATGCCAATCCTTACATCGACATCCCGGTTGTGACCGGGATGGGGGATGCACGGAATTGCATCAATGTCCTGACAAGCCAGGCGATCATCGCGATTCACGGTTCCTATGGGACACTCTCGGAGATTGCGTTGGCGTTAAAGTGCGGCACCCCGGTCATCGCCCTGGAAACCTGGTCGCTGATTCCGCCCGGCCCGGGACTTCCCCCGGAAATCATCCTCGCGGAGACTCCTCAGGATGCGGTCGAAGCAGCTTTGGCCGCCATCCGCAGGCGCGGGTGATTCGAACCTTTCGGGATGCGGTCATACTGCGCGGGGAGGCGCCTGTGCGTTTTTTTTGTCTCCCCGCACGCCTGCCAGTTCCCCATCGGCGATCATACGGAGGAAATCGGTGGCGGTGACGATGCCCACCAGATGGCTTTCCCCATCCACCACGGGCAGGCAGCCGATGTGGTTGTCCAGCATCAACTGAGCCGCGTCCTCCAGCGTCATTTCGGGCCGGCCCGCGATCACGCGGCGGACCATGATGACGTGCAGGTGATGGTGCAAGGTCTCACGATCGGCGTTTTTCTCCATGATTGTACCCATGCGGTGGCTGATGTAAAAACGCAGATCCCGGTCGGTGACCATGCCGGCGAGTTTTTCATCGCCGTGCACGACCGGCAGATGGCGTATGCGGTGTTGGAAGCAGAGGGTAACGGCTTCGCCGAGCGTAGTGTCCAGGCCGGCGCGGACCACATTCTGGCGCATTATGGTCCCGAGCCTGACCGGTTCGTGGTCCGAATCCCGCTGCGGTTCGTTTTCCGGCATTTGGCAACCTCGATGGATATCGGGCATGATAACACGATGCGCCACGTTCAGTCAGCAGGTTGTTAGCTGCCAAAACGAACTTGATTCTCCGGGGCACGCCGTGGCATCATGGCGGCCAATCCACGATATCCCTTCGGCTCCTGGTGCAGAGGAATATTCCATGGGAGAAGCAAAACACAAAAACACGGCCGCGGAACACAGGAGGAAGTCTGACCACCGCCATGCATGTGTCGCCCTGATCACGCTGTCGAGTTCGCGCACGCTCAAAGAGGATGAATCGGGAGATCTCATCCAAAAGCTGCTGGAAGCCGGCGGGCACGCGGTTTCCATACGCAAGCTGATCGCGGATAACCGCACGGTTTTGCGTGCCACCTTGCGGGAGCTGTGCCGGCAGAAGGACATTGATATTATTATCACCACCGGCGGAACCGGCATCGCGGCAAGCGACATCACGATTGAAACCGTCAAGGGCATGCTGGAGAAGGAACTGCCCGGATTTAATTCCCTGTTTATGCTGCTGAGCTTCCCGCAGGTGAAAAGCGCATCCATGCTCACGCGTGCGCTTGCGGGCACGCTGAAGGGGAAGGCCGTTTTCTGCCTGCCGGGCAGTCCGCGCGCTTGCAAGCTGGCCACCGAAGCCCTGATACTCCCCGAACTGGGCCACATGATCATGCTTCTGGGGAGTTGAATGCCACCGATTTACCGCTGCCGGCTCTTCCTGTTCGATCTCGATGGCACCCTGGTGGATTCCCGGGAGGACATTGCACGGGCGCTGAACTCTGTCCTGGCCCGCATGGGGCTATCCTGCCTCTCGATGGAGGATGTCCTCTGCTTTGTCGGAGACGGCGTCGAGGCGCTGATCCGGCGCGCGCTGCTCAAAGTCTCCGGGGTCGAGCCGGGGCCAGATCGAGTACGGCAAGGCATGCAGTTCATGGTTCAGGAATATGATCTCCGCCTGATTGACTCGACCCGTTTGTATCCGGGTGTGCGCGAGACTCTTGCCGCGCTCGCCGGAGCATGCCTTGCGCTTATTTCCAACAAGCCGGAGAAGTTTTCCCGGCGCATTCTCGAAGCGTTCGGCATCGCGGACCGGTTTTGCCTCGTCCTGGGAGGAGACAGCCTGCCGGAACGCAAACCTCACCCGGCGCCGCTCCTGGAGGCCATGTCCCTATGCAGGGCTCTGCCGTCCGAAACGGTGATGGTGGGGGACAGCCCGGCGGACATCCTGGCCGGGAAAGCGGCCGGCGCCATCACCTGCGGAGTATGCGGCGGCTTCAGGCCGCGCGCAGATCTGGAGGCCGCCGGCAGCGATCTGATCATCGATCGATTCCCCGATCTCTTGCAGCACTTCGCCCCCAAAATCGGCGTGAGTCCATAAACCACATCGGATCTTTTATTTCAGACGGAGGACGTAAACGCCGTCGCGCAAACGGTCTAACCTATTTGTGTGCGTCAGTACCAATCTCGAATCAGAGCGAACTCCGCAGCAAAAACGCTCTCTTCGGAAACTTCCTCCAGGCGGGCTGGACTTTCACCTTATTAACACCTTTTATTTATACATGGCGACATTAACCGTGACATGGTTTTGGGGACCGAACTGCAATTCAGCGGATGTCTTTCATGGGGCAGTGCTTTTTGTTGAGGGTCCAGAGAGGCAGCGACGAATAAGCCTCAAACTCGAGACCGGGGCGGTTCTCGAATCGTAGAAGCGGCAGCGCGCGCCGACTCTCTGCGGGCGGGACGCCGGCGCTCCATCAAGGGTAGATCACGCGCGTTTTAAGGGTTGCGATGTCGCCCACGGCCAGGGTGTTGCTCCCGGAGACCGGGCTATGACGGCTCAATACGACCCGGCTGTCGTCAGCCCAGCCTTCGATGCGCCAGGCATCGAAATTACCGGTCACCACGATGTTTTGGATAATGGTGACTCGCTCCGGGAGCCACAATCCGACTGCGGCTTTGTTCCCCGAGGGTGAAACCGCCAACCTGCCGATTCGCCCGGTGAGCGTTGCGGCTTGAGTATCCTGCCCGGTTTCCAAATCCAACCAATGGACAAGTGCGTTCGAATGAACAGCGTCATTGGCGTCGTTGACGGTACCTGCGATCCTTCCGCCATCATCAGAAAGATCCGCCACGATCCGCCAATCAGGAATGGATCTCTGCCCTGTTGCCGAAGGCGGACGGCCAGGAGCGGCAACGGCCGGGCTCTGCGCAAACAGTAATTTGGCCATGACATTTCTCCAATTGCCCCGCGGCACCCGGAATCGTCTCAGCTCTGAAGGCGCATAGATGGTGCGCATTTCTCCCGTACCAGGATTGAAGGCCGCATATCGATCATACCGGCCGCCAAGAAGGAGGACTTCGGATCCGTCCATGCGCCAGCCGATGACGCGGCCCCGGCTCCAGGGTTCAGGATCGAGGGAGAACACGAGGGGTGCCTGGCCATTCAGACCGGCAATGTACAACATCCTTCCGCAATTTATCGCCAGGCGATTGCCGTCCGGGGAAAAAGCCTTGCCGTGATAGTCTTCCGTCTCACGATTGAGCCAGCGCGCAAAACCCGGAACCGCAATCTGATCGCGGCTGCCGTCGACGCGGGCTATGCGGAGATCGACGAAATCGGAGCGGAGTCCCCACGAAGTCTGATGTGAGAAATAGGAGATCCATTGACCGTCCGGAGAAAAATCAGGCTCGTAGGAATGATTACGGAGAAGGCGCCGGGATCTCCCCTCGACAACCGGCATCAACCAGATCTGTCGTACGTCGGCCTCTGGGCTCATCGCGGAAGTTGCGAGCCATTCGCCTGTCGGACTGATTGCGGGAAAAGAAGGCGCGAGATCAACTGTGCGGGCTGCTGCGCGCATGCATGCCGCAGCCAGAGGCAAAAACACGAGCGTCCCCGCGATGAAAATCACAGCGGATCCTTGAAGGAAGCGCACGACAAATTGCCCGAGTCGGATCTGCCTGAGGTAAATAATGGCGGAGACAATCAACACGATGAATGCGGTTAACAGAATGTCCGCTGTAATCCACCGGCTCTTTCCGCCAGAATTGAAATCGAGCCGGAGCCAGATATGGAGGCTCGGCACAAAAACGGCGATTGCGATGGCAAAACCTGCGAGAGCCGCCCGGATTCCAGGCCGCAGGAGCATCGAGTACAGGATGGAACAGGCGAAGGCCAGCGCAGGAGCCGCGAGCAGCAAATAGAAGGAAATATACTGGTCGAAATCAGTGGCGGCATCCGCGAAGCCGAGATGCCAGTTTCTGAAGGAAAATGCAACGGCAATGCCCGTGATGACCAGCGAGACCAGGCTCGCCAGGATGCAGGCCATAACGCGAATCCACCAGGAGGAAATTGAGGAAAACGGGCGTGGGGATGTCTCGGCACGATCCCCGCGCACCGGAACAAAGGCGAAACCACCGACCACAGAAGCGATGAGAAAATGCAGGAGCCAGAGGCCAGAAATTAGCATTTGTCGCTGGATGCCCGGCCGGGTAATCCTGCTCCAGACCAAGTCAAAAACGAGCTCACTGCTGAGGGCAATTCCAAGCGCTGCGTAGACCACATACCGCTGCCGAAGAAGTTCGGCCCGCAGAAACCCAAATTTGCCCGTTACCGGCATGTTCTACCTTGCAGAGTTGGGAGCATTTCCCGCAGATTCAATGACTTCCTCAGGTCCGGCACCGATCCAGTGATCCACAAAATCATCCCATGGATCCCTTCCGGCTTCCGGCTTCTATTTCTTGACCGGCTTGACCGTGACGCTCGAAGTGAAGCGCTTGAAGCCTTCATAAGTGATCGTTTCTTCCACGTGCAGGCTTCTTGGCGTGGGGATCTTGTAGTTGAGCACGCTGTCGGCATGGCTCCAGACCGGGAACCAGTACTTCTTATCCACCAACTGCCGGAGCGTCTCGAATTCCGGAAACTGGACGCTGTCTTTCTGCGGCACGACCTTGCCGATGGTGCGAACGATCTGGAGGTCGGTATCGTCCACCCAGATCTTTCCCTGAAAATACATCTTGCCGGGTGCGAGCGTCCTGGGATTCACGGCGAACACGTGGGTGTTCAGTTCGTCGACTTTCTCTTTTCCGAGGTATTTAAGCTCGTATAACGGCAGCTCCCTGGTCGTAAGAGCAAACGGCTGATAGTTGGTAATGACGTCCTGGTCCTCGGATGTCCACAATACGCTGCGCAGGTATCCGCTTCTCTGGATGAGCTTGATATCCCTCGTGCCGTTATCAAGAAATACGACCTCGAACACCAGCGTCATGGCTTCGCTGGAAGGCACGCCGTCATCCGAGAGCACTTTCACCCTGGCAATCTGCCGGTAATAATACTGGTTCCAGGCCTCGAAGAACTGGCTCTCCTTGGCGGTGAAGGCCTTGATGATTTCTTCCGGGGTAATTTCTTTTGCCGGATTCGGAACCTGCTTCTGGGCCGCGGCGGATAAGGCGAGCAGCCCGGCCAGGAGGAGTGCTGCAAACCGTTTCACCATTTTCCCTCCCAGGAAGGGCGTTGTACCCGCTAAAATTGGTTTTGTGCAAACAACCGGGCGCAGAAAATTGCCTGCGCGCCAAACATAATAATAATGATCCATCCCCCAGGATGTCCATGATGAACAACATTGTCATCATTCTGGCCGGCACAAAATATGCCGGCAATGTCGGCGCTGCTGCCAGGGCCATGCACAACATGGGACTCAATCATCTCCGGCTCGCCGCGCCGAAGTGCCGCATCGATGAAGAGGCGGAGCGCATGGCGCGCGGCGGCAATCCTGTTCTGGCGGCCGTCAAGACCTACCGGTCACTGAACGCGGCGCTGCGCGGCATCCGGCTGGTTGTGGGCACCACGGGCAAGAGCGGTGGCAGACGCGAGCAGACGGTCAACCCGCGTGCCCTGGCCCCATGGATGCTGTCCCACGCATCGCGGCATAAAGTCGGGATTCTTTTCGGGCCGGAAGACACCGGTCTGGTGGACGAAGACCTGTTGCGCTGCCAGATGCTTCTGCGCATTCCCACGCGGTTTCAGGCGCACAGCATCAACCTGGCGCAGGCAGTGATGATTGTGAGCTATGAGCTCTATCTGGGCCAGCTCGAGCACCAGCCCGTCCGCGTGCCGGAGCCGGCGAGCCTCGAACAGGTCGAAGCGATGTACCGGCAGCTGGAGTTGGCCCTGCGCGCGATCGGATTCCTCCACGATGAGAATGCGCTCCACATGATGTTCCGCCTGCGGCGTCTGATGGGCCGTGCCTGCCTGGAACGGTCCGACACAGCCATCCTGCGCGGCATCGCGCGCCAGATCGACTGGTTCGGACGCAGGAAGGAGGAGTCAGGAGTCAGGAGTCAGGAGTCAGGAGAATTGCCCGGGTGCTGATCCATTTCAGCGCTCTGAAGCGAAACACGGGGCTTCACGGATTCCACGGATTTCACGGATCTGCAAAAAGGTCCTCAATCATGAGCCAGGCTTTTTGAATCTGTGGAATCCGTGGAATCCGTGGTGTTTTTTGCTTGTTGGCCCAATTCGCTCTGAAGGCGGCGGCAACCTATTGAGTTCCACTTCCCATCGCGGCTTCCGCTTCCGCTTCCGGCTTCGTGCTTCTGGCTTCGTGCTTCCGGCTTCCGCTTCTGGCTTCGTGCTTCTGGCTTCCGGCTTCCGGCTTCCGGCTTCCGCTTCTGGCTTCGTGCTTCTGGCTTCCGCTTCCGCTTCCGCTTCCGGCTTCCGCTTCCGCTTCCGGCTTCTCCCTTCTGGCTCCCGGCTTCCGCTTCAGGCTTCCGGCTTCCGGCTTCTCCCTTCTGGCTCCCGGCTTCCGCTTCCGGCTTCGTGCTTCCGGCTTCTCCCTTCTGGCTCCCGGCTTCCGGCTTCTGGCTTCTGTTTTTATGCGTCAGTGCTACAATCCCCGGGATATGCGGAAAGCCGGCACACAAAGGATAACCACAGGAATATCGCGGGCGCACGTGGATCTTCTTCTGCTCAGCGTCGTCCTGATCTGGGGGATGAACTTCGCAATCATGAAGAGGATGTACGTGTATTTCAATCCGTATGCATTTACGTTTTTGCGCTTCATCCTCGGCGGGCTGGTACTGCTAATGATCCTGAGACTGCGCGGATTGCCGTTCAGGATTGAGATGGCAGACCTCCCGGCCATTACCGGATTGGGCCTGCTGGCGAACACGCTCTACCAGCTGCTTTTCGTCACAGGCCTGGCACAGACGAAGGCCGGCAATGCCGCCTTGCTGGGCGCGCCGGCGCCCATCTTTGCTTATTTGACCGGTGTGCTGCTGAAAAGGGAGCTCAACAGCAAGCGTGTGCTTGCCGGCATCCTGCTCTCCTTCAGCGGCGTAACGCTGATCGTGCTGTTCGGAACCAAGGAGGTAGCCCTCGGCGCCAGCTGGCGGGGAGATCTCATGATCCTGGCATCGGCGCTCTGCTGGGGATGGTATACAGGCGCAGCCGCGCGGCTGGCGGCGAAATATGGCGCTTTCCGGCTGACGGTCTGGCTGATGCTGACCGGCACGCTGCTCATGATTCCGATCTTTGTCCGGCCGCTCCTGAGCCAAAAGTGGTCCGCGATCCCGCTCTCGGGTTGGATGGGATTTGCCTTCTCCACTTTCCTGTCGATTGTCTATTGCTATGTGGTCTGGTCCTTCGCGTTGCAGCATGTCGGCGTTTCGCGAACCGCAGTGTATTCCAACGTCACTCCGATCGTCGCGCTGCTGGGCGGCTGGCTGCTCCTTGGTGAGCAGCCGGCTGTCGCGCAGTTTGCCGGGATCGCGCTGATTCTTTCCGGCGTTGTCCTGGTCAGAACCATCAAGCCGGCTTCCTACCTGGCCGCCCTCTACCGCGGCCGCAGGAAACTCTCCTGACGCTGAAGTTGGTCACCCCGGCTTTCTATTTGATGCCGATTTCCTGCAATTTTTTGTGGGTGAGCCGGAAGCCCGGGCGGGCCATGATCTTATCCCAGGGCACGCCGAAATTGTCGTAGAGTATGCGGTCCGATGAGCCGGAGAGCGGCACCTGGATTCTCCCCTGGTTATCCTTGTATTGGAACTGGGACAGGCGATATGCATTCGCACTGGCCAGCCCGCCCTGGTGTTCGTAAAAGAACACGCCGAGAAAAGTGCCCAGCTGCACTTTCCCCTTCTGATCGTAAACCGGCTGGTCGACAAGCGACGACGGCGGGAGGTATTTGAGAATTGAATTGGTCAGGGGGAGAAAAGCTTTCTTGCTTTTGACCTGAAAAAACCGATTAAAGGGAATCGCCTGTTTGTCCAGCGATTCCCCCACGGCCACGGCAAACGCCTCCTCCGAAACATGGGCGGGTCGCGCGGCTTTCAGTTTTGCGACGAAGGCATCCCAGTCGAGCCGGTTTTGCGCTTGATCGAGACATTTGTCCACATTCTGCCAGCGCAGCATGGGGTAGTAGGCCTGCGTCGAAATCTTGCAGGGAAGCTTTGCCGCTGCAGCCTGGTAAGCCAATGCGACAATCCCGTCAATCTTGTCCGCGACTTCTTTGGGAGCCTGCGCCCCGGCGGCCGCATGGGTTGCCGCAAACAGCACAAACAGGATGGCACAAGCTCTGGTCAGTGAGAACATGAGACCTCCTTGCCAGGGAATCAGGGAATTCCTTTCAGGTCAGCGCACCGAGAGTTTTTGAATGGCGATTTCCGCCGCGGACGCCACGCTGCGGTCCTGATCGCGCAGCAACGGGCGCAGGTCTTTCACATTGGCGAAATCCCCGAGCAGTCCTACCGCCTGGGCGGCGCTCCTGCGGACACCGGGATTGCCGTCCTTGAGTGCCGGGAGGATCAGCGGCACCGCATCATGCACCGCCAGGGTTACGAGGCCCTCGATGGCGGCGACCTTGATCTCGATGGCCTGGTCCGACAGCGCCAGTTTGAGAGCCTGGATGGACGCAGCTCCCTTCGCGCTTACCAGGACTTCCACGGCCTTCTGCCGTGCGATCAGGTTCGCGCTGCCCGCCAGGACTGCAATCGCCTGCTCGGGACTGTCAATGATGTCGTCGCTGCGCTTTGTGACCGATCCCGTCCCAATGTAGTGCAGGGTCGGCGCTTGCGGGCGCGCGGCGCGCGCGAAGATGCGCACAAAGCGGATCTGGCTCTGGCCTGCTTCGTCTTTCCCGCTATAGAGAATGGAGTTGTTGTTTCTGGTCAGCCGCTGGATCGCCTCCGCTATGGGAACGCGGAAGAAAGTGACCGATACCGCCGGGTTTTCCTGAGATTCGATTTCGAAGATGATGCCGGTCCAGGCGGCCAGCTCTTCCAGCACATCCTGGAGCGGAGTGTTGCGGATGTCCGCGACGACATCCTTGTCCTCCACCCGCAACTTTATGGATGCGGGTGCGTTCGGCACGGGTGGTTTCGACACCCCCCTTGCCGGCGGCCTCGCGGCTTGAGCCCCCTGGCCGAAAGACGGCGCAGCCGGGAATGCAAGCCAGAACAAGAACGCGAAAAGCAAAAGGCGCCCGCGCGCGGCTCTCGAGATCATTCCTGCCCCGCCTCCACGGAATCGCGGATTTTTATGAATCTCTCGAAACGATACATCGCAAACAGATTGCGCAACTTTTGATTCGGATTGATCAGAACCAGCTCTCCATGGCGGTCGCGCACAATCTTATACAGCCGAAGGACCTCGCCGATGCCGGAGCTGTCCATGAAGGGGACGCCCGCGAAATCAATGACGATATCGCGCACACCTTCTTCCAGGGCACTGTCCAGCCGGCTCTGCAGCCCCGGACAGTGCTCGAACGTGATCTTTCCCGAAACCCGGACAATGCGGCGGTCCCCGCGTGATTCGATTTGGATTTCCATTGCTAACCAGCCAGAATACTTGCACATTTTTGATCCGGGGGCAAGCAAACTGGCAAACCGGAAATCCCGATGACGGCTCGCACGGGAATCGCGGAATACGGTTAAAACAGGCTCCTACTATAGACGGTGCGGCACGGCAAATAGTCTAAGTTTTACTTTATGGCTTGGTTTGACATTTGACCACGGTAAGTGAAGTACTTGGCTCGCCAAATGAAGGTGGAAGGAGTCAGGAGTCAGAATGGGACCTGGTGAGAAATGCGGCCTGAGTCGAAGTATGGCGCCGAAGGCGCATTTGGAGTGCGGCGCCGGGGCCTGTTCCTTATACGAACTTTTAGCCGGCATATAGCACAGGCGATGAGTACAAAAAGGGAAGCGAGCGGATGGAGTACATCCAATCGCCGCGGCACTTCGCCGTCATCAAGACGGGGCCGGCTCGTTCTGGAGTGCGGCGACTCGTCGCCGCTTTGCGGAGCCCGATCCTACCGCATACCGGCGGCTTGCCGCCGGGATTCGCCGCCACACCCTTGCTGCCATCGATGGTGCTCCGCGGACCGTGCAGAAGGGCGGCAAGCCGCCCAGTTTGGCGGTTGACCGAGGCTGAGCAAGCGGCGACCAGTCGCCGCACTCCAGAACGGGCCGCCGCGACCCGAGTGTTGCTTGTCGCGATAGAAATTCATATAAGGAGCAGGCCGGGGCGCCGCACCACGGCGCCCTTCGGGCGCTCATTCTGTCCGTTGAATTCGGGTTACGTGAACATCATTGGGATCAAGGCTCCAATGCTCCGGGAAATGCTGTCATGAACTTTTTCTGTTTGCAGGTCCGGGAATTTCAGAAGTCAGAAACCTGGCGGGTATTTTCACATCTAACTATGTAGGCCGCCCGGATTGCGCTGAATCGAGAGGCTATGTGCAATGGTCGCAAATGGCAGCTGCAAAAATCCGGCGCCCCGGATGCCAATTTGACTTGACAGAGTGTCATGGTTCATTAGAACCTAATTTGTATTTCGCGGCATGAAAGGGACCCGTGTATCAGGTCGGCGCCTGGTGGCGGCTGATCGGAAAGGGGCAACCGCTTTCACGCGGTTAATATTCTCAGGAGTGTGCGTTTATGACCAGTTCTCGGACAACCAAAGCACTGTTACTCGTGATGGTTATCAGCCTGTGCACGATGGCCTTCCAGGTCCAGCCCGCCGCCGCGCAACAGAAGAAGGGTGCGGCCGCTGCGGCCCCTCCACCCCAGAAAGAAGAAATCCCTCCCGATTCGGATTACATGTACAACAAGAACAGGGGTGCGATTGACCAAATCAAGGGTAATCCGGATGCGTTGCTGGCATGGGTGAAGGCGAATCCCAGGGCCACCAGAAGCATATCTTATGCCGCGGCTTACTATGGTCAGGCCGTGTCGGAAGCCCTGAAAACGGATCCGCAGAAGGCCCTTGCGATGATCCAGACTTTCCAGGCGGCCGCACCCGGAGACGAGACCCTGACTCAGCTCGAAATGTCCGCCTATATCCAGGCAAAGAACTATGCAAAAGCGGCGGAAATCGGCGAGAAGCTCTATGCGAAGAAGCCCAGCATTGATATGGCTGACCTCCTGTATAGATTGTATGCCCAGGCCAACAACCAGGACAAAATGCTGGCCTACGGCGAGAAACTTGTAACTGAGGTGGGAATGGAGAAGGGTTTTAACGTGGCTTTGCAGATGGCCAACATCCACCTCCAGAGAAAAAATAATGACAAGGCGCTGGCTCTGTTTTCCCAGGTGATGGGTGTATACGGCGACAAAGTGCCTCCCAATGTTCCGGAAGGGCAATGGAATGCAACGCGCGCCGGTGCCTTCTATCTGATGGCAGCCGACAGCTATACCAAAAAGGACCTTCCGAAGGCGATCGAGCAATACGAAAAGGTCACGAAATTCGCCCCCACGGGCGACGAAGCCTGCATAGCCTATTACTACATCGGAATGGCAAAATGGTCGGGCAAAGACCAGAAGGGCGCCATCGAGCCCCTTGCCAGATGCGTCGTCCTGAACAAGGCCCAGAGCGCCAAGGCGAAGGAGTACCTCGAAACGCTTTATAAAAATGAAAATGGCGGCAAACTGGACGGCCTCGACGCGGTCCTGGCCAAGGCCAAGAGCGATCTGGGAATCCGTTGATTCGATTACGGCTTCGGGTTCGGGCAAATAGGCCTGAACCCCACACGGGTGGGGACAGGACCACCTGTAGTCGGCAAGGCGGTCCTCCAACCGGGCTTTAAACTTGGCAAGATATGGACTTGAACCGGATCTTGCGATATAGTTTTTCTACCACGCCGACGTAATTCAGATCTTCCGCAGCCACACCGCACTCATTACGATCGGCCTTATTCCCAGTAGGAGCATTATGGCGGAAAAAGAAGACAAGCCGGCCAATACGCCAGCAGAACGGAAGATCTCGATTCAGGAGGCGTTGGATCGGGAAGGGGAGCAGCTGCACATCAGCGAACTGCAGGCCCTGAACATCAAGGACCTGTCCAAGATCGGCCGCAAGTACAAGGTTGCCGATCTCGGCAACCTGCCCAAGCAGGACCTCATCTTCGCCATCCTGCAGGCCCAGGCCGAGCACCATGGCCTGATATTTTCCGAGGGCGTGCTCGAGGTGCTTTCGGAAGGATATGGATTCCTGCGCTCGCCCGACTACAGCTATCTGCCGGGACCTGACGATATTTACATATCGCCTTCCCAGATCCGCAAGTTCGACCTGCGCACGGGCGACATCGTCTCGGGGCAGATCCGCATGCCCAACGAAGGCGAGCGCTACCTGGCCCTTGTCAAGGTGGATGCCGTCAACTTCGAGCCTCCCGAGGAAGCGCGCCGCAGGATCTTCTATGACAACCTTACGCCGCTGTATCCCCACGACAGGATTCGCCTGGAGACGGTCAAAGATAACCTCTCGGCCCGCGTCATGGATATATTTACGCCCATCGGGAAGGGGCAGCGCGGCCTGATCGTTTCGCCCCCGCGCGCCGGAAAAACGATGATCCTGCAGAACATCGCGAACTCCATCAGCGCGAATCACCCCGAGATTTTCCTGATCGTCCTGCTCATCGATGAGCGCCCGGAAGAAGTCACCGACATGGAACGGTCGGTGAAGGGGGAGGTGATCAGTTCGACATTTGACGAACCGGCGTCGCGGCACGTGCAGGTGGCCGAGATCGTGATGGAAAAAGCAAAGCGGCTGGTGGAGCACAAAAAGGACGTTGTCATCCTGCTCGACAGCATCACGCGCTTGGCGCGCGCCTACAACACCGTCATCCCCTCCAGCGGCAAGGTGCTCTCGGGAGGCGTGGATGCCAACGCACTCGAAAAGCCGAAGCGCTTCTTCGGCGCGGCGCGCAAAATCGAGGAAGGAGGGAGCCTCACGATCATGGCGACCGCCCTGATCGACACCGGCAGCCGCATGGACGACGTCATTTTTGAGGAGTTCAAGGGCACCGGCAACATGGAGATCATTCTCGACCGCAAGCTGGTGGACAAGCGCATTTTCCCGGCCATCGACATCAACCGTTCCGGCACGCGCAAGGAAGAGCTGCTGGTGGAATCCGCCCTCCTGGGCAAAATCTGGATCCTGCGCAAAGTGCTCAACCCGCTTTCCGTTGACGAAGCCATGGATCTGCTCCTGGACAAACTGCGCAAGTCGGAGACGAACTCGGATTTCCTCAACTCGCTGAACAAGGGATGAAAAAAAGGAGTCAGGAGCCAGAAGTCAGGAGTCAGGAGGGGCTCACGACAACCTGGATTCCGGCAGGCGTTGATCCTCAAGAGTTTTCTCCTGACTCCTTTTTCAAATGGAACCGGCTGCTTACCTTGAAGCGATCGGCCAGAAGGTCAAAGAAGAGGCAGGTTTTATCCAGCAATTATTTGACGAGGATCAAAGGGAAGGAGTCAGGAGTCAGGAGGGACTCACGACATTCGCGATTTATCGGGGCATTGATCATTAGGAGTTTTCTCCTGACTCCTTTCAAAAATGCACTTGGCTGCTTGCTTTGAATCGATCGGCCAGAAAATCAACGTGGACGATGCGGCATTATTTCAGAGCCGCGCGCGTCAGCAAGCGGATATTTGAAATCCGAGCGGAGATCTGCAGG
>Ga0315277_10000556_pt1 | contig 59297 bp, 47 predicted proteins | sample YL17G05_15_MG_FD_203695 | JGI IMG/M metagenome (GOLD analysis project Ga0315277, IMG submission 203695) | Sediment microbial communities from Yellowstone Lake, YNP, Wyoming, USA - YL17G05_15 | ecosystem: Environmental > Aquatic > Freshwater > Lake > Sediment | place: USA: Wyoming | collected...
GAGAGGAGGCCGAACCTTGGGAGCCAAGGAGATACTGAGAGGCGCTGCGCTACATATCGCGGTCGAGCATCAGTTCATCTTGCCATTCCGGCCCTGGGAATCGCGCTGAGTAGGGAGTTCCCTTGTTCACGTTAGGCACCAGGGCCGGAATGTCTTCTTGTTGCCCTGCCCCTCGATCAAGGGACAACCCGCTGAGCGTGGAACCACTCCCACGCTCCTGCGGAGCGAACGGCTCGCTCCAGACGGGCACAGGACTCGCATCCCCAGCAGTGATCACTGCCTCCCAGGTAGCAGCTCCAGATCAGGGGCAGCGGAGCTTTGACCTCGCGCCCGAGCCGCACGATCTCTGCCTTGGACAGATCCTGAGTGTAACACGCCAGCGACACCTTCCCCCTGGTGGACAGTTGCAGGGCGGCGTTGGCGGCGGCGACGAAGTCCGCAGTGTTGTCAGGGAAAGTGGCCGCCTCCTCTGCATTGAACCCGACCACCACGGAGGGAGCACCCAGGCATTCCGCGAAGGCGGCGCCGATGTTGACGAGGACCCCGTTCCGGTTGGGCACCCACACCTCTTCCGCGGTCTCGCCGCTGGTGACCCTGGGGTCGTCCAACTGGCTGGCGTCAACCTTGGGCAGAGGCTTCCCCTGTGTAACCAGTGCGGACTGGCAGATCTCGGCCAGCCAGGGCAGGGGCACCAGGCGATGGCGGACACCCAGTTGCCGGCACATGGAGGCGGCGGCCGCCGCTTCCCGGGCGGCGGCGCGCTGTCCGTAGTCGAAGGTGAGGGCGAGAGCGACCCCAGTCTCGTCAACCGCTCGCTTGAGGTTGACCGCAGAATCCAGTCCGCCGCTGAGAAGCACGATTGCCGGTCCCGCCGGCACCGGCTGCGCAGGCGCTGACATCGGCATCACTCCCGGTAGGTGGCGTAGGAGCGGTCTGACTCGTAGACGGTGACGCGCGCCACAGTGAGATGCTTGGCTCCCCTTTCGGCGAGCAGCGAGGCGACGCCCCGGTGAAGGTGCTGCGCGATCGCCTCCGCCGTCGGGTTGCCTCCGGCGAAGGCGGGTAGCTCGTTCAGGTAGCGGTGGTCGAGCGCCCCGACCAGCTGGGAGCAGAGAGCCTTCAGCTCCCCGAAATCCACCAACATGCCCATGCCGTTCAACTGCTCTCCAGCCACCGTCACCACCGCCCGGTAGTTGTGCCCGTGAAGCCGGGCGCACTGGCCCGGATGGCCCTCGATCTGGTGAGCGGCGGAGAACGGAATCTCGACGGTGAGCTCGATCAAGGCTGTTCCCTCTCCAGCGACGCTATACCCGCAGTCATTCTACAACAGGTTCACCAGTTGGCGCAACGCCGCTCGCACGCAGTGCGGGCCGGCAGGACTTGGGCTGCTCTCGTGCTACTGTGCTGGTAGGGCAGGAGTTCAACTCCTGCCCTACAGTCGGTAAGGAGGTAGCATGGCTGAGAATAGCCCCATCTTCAAGCCCCCGAAGACACGGCGACTAGTGTCGGCGTGGATGCTGCGCGAGCATACGGAGCACGCCTTCGAGCGCGTGAGCGAGTTCCAGGACATCTTCGACCAGGTGATTCTCATGTGCGGCCGGCTGGGTGCGGACGGCTCGCTCCCGCCGAAGTGGTCCGCGCAGTCGCGCAAGGAACTGGTCGCCAGGTTCGGCGACCTCGGGGTGTCTGTGCTCAATGACTTCGGGGGCACGTGGGACAACACGTTCGCGGAGATGAGCAAGTCGCCAAAGGCGATCGAGGCTGCTGTCGGTAACATGATCGCCGACTGCGAGGAAACGGGCGCGGACGGCGTAGATATTGACCTGGAGCACCTGCCTTCCCACGCGCGCTTCGCCTACAACGACCTGCTGGCCCGGCTCTCCGAGGGGCTGCACGCGCGCAACAAGATGTTGAGCGTGTGCACCTACTCGCCCATCCCCGCCTACCAGCGCGACTGGGGACCGGCCTTCTGGGATCCGTCGGTGATCGCGCGCTACGCCGACCACCTGCGGCCCATGACCTATGACCAGTTCTGCCCGCCCTCCCCGATCGTCGGGCCGACCTCCACAGCTCCGTGGGGGCGGGAGTGCATGGAAACGCTGGTGGCCCAGGTTCCGAGACACAAGATCGTGATGGGGCTGCCCACCTACTCCGTGGACTGGGACATGAGTGACCCCACCAAGTCCCGGCAGATCTACGACCACCAGTTCATCGCCGAGCGGGAGAAGGAGTCGCCCATCGGCCGCCCCTCGACTCCGCTCGGGGTGACCCTGAGCCTGCCGAAGGGCCGCGCCTGGATCTCCTATTGGGACGTGAGCTTGATCCGGTACACGGACGCGGAGGGACATCCCCACCTGCTGTGGGTCTCCGACGGCAAGAGCACCAAGAGCCACCTGGTTACGGTTGACGACCTCAATCTGGCAGGGGTGTGCTTCTGGTGCCTGATGGGAGACGACCCAGCGATCTGGGAGCGGGTGAGGGAGCAGTTCAGGAGGTAGCGCAGTAGGGGGCTCGGTCGCGCGCCATCTGGCGTCATCCGACGGGCCTCCCTGGGCCTACTCCTGACCAGCAGCGACGTGACCTCGCGGCAGCCCTCGACGGCCGACGTTGATTCGGCGTTCGGCAGGTTCCGCGACGGCTGACTCCGAGTGAGGGTAGGGACGGAGTCGCCGGGCGTGCGCGCCGCAGACTCCCCGATTACCGTCTCTACCAAGAGGGGGGGGTGGGGAGACGCCGGAGGATCTCGGTTGGAGTGAACCCCTGCAGGAACGCTGGCACGCCTGACTTCAGTCTTAGCATTGCATCATAAGACGAACTTCTCGCGGTTGTGGTAACGTCTATCACCATGGGAGGGCCTCGACGCGTGGATACAGCCCAGGCGGGAAGCTGCGGAAGGCACTGCTTGGCGGCCCAACTCCGGTCTGGCTCCTCGTTGCTGTTGCGGGCGAGGCAAGGTGACCACAGGGCACTGGGGGCGCTGCTGGATCAGGAGCGAGACCGGGTGGTCACGTTGTGCTGCCGGCTGCTCGGCGACAGGGCGGAGGCCGACGACGCAGCGCAGGAGGCAATGCTGAAAGTCTCCCTCCACCTCCATGAACTGGCCCGCGATGAGCAGTTCGTGAGTTGGTGTTGGCGGATCGCGCACCGCATCTGCATGGATCGACTGCGAACGAGCAGGCGCCGTGAGTGCCTGCTCGCGGAGAGAGGGGCATCCTCCACCGGGGACCAGGAAGAGAGTATCGTGGGGCGCATGGCGGTCAGGCAAGTCCTGGCAGCGATGCCCGAAGACATGAGCGAAGTTCTGGTGTTGAGAGAGATGGAAGAGCAGTCATACGGAGAGATTGCCGACCGATTGGCTCTGCCTGTCGGGACCGTGAAGTCGCGACTGAACGCCGCCCGCAGACGATTCCGAAGGGACTATGTCAAGGCAATGCAGGAGGACGTCCAATGAACTGCGCCCGCGTGGAGAGACTGCTGGACGAATACCGCGATGGTGACCTGCAAGGGCCACGTCGCGCAAAGTGCGACGCTCACCTGCGGACTTGCGCGCGCTGCTCAGATATCCTCAGACAGTGCGAGAAGGTCGCTGGCGTTCTGCGCGGGTGGGAGCAAGCGAAAGCTTCCGACGACCTAACGGCCAGGGTGGTGGCCGCCTGGGAGGTGGCGTGGCCCAAGGCTCGGCGAGTGGCGCATCGAAGACGTCTTGCGGCGCGACTCGCGGTTGGGGTGGGGACAACCGCGGTGGTGGGGATGATGGGTTTCGCCAGCCTGCGGGCGGTCAGCGCGGCGAGCAAGGCGATCAAGAGGCCCCCAGCACCATCGGCTGACGAGGTGTACGGTCCGCTTGAGGGGCTACCGGTGCTGGAGATCTCAGACTCAGGGCATCGCGAACCAGGGGGATGACGATGATCGGAGTCCGCTGGCAGTGGTGGGTGATCAGCGGCGCGGCGCTTCTCCTGGTGGCAGCGCCGCCGACCCGCGATATGCTGAGGATGCAGGTAGCGGGGATCAACCCCAGGGCCGACTACTACCTTTGGTATCCCTTGTGGTCCAGTGATAAGCAGCTGCTACAGTTAGCGTCGCTCCACCGTCTTGTGCTCAGGGGTGACGCTGCCTCGCCTAGTGCTGCCGCGGCGCGAAGGCTGAAGCGAATAGCGGAGAGGCGACCAGATGACTTTGCCGCGGCCTGGGGTACGGTGCGTTTCATGCCCACAACAACCTCCGACCCAGCGGCGGGCTGGCAGGCCTATGCGGATGCCGTGCGTCGGCTTGCCACTCGCTTCCCGGGCCGCCAGGAAGCCCTGGTGCTCTGGATGCGCACGGAGATAGACCCCCCTTTGCCGCAGCGGCCGGAGTGGTACCGGCGCGATCTGGACCAGTTGCTGGGCGTATCCATGGCCTACGGAGGGCGACCGGTGAGGCAGTCTACGGCCGCGTCAGCACTGCGGGCCGTTGAAGCAGGCATGCAGCGCTTCCCCGACAATGGGTTCTGGCTCACTGAGCTGGCGGGCGTCTACTTCCGCATGGGACGGGATGCCGAGGGCCTCAGCGCCCTTCGAGCGGCCGCCCGCAAGCCCTACCTGGACTTCGCCTCGGCGGAGACACGCAGAGTCTCGGTGGAGGCGGCGAGAGAAGCTGGTCTCCCGTTCCCTGAAGCGCTGGATGCCAGAGCTGGACATCCAGCGTGGCAGATCACCCGTACGGCCCAGATTCTCCGGGGGGTGGGAGAGAGGGCGAGGGAGCACGGGCAAGACAAAGAGGTGGTTGAGTACTGCATCGTGGGGAGCGACCTGGGGGACCTGATGAGGCGCACTGCAAGAAGTCACCTACAAGCGACAGTAGGGATTACCTTTACCGCGAACAGCAGCAGCGGGATCGTGGCGGAGCTGCCGGAGAAGGAGGCCGCAGGCCGTGAACCCGTCCTGGGTGAGAAGTGGATGTCAGGAAAGCATGAGCATGGCTGGTACAAGGGTCCCCTCTATGACCTCGTGGCGAAGCAGGTCGGGCAGACCGCGTCCCAAAGGGTCGTGAACCAGCTGTACGCGGCCTACGCGATGGCGGAGGCATTCCGCGCTGACCGGGAGAGCCCCAGGTCGAAGACCGAGTTGGACCGCTACCAGCGGGACGACAAGCTCTCCTGGTACTTCATGGTTGCCGGCGCGGGACTGCTGGCGCTGACCGCCTCTCTGATATTGCTGTTCCTTGCGGCAAGGGTGCTCTGGACGGCCCTAAGACGGCCGCAGGGGGGATTGGGAGGCGGGTGCCAGGCAGTAATACTTGCGTTGACCCTCGCGGCTGCCGTGGGGATAGCAGTTCTGCTCGCGGCGCGAGCGGGGGTGCTTTCGCCAGTCCCGGTTCTCGCGCGGACAGTCTGCCTGCTTCCCCTCTCGCTGATGGCAATGCTGGCTGTGACCGCGGCCGTGCGGACGCGAGCGCTAACCGCGCCCGAGCGAGGGATGGGCCGCTGTCTGGTGGGCCTGCTCCACCAGGTGGCGCCGAACGCGGTATTGGTCGTGGTGGTAGCCTACCTAGCGCTGGCGGCGCCGACGGTCGTGATGAGACACCGGATAACGTCGCAGGGGCTACCCTATGTGACGGGAGACAAGGAGGCTCGATTCCGCGACGAGATCGGGTGGGACGAGGCGAAGGTGCGATATCCGTTCCCGATTGGGGAGAGTAGTCGGTCTTCGGCGCTGCGGAAACCGACGGGAAGAGACTTCGGCGAGGACCCCGCGAGGTGACGCTCAGGGCTGAAGCGCTGGGCGGAAGATGAAGCCCGGGAAGCAGCGCGACAGGCGCCAGCACGGGGTAATCGCGGCTGGATCTAGGTGCGCCTGTCCGGGGCACTGAGGCCGGCTAGCGACAGGTTAGCTCAGGTGGTAGAGCGCGGGACTGAGAATCCCGGCGTCCCCAGTTCGATTCTGGGACCCGGCAGCAGGGCATGAGGCGATGGCAAAGATGCCCTCGCCTTTGCGCGCTGGCTGACACCACGGGGCCGCTGGGCACGACCGATGCTGGCGCCGCGAGGGAGTTCGGGCGCGCCAGCATACTGGAGGCGGTGGGAATTGCCTGTCCTGAGCTTGCCGAAGGAAACCCACGTCCGATGGATTGTCTCCGCAGGCCGACACAAGTGGCCAGGCTCGGTGTCGTCAGACGCCACCCCTGCCGGTAGGGTCTACGGGTTGCCGGGCGGACGGGCGGGGGCGCGGTCTGGGCGATTGCCGGGGAGCGGCCGTCCGCGGCCGCCCTCTCGCACCAGCACCACCTGTTTCACGAGATCCGTGAGTTCGGCCTGGCTGGCCTTCTCGCTGACGGCGATGATGACGAAGCGGCCCTGGTGGGAGGCGACGAGTTGCCCGAGGGAGCTGTCCTTGGCCGCAAGTCCCTCGTCGCGGAGGTCGCTGACGTCCACTACATCGGCGCCGGCCTTCGCCTGGAAGTCGCGGAGCTTCCCCCAGGCTTGCTCGGCCTTTGGGGGCATGCCAAGGTCGGAGATGTAGAGAGTGGCGGTCGCCTTGCCCAGTTGGTAGTCGGCGGAAATGGTCTCGACCAGGAACTGGTGGCCGAGGGCGTCCTTCTTGACATAGCCCTCGCTGTCGCGCAGGCGATGCTGGGCCGGGAGGCGGCGCAGCTCGACGGGAAGCTCGGCGGATGCGGGAAGGTACATGTCCGCGGCGCGGGCGAGGGCGGAGAGGGCCTCTCCCTTGCCGTCCACCACAGACAGCTTGACGTAGAAGGGCCCCTTCCAGAACGCCGCCAGGTTGCTGGAGACGTAGCTCTGGGCGCCGATCCCCGTCCCCTTCGCCCCCGCAGGCTTCTCGGAGTTGAAGATGCCGAAGGCGTGCAGGGGCCTGCCCATGTCGTAGACATCGAGCATGATCACATCGCTCTTGCCGCGGTAGAACTCGACGACGGTGGCTTCTCGGAACCCGTAGGCGAGGTAGAGGTCGGCGGCGCCGTCAATGTACTTGTACAGCGTTTGCGCCGAGTAGGCAGTAGGCTGCTTCCTCCACAGCCAGCCTTTCACCTTGTTGGAGGGCGGAAGGTACCTTGTCGGAACGGCCCAGGAGGCAAGGCTGCCGACAATAGCCGCGGCGGTCGCGGCTAGCACCAGGTTACGCCATGCGCGCATGTGCATACTCCAGACGGGATTTCACAGCTACCCCCCACGGGCACACCACCCGGCAGGAGGGGCAGTCGCCACAGGCCGCGGCGGCAGCCGCGGCGGGAAGCTCGCGATAAAGGGAGACAGCTCGCTCGCGATGGCCGTAGCCATCGTGGTAGAGGGCGAAGCGCATGATGTCGGCCACCTGCACCCCGGCGGGACACTGGCCGGTGCATCGGCCGCACAGATGGCAGGTGCCCGCCGCGATCTTGTCCACCGCGCGTTCGAACTCGTCCAGCTCGGCCTTGGTCACCTCTCCGGTGACGGCGGCACAGTCCTCCTCCAGCTCGGAGAAGCTGGGCATGTCCACGATGGTGGTGGATACGTTGGGGGCGTTGACCACCCATTGAATGGCCTTCTGGTAGGCGCTTCCGCGCAGGCCCGAGAACGCCTCCGACCCCCTCCCCTCGTGGGCGGGCTGAAGGGCCTTCATGATGATGGTGCCCAGGCCCGCCTTGTGCGCCTCGGCCACCCAGGGGCCGGTGCCCTCGGTAGTGAGGGCGTTGTGGACAGGCAGCACGGCGTCGTACCAGCCGGTCTTGATGGCCGCCTTGATCAGGCTGATGTCGGAGGAGCTGTGAGTAGAGAAGCCATTGAACCGCGCCTTCCCATCCTTCCGCGCCTTGGTGAACGCCTCCCACACCCCCTCGCCCTCGACCTGTGCGATGCCGTCGGCGCCGTGGATCTGGATGAGGTCCACATGGTCCATGCCCAACCGCTTCAGGCTCGCCTCCAGAGAGGCGAGCAGGTCCTTGGCGGGGGTACGTCCGTTGGTGTGCCACTTCGTGGCCACCACCGCCTTGTCTCTCCGGCCCTTGAGCGCTTGGCCCAGCTCGATCTCGCCGTTGCCGTTGCGGTAGCATTCGGCGGTATCGAAGTAGTTGATGCCGAGATCCAGGGCTTTCCGGATCACGGCCGCGTTGCCGGTTCTGATGGTGCCCATGCCGAGGACAGACACCTTGAGGTTGGTGCGGCCCAGGGTGCGATACGGCATTCGGGTCTGCTGCTTGGGGCTGGTGCCCGCGAACACCGCGGGAAGCTTGCCCAGTCCCGACACCGCCCCCACGGTGAGCGCCGCGCCGGCGGCCGCGCGGCGGAGGAAGTCGCGACGTGTCATGCCCTGCTCATCCTGCTCTCTTGCCATTCACCTACTCCTACACAAATCCGCGCCCCTCCCGTGGGGCGCGGAGGTCAGTCTATCAGGTCGCCATTCCGGGCGCAATCCATGATCCGTCGCTATCTCTGACACACACCACACAAGGGAGTCGCGCGCCGCGGAGGGAAGATTCCACCCTCAGATCAGAGCAGAGCTATGCCCTCCCCCACAGCCACAGAGCAGACCGGCCGCGACCTTCCCGCGCACACCCGCTGGAACTTCGCGATGATCGTGATGGAGTCCAGCGCCTTTCAGACCGGCATCGCCTGGACCGACCCAGCGACCGTGCTGCCGCTCTTCATCGGGTCGCTCTCCAAGTCCACGGTGCTGGTCGGGCTGGTGACGGTGCTGCAGAGGCTGGGATGGATTTTGCCGCAGATGCCGATGGCGGCGATCGTGGGCCACCGTCCGCGCCGGCGTCCGTACCTGCGATGGGGCGTGTTCATCGGACGGCTGCCGTTCCTCGCTTTCGTTGCGTACGTGTGGACCCACAGGCTGAGCAATCCGGGCGTGGTGTTGACCTTCATGCTGTTGGCCTACTTCTCGGTGGCTCTGGGCAACGGGGTGGTGGCGGTGCCGTGGCAGGACATCATCGCCAAGTCCATCCCCAGCGGCATACGCGGGCGGTTCTTTGGGGCGATGCAGTTCCTAACCGGACTGACGATCTTCGGGGTAGGGTTTGCAGTGAGATGGATGCTGGGGCCGAGCGGCCCTGGGGAACCCACCAGCTACTTCGTCCTCTTCACCCTCGCCGCGATCTTCATCACCTGGTCCACGGTGGGGTGCTGGCTGATCAAGGAGCCGATCCGCCCGGTGCGAGAGCGACCACATTCGCTGCGGGAGCTGCTCACCGGGATCGGCCCGCTGGTGCGGTCACACCCGTCTCTGCTGTGGGTGGGGCTGGTGGCGCTGCTGGGCTGGGGGTTGGCGGGGTCCACGCCGTTCTACATGGTGTTCGCCAGGTCGAGACTGGACGTGCCTGCGCAGATCGCGGGGGTGTACATCTGGGCGGCGACCCTGGGCGGCGCGACCTTCAGCATCATCTGGGCGCACTTCAACGATACTCGCGGCCCGCGCAGCGTGATCCGGGGCACCTGTATCGCCCTCACCGTCGCTCCGCTGCTGGCGATGCTGGTCCCTGCGGTCGCCGGCCTGCTGGTCGGGACATTCCCGGGTGTGAAGCAAGCGCTGCCATACCTGTTCGCAGTTGTCTTCCTCGCCACCGGCGCTGCCATGCCGGGGATGTGGATGGGGACAAACAACTACCTTCTGGAGCTCACCAGCCACGAGGACCGCCCGCGGTACATTGCGGTGTTCAACACCCTCGCCCTGCCGGGCGCGGTGGTGCCGCTGCTGCTGGGCTGGCTGCTGACCTTCATCCCCTTCCGTTGGGTGTTCGGGCTGATGGCGCTCTGCGGCGCGGCGGCGCTGATGGTGGCGTGGCGGATGCCGAGGCCGGGTATCCGGTCCTCGTCGCCCGGCTAGCGCCTCTCCTCATCTCCTTGCCGTCAGAGTCCTGCGGCCTTGGTTGGCAAGCGCAGATGGCCCCGTTTGCCTTCCCGCGCGCCGGTGGGCTATAATGACACCCGATGGCAGCCCAGGTGGAAATCCGGAACGTGAGCGTGGTGCATCCCAATGGGGTGCAGGCGCTGAATGATGTCAGCCTCACGGTGGAGACGGGGGAGTTCGTCTTCTTGGTTGGTGCCACCGGGCATGGCAAGTCCACCCTGCTCAGGCTGCTGAACCGGGAGGAGGTGCCCACCAGGGGCAAGGTGCTGGTCTCGGGGTGGGACGTGGCGGCGCTGTCGGCGAGGCGGGTACCGTTCCTCAGGCGGAGGGTGGCGGTGGTGTTCCAGGACTTCCGCCTGCTGCCTCTGCGCACCGCCTGGGAGAACATCGCCTTCGCCCTGCGGGTCACCGGGAAGTCGCATCGCGCCACCCTGCGGCTGGTGCCGGAGGCGCTGGCCCAGGTGGGCCTGCTGGACAAGGCCGACGACCACCCCTCCCAACTGTCCGCCGGCGAGCAGCAGCGGCTGGCGATCGCCCGGGCGGCCGCGGCGCGGCCTCAGCTCCTGCTGGCGGACGAGCCGACTGGCAGCCTCGATCCCCAGTCCTCCGCGCAGGTGGTCAACCTGCTCGCCGAGATCAATGCCGGCGGCACGACGGTGATGGTAGCCACCCACGACCCGGCGATCGTGAACGCTCTCCGCCGCCGGGTGGTGGCACTGCGAGAGGGGCACGTGGTGAGCGACGTGCCGGCCGGGACGTACCCCGCCGACCTGATGGAGGCCGGGCCGCCCTCGCCCGCCGGCAGCCGAAGCTCCAGCGAGTCCTCACACGGAGATGATGGACAAGCGTGATCTGGAACTCCCTCAATTTCGTGATCCATGAGACTGCTCTCCAGCTCAAGCGAGAGCGGCTGATCGCCGTCGCCACCATCTCGACGGTGGCGGTGCTGCTGCTGCTGGTGGGGGCCATCCTCCTGTTTCTCGCCGATCTGCATCTCTCCGCCGGGATGACGCTCGGGGAGATGGACATCTGGGCCTGCTTTGACCGGGAGCTGCCCCGCGAGCGGGCGATGGGCGAGGCGACGGAGATCGGCCGGTGGCCGGAGGTGCGCTCGTGCAAGTTCGTGTCCAAGGATGAGGGCCTTAAGTGGCTGCACCGCAAGGTGGCGAGCAGCGCCGCGCTCAGAGACCTGGGCAATCCGTTGCCTGACGGGGTGAGAGTGTGGGTGAAGGAGCCGCGGTTCCTGGCCCCGGTGGCGCGCCGGATTGAGGAGATGGAGAACATTGACTCGGTGAGGCGGTCGGACGACCTCTTCCGGATGGCGGTGCGTTTGAAGCAGGGAATCTCCTGGGCGTTCGTGATCGTGACGGTGTTGGTGTCGGTGGCCGGCATCTTCATCGTGCACAACACCGTGCGGCTGTCCCTGCACGCGCGGTGGCGGGAGATCTACATCATGCAGCTAGTGGGGGCCACCCGCGTCACCACCGCCGCGCCCTTCCTACTGGAGGGGGCGGTTCACGGCGCGCTCGGGGCGGGGCTGGCGGCGTGCATCCTGGTCCCTCTGCACATGTACCTGGTGAACGTCACCGCCCGCTACTGGACCATGGTCTCCCTGGTTCCCGACAGGCTGATGCCGCACTTCGTCCTGGCCCTGGTGCTGTCTGGCGCACTCCTCGGCATCGCGGGCTCCGCGCTCTCCATCAGACGCCACCTCCGGCAGCGGAGGGAGTGGGAGGCGTAGCCTGCCGAGGAAGCCCGTGCTTGGCAGAGTAGCGCGGCCTCCTCAGGGGGCTTGCGCAGGACGCCGCGGCTGCGGGTGGAACTTTATCCCTCTGTCCGTGTCCATGAGAAACGAGGCCGCCATGCGACTCCAGATCAAAGTCTTCGCACTGCTAGTGCTGACAGCCACCTGCGCCTCCGCCCTGCGGGTTCCCGAGGAGGGGACAGGCCCCAGGGTGCAGGTCTATGCCCTGTGGAGCCGGCAGTATCTCTGCCTGGGGGCGAGGGTGCCGGACACCATGCTCACCGGCTCCAGCGTGGCCCCCATGTCCGCCCCCGAGCAGGACGATGCCATCGAGTTCTGCCTGGAAGTGCCCACCCCGAGGGGCCCCGCCGCCTACCGGTTGGCGATCAGCGCAGCGGGTGGGATGACGGTGCTCAAACGAGACGCGGCGGGCAACTGGCGAACAGACCCGTCATGGATCAGCGGCCCCAAGACTGTTAAGTTCGCGGTAGTCACCGATGGCACGCTGAACCAACCCGGCGACAATGACGTCGGCTTTGTGGTGGAATCCGCCATTCCCTGGGAGTTCCTCACCGGCGGCGAGGCCCCGAGCGGCCAGCGCCTCGGCTTCAACGCGGTGTGCTGGATGCAGGGCGAGAGCCAGGGGATAGCCAGCTGGTCTCCGCTGGTGACGGAGGAAGAGCAGGTGGGGGAGGCGCAGCGTTGGGGGTCGCTGATCGTATCCTTCGGCTCTGCGCCCACCAGCGCCACCGGGTCGGTGATCGAATGCCCCTTCGCCGGGTTCACGCCGTTTGTTGACGGCCGCTTGGCGGCCGAGGAATGGCTGACGGCCAGCACGCTCGCCTTCTACAAGCCACAGCCCGCGATCTCGCCGGTTCCCACAGCAGCCATCCCCGGCAAACCGGCGGCGGCCGGGACTCTCCTCGCGGTCTACCGGTATGACTGGCAGGGTGACCCCCGGCGCCCTGGGACCGGGACGTGGGCCGACTCAGGCCTTCCCGCCATCGCCGACCAACCAAAGGAGGCGTGTGGTCCCTGGTACAGTCATGAACGCGTTTCCTGGCACCGCCAGCAACTGGAGGGGATGACCCGTGCGGGCGTTGACGTCCTCCTCGCTCACTATCAGGGAGATGACGGGGCGCGCGGCGCCTGGGCGCGGACGGGATTGGACCGGCTGACCCAAGCGCTGAAGGAGCGGCGCGCGGAGGGGAACAGCTATCCGCTGGTGGGGATGCTCCTGGATACGACTGCACTAGAGGGAGGCAATCTCGCCACTGAAGACGGGAAGCGATTGCTCTATGGGATGGTGAGGGATTTCTTTCTTCACATACCGGAGGAGTTCCGGGCACGCCTGGGAGAAGGGGTGCCGGTGTTGCTGGGGGAGCCGGATCGCCTCGCCGACTGGGACGCGAGCTTCCTCTCCTACTGCGACAGCCGATTCGCAGAGGACTTCGGCGCCCATCTCGCCTGGCTGGGAAGCAGCGAATGGCAGAAGAAAGGGGAGATGCCTTTTTATGCTTTCGTACGGTTGGCTGGCAAGACAGGGCTTACCCAGGAGGCCGTCGGCGGTGCGACGGCAATGTCCATGTCCCCCGGCTACTGCGTGCCCGGAGAGAAGGGGGATGTTCGTTCCCGCAGGGAGGGACGCAGCTACCGAGCGGACTGGCAGCGCGTGCTCGCCACCAAGCCGCAGTTGGTGGTGATCAACAGTTGGAACGACTTCGCCAACGCCACCGAGATCGCGCCCAGCCGTCAGTACGGGTATACCTACGTGGATACCACACAGCTTTTCAAGGCTCGCCTGGGAAGCGATCAGCCGCAGTATCTGCGGCTGAAGCAGGCCGCGGTGCCCAAGGTAATGAAGCCGGGGGCCGCCTATCTGGTGGAGATGCTGATCGAGAACGTTGGCACCCAGGAGGTGCGCACCGGACGACACATCACTGCGGACTATCGCATCGTGCGGCGGTCCGACAACACGGTGGTGCAGGAGAAGCTCGGCGCGCAGGCGCTGCTGCTCCCCGCGGGTTTCACGAGGCGGATGCCGGTGGAGATCGCCACCAAGGACAGCGATGGCAAGCCCTTGCCTCCCGGGGAGTACCTTTTCTCTCTGGCGGTGATGAAGACCAAGGTCTCCTACCTGCGGTCGAAGTGGTTCGCCAAGCCGATCGCGGAGCTGACCGTGCCGATCACGGTAGGCGAACCGCCGGCGCGGCGGGCAACGGTGATCAGCACCTCGCTCGCCAGCGCCATCCAGGCCGGCGCCAGCGTAAACGTGACGGTGCGCCTGCGCAACGACGGCGCGGAGAAGTGGCGCGTCGGTGCGGTGAAACTGTCATATCACTGGATCAAGTGCCGCGACGACCTTGCCGCTGACTCCTCCCAAATGCGCGAGGGGGTCGTCTGGGAGGGAGCGCGCGCTGATCTCCCGCGGGATGTCAACCCGGGCGAGGCGGTCTCGGTAGTGGTGCCAGTGACCGCTGGCGATGCTGATGGCGCCCCGCTCGCCCCGAGCACCCCTGCGGACCTCTGGCACTACCGCCTCCAGTGGGACCTGGAGGAGGCGCAGGCGGGATGGTTCTCCCGCGAGGGTGGCCCGGTGGCCGAAGAGGCGGTGGAGGTGGTGGACCACGACTGGGGTGCGGTGTTCAAGGCGACGACCACGCCGGCGGAGATGACCGCGGGTGAGGCCGTGGAGGTGCAGGTGACCGTGGCGAATGGGGGGAGCGCCACCTGGCCGGCGAGAGCGGAGGACGGCTCCAACGAGTACAGCGTGCTGGCTGCCACCTGGTATCAGTGGGATGGCAAGCGGGCCAACCTGGCGGAGAAGTCGTTGTTGCTGCCCAAAGACGTCCGCCCCGGCGAAACCACCATTCTGAAAGCGCAGGTGACGGCGCCTTCGGCGCCCGGATCGTACCACCTGGGGTGGACGGTGGTATGCGACGTCGGCAAGCCGCCGCTGAGCCCGGCGCCCTGGCACGATGACATGGCGGTCGCCCCAGTACTGGTGAAGGGTGGCAGCTACCGTCCGCTGGACTTGTCGTCTTTCGTCAACGTCGCCGCCATCACCACCGACAGCTATCGCACCCGCGGTGACTTCGACGGCGAGGGGCGCAGCTTCCCCGCGGAGTGCCTGCTGCCAGACCTGTCCGGGGCGCGGAGCAACGTCTATCCCTCCTCGTACTACTCCAGCTCCGCCGATCTGGCAGTCCCCTTCGCCTTCCCCGATGCCAGTGGCGGAGTCGGCGGCGCGCTGGCGTGCAACGATCAGACCATCGCTCTCGGCGCGCAGAGCGCGAAGGTAGTATATCTGCTTGCCGCCAGCACTAGAGACGAGCGCCAGCTTGAGATCGCCTTGGTCGCGCCCGGAGGCGGGGAGGAGAAGTGCTCGGTCGCCGTGCCTATGTGGACCAAGCTCAGCCCGACGCACCGCCTCGGCGCCTACACCCCATACCTGCGCGGCCTGAGCGGCGATGAGGCCACCACACAGGGTTACCTCTACGTGCTGGAGGTGCGGCCGAACAGCCCGGGTGTGGTATCAGCCATCCGGCTTCCGAAGGACCCGGCGGTCAAGATAGTGGCGGTGACGGCGGAGGGCGAGTAGCGAGAGGGGCTTTTCTAGTCGGGAGGCGATAGCTTGTCTAGCTGGCTGATCAGAAGCGCGACCGTAGTGACCATGGATGACGCGGGGACGCTGCTGCCCCACGCCGACGTGCTCATCAAGGGCTCCGATATCGCCGGCCTGTGGGCCGATGGCGATACCCCCAAGGAGGTGCAGGCCGAGCACATTCTTGCGGCCGACGGCATGGTGATGATCCCCGGCCTGATCAACGCGCACACCCATGCCGCGATGACCCTGCTGCGCGGGTATGCGGATGACATGCCGCTGATGTCCTGGCTGCAGGACAGAATCTGGCCGCTGGAGATGAAGCTGCAGGCCGACGACGTGTACTGGGGGACGATGCTGGCGGCGGCGGAGATGATCCGCGCGGGGGTGACCTGCTTCAATGACATGTACCACTACTTCGAGGCCACCAGCCGGGCGGTGGTGGACAGCGGCATCCGCGCCAACGTGTCCGGTGTGCTGCTCGGGTTCCTGCCCGATGCCGAGGAGAGGCTGGAGAAGGCGATTGCCTTCGCGAAGGAGTGGAAGGAGGCGGGTGACGGGCGGTTGGTCACCATGCTCGGCCCGCACGCGCCTTACACCTGCCCGGATCATCTGCTCCGGAAGGTGATCGCCGGCGCGAAGGAGGCCGGCGTCGGGGTGCACATCCATGTCTCTGAGACCGCCCAGGAGGTCAAGGACAGCCAACAGCAGACCGGCAAGACGCCGGTGCAGCACCTCCGAGACATCGGCATGTTCGAGGCGCGGCCGGTGCTGGCCGCCCATTGCGTCCACCTCACCGAGGAGGACATCGGCATCCTGATCGAGCACCAGGTCGGAATCTCCCACAACCCCGGGAGCAACATGAAGCTCGCCTCCGGGGTGGCACCCATCCCGAGGCTGCTGGCGGCCGGGGCGGTGGTAGGGCTTGGCGCGGACGGGCCGGCGAGCAACAACAACCTGGACATGCTGGAGGAGGTGCGCCTCGCCGCCCTGCTCCACAAGCTGCACAGCGGCGACCCGACCGTCGTGCCGGCGCGGACGGCGCTGGAGATGGCCACCCGGAGCAGCGCCCGCGCCCTCGGCCTCCACGACCGCGTGGGCTGCATCAAGGTGGGCATGAAGGCCGACCTGGCGCTTCTGGACTTCCACCAGCCCCATCTCTTCCCCCTGCACGATGTCATCTCGCATCTGGTCTACGCGGCGCGCGCCGGCGATGTGCGAACCGTGTTCATCAACGGCAACCCCGTGCTCCTGGACGGCAAGCTGCAGAGGCTGGACGAGGAAGAGGTCTACGCCCAGGTGCAAGTGCGGGTGAAGCGGTTGGTGTCCTGATGTCCGGGCCGGCCGCCTTCTGGGACTCGCGGCTGGAGGGGATGTTCCGGAGCGCCCAGCGGGTGGGGCTGTTCGAGTCGCTGGGTCGCGTCTACGCCGACTTCCCAGAGGTGACCTGCGACAACTGCGCGCGATGCTGCTTCGAGAGCCCCGGCGTGTTCTTCGTGGAGCACCTGGATGCTCTGCGCCTGCTATCCGATATGCCAACCGCTCGCCGTGAGGAGCTGCTGCGACGGGCCTTGCGGGAGCTGTTCTTCTCCTGGATCGAGCCCGACCGCACCTGCATCTTCCTGGAGCCGTCGGGGTGCGCCATCTACGAGAGAAGACCGCTCGCCTGCCGCCTGTTCGGAGTGGTCTCACACGTGCAGCGCGATCAGGCAGAGGCGGAGGCGAGGATGGCGGCGCGGCACGAGGCGACGCGCCTCGAACTGATGGGCATCAAGGTGCCGGAGGCGGTGATCACCCGGGCGCTCCTGAGCTGCGATCGGGTGCGGGACCAGCGCGGGCGGCCGGTGCGCGTAGACGCGGAGGCGATGGCGGCGCGGGTGGCGGACCTGGACGCAGCCCTGCTGCCCCGAGAAGTGGTGCTGCAGGAGTTCTGCTTCCATTCTGTCGGCGAGCGCCTGGGCGCCGCGGCCTTCGGGCAGGAAACCGTGCATGGCATGCGGCTGCCGCTGCTGCGGCGGGCGCAGAGCGGGGAGACGATGGAGGATCTCTTGGAGGAGGTGTGGCAGCGGGCAGGCCTCGGGGACGTGCTCCAGACGGAGGTAAGAGACAGGTGAGCAAGCTCGGCCTCGGCTTGATTGGGTGCGGCCGCATGGGCCGCGCCCTCGCCGCGGTGATCAGAGAGCATGTTCCCGACGCGCCGATGGTGGCGGGCTGTGATCCGTTTCCAGGGTCACGGGAGGAGTTCACCCGCGAGCTCGGCGCGCCGGCCACCAATTCGTTGGAGGAGCTGCTGGCGCGGGAGGACATCGGCGCGGTGCTGGTCGCCTCTCCCAACGACCTCCACTGCTCGCAGACGGTGGCCGCGGCAGAGGCGGGCAAGCACGTGTTCTGCGAGAAGCCGATGGCTCTCTCGGTCGCCGACTGCGATCGCATGATCGCCGCCTGCGGGGCGGCGAAGGCGAAGCTGATGGTGGGCCACAACACCCGCCTCCAGCCTCTCTGCCGCCGCCTGCGAGAGGTGGCGGAAAGCGGAGAGCTGGGCGAGCCCCTGTATGGCTACGCCAACTACCTCTTCGACGGCTTCAAGCGGCGAGACAGCGGCGCCTGGCATCTCGACCGAAGGCATTCGGGCGGGGTCCTCTTCCACATGGGCATCCATCAGATTGACCTGTTCCACGCCATCTTCGGCCCCACTCGCCGAGTGCAGTACGCCGGCGGCCGGTATGGCACTCAGGTCCACGACTTCGACGATGTTGCCACCATCCTCATGGAGTTCCACTCCGGCGCTACCGCAGTGATCTCCGTCTCCGCGCTCGCAGCCGCGCCTACCAGGGACATGCACTTCCTCTTCTCCCGCGGTTACGCAGTGCTGGACAGCCCCTACACCTGGCTGGAATACGCCGCTCACGGGCAGGAAGCTACACGCGTCGAAGCGCAATCCCTCCCCTACCCTGACTCCACCGAACTGGAGCTATCGAGCTTCGTGGGCTGGGTGCTGAGAAACGAACCGCCCGTCCTCACCGCAGCCGAAGGCCGCGCCGCGGTAGCGGTGGCGGAGGCGGCGGATAGGGCGAAGCAGGTGGAAGGGGCGGTAGCTCTCTGAGGGATCAAGCTCAGACACAGTGGTGTGGAGGACGACGCTGATCTCAGCAAGATGACATGACGGAGCAGGGACGACGCGCCGGATGGATAGCACCCGACGGGCGCTGCGAATTGCGGCCAGTTTGGGGCTCAGGCCATCTCCTGGGCGAGGACGTTGTCGGCGTGAGGTCCCTTGTCGCCGTCAACGAGGTCGAACTGCACCATCTGACCCTCTTGCAGGGTCTTGAAGCCGGCCATCTGAATGGCGGAGTAGTGCACGAAGACGTCTCGGCTACCCTCTACCTCGATGAAGCCATAGCCCTTCTGGGGGTTGAACCACTTCACCTTCCCCCTCGCCATCTACCTGCCCTCCTCCTCCTCCTCGCACAGACGCCTGGACGCCGCCACGCGGCCGAGCGAACGGTAACATAACATGGGGGAGAGTGTCAAGACTTTGTTTCCCATAGTGAAACCACACGCCCCTTGCTTGCCCGACCGCGGACCCCTGCGACAGTCCGTCCCGATGCCCCGGCGCTTTGTGAAACGACCAAGCGTTTTCTGTCTCGCATTCAGCCCGAACCTGGCGTGAACCAGCCCCAGATCAGCCCTGGACCCGTTCCAGGCGCTTGTGAGAGGGAACGAGATGAGGTATACTCCTGTCAGACGATAGGCACGAAACTGGACAGGCCACCTGGCCGCCGAGTGGTCGCGCGGCTGTTATCTGCGTCCGTGGGTCTTGGGAGGCAGCGTAGCTGCGCTCCGCTGTAGGTGTTCTCAACTGCTGAGAGGCGCGAGACAACGGCACCTACGGATTCTCTTGCATCATGGTAACAACCATGATGCAAGAGAATCCAGCTGACAGGCGCTAGGTTTGGCTGTGAGGGGTTTCTTGAATCATAGGCGTTACTATCATTCAAGAAACCCCGTAGGTCCTGCGAGATGGTTCTCCCGCAAGGGACAAGCGGAGTGACACCGACCGCGAGGAGCAGTGCACAATGACGTCCATTAGGCCTGGAAGGCCCAGACAGAAACCCGGCTCCGCCACTACGCCCGCCTGGATGCCCGCCCTGGACAATGTGCTCATCCTGGCCGGGGTGGCCCTGGTGTTGTGCATCGGCTTCCTCTTCTTCGTGCTGCTCTCGGGGCAACTGGCCGCCCCCATCATCCAGGGCACGGCGGTGGATGATCTCAAGCGGAACATGGCGATCTGGCATCGCGTCTTCTCGATCGCCCTGTGGGTAGTGGTGGTTGTGGGGCTGGTCCGCCACCATCGCGTGGACAGCGTAGGGTGGCTGATTGCTCTGGGGGGTGTCGCTTGCTGGTGGTTGCTCCCCATGATGGTGACCACGAAGGCCGCGGGTGGCGCCGCGAAGCTGCTGGAGATAGCCCAGTCTCTGGTCGGGGGCTTCCAGTCCACTGGCGGCGCGTTGATCGTGATCGGCTTCCTGCGGGTGGTGGTCGGCCGCGTCATCGCCATTGCCTACAGTCCCCGGGGGGCCCTCACCACTCGCCTCCCGAGCGCCTCCGCCATGGCCGAGATTGCTGAAGAGCGCGCCAAGGCGCGGCCCTCCCTGATGCGCAAGTGCTGGGAGCTGCACTTCTGCCGCGGCAGCCTGCGGGTGACCTGCCCCCGGTTCATTGAAGGGGTCGCCTGCTGGAAGAAGAGGAGCGGCTGCTACTGCGACCAGGACCTGGCCACGCGCCTGCTCAGCACCGTCGCGGCAAAGCACCGCGTGCAGGTGGCGGAGGAGCTGGAGACCGCACAGAGCCGGGCGCAGACCTACCATCGCTCGATGGCGGCGCAGCGGAGCCGGCAGGCGCGCAAGAGGGCGAAGTCGCCCTGCCGCGAGTGCCCGCTCTACCTGGAGCACCAGAAGTTCAAGTACCGCACCCTCTCCTGGCTCGCATACCCCGCGGCCGCCCTGGTGGTCGCACTGATGTTGCCCGTTCTCAGAGGTGGCTACCACTGGCTGGAGACGTCGGTGGGTGGCGCCCTGGCGGAAATGCGCTTCCTTCCTCACTCGCTGACGGGTCACACCATCCAACAGGCGCCCTGGCTGACCGCCGAGAACGCCATGATCTTCATGTTCGGCGTCCTCCTGCTGGCAATCATGCTCCAGATGCTGGAGGTCGCCGTCTTCCATCTCAAGCTGTAGCCGCGCGCAGGAGGGGAACCTCCGGCAGTGGTGGGGGCGTAGGCGGGGAGGCGGAAGATAGGTGACGGTCTCTGCTTCCACCTAGTTCCAGTTCCTAGTTTGCCCCGGCCTCACTAGTTACAGTTTCGCCTGGTCTCCTCCCTAGTTCAGGCGGGTTGGGTAGAATGCGCTTGGGCGAGCGCAAGGGCCTGATGCACAAACAGAGGTGGCGCGTGATGTTCTGCAACAAGTGCGGCAAGGACAACGTTGAGGGCGCGCAGTTCTGCGCCTCATGCGGTGACCCGATCGCTCCCGTACCCGGTTATCCTCCCGCGGGGAGGCCGCGTACGAGCGGCATGGCCATCGCCTCCCTGGTGCTGGGGATCCTGGGCTACTTCTTGTTCGGAGTCCCCGCCCTGGTGGGTCTCGCACTCGGCATCGTCTCCCTAGTGCAGATCAACGGAAGCCAGGGCCGGCTCGGCGGCCGGGGACTGGCGATAGCGGGCATCTGCGTGTCCTCACTGTTCATCTTGGTCGTGCCCGCGGTGCTGCTCCCTGGCTTGGCGCGGGAGCGAGAGATGAAGAGAGGGGCCGCGTGCCGCGCGAACCTCCACACGCTGGCCATCGCGGTGAGGATGTACCGCGTGGACGAAGGGGGCTATCCGCCACCCTATGACCCCGCAACCGGACAGGGCGGACTGAGTGTGCTGCTTTCCGGCGGCTACCTGAGCGGTCCCGAGGCGCTCAGATGCCCGGATGACCCGACTTCCCTGAGTGAGTACAACGCAACTCACGGGACCAACTGGGATGCGCGGCAGTTCTCGCAGTGGTACTCGAGCTACAACCAGACCTACAACTACTGGGGGTACGAGAGGCAGGGAACGCCGCTCGAGCGCCAGGCCGATGCTGAACCACTCTACGCCGACAAGGTGGACAGGCTAGGGCGCCCGCTGTGGCTGGAGGGTCAGCCGACCGCGGTGTTCCCCGGCCTGGCCAATCGCAATGCTCCCGACAACACGATCGTAGTGTACTGCCCTCGGCACTCAAGGCACCTTGCATCTGGCGCGCGGGAGGACTTGGTGCTACGTCTGGATGGCTCTGTAACACCAGTCAGCGCCGATGCCTACGACTGGGTCGGCCAGGCCGCGGTTGACCGGCCGCCGTCGGCCGAGTAGGCCCCCGCGTGCAAGCTGCGGGGCCGCGCCGGGTCATCTCATCCCAGCCGCTCCACCGCGGTGATGTAGCGGAAGGGGTGCTGCTCCAGCCACTCCGCATAGTGAGTCAGATGCTCCAGCGCGGGCAGCAGCAGCTCCGCACACTTCTCCAGCACCTCCACCGCCAGGTCCATGTCCAGCTTTCCGTTCCAGGTGATCCCGGCGGTGCCGTGGTTGCCGTGGTTGCCCTCCTCGTGGTAGCGGAAGCCGATCGCTCCGGCCCGGCGCAGCGCGACTACGCTCTCGAAGATCTCTGTGGGCTGATCCCCACCGTCGTCCGTCTTGATCTCTCTCGCCCACTCCGGGAACGGTATCGGCCGCTCACGCCCCAGCAGCTGCAGGCTCGCCAGACCGATCAGCGTTTCGCCGAAGTTGCCGGGATACCCGTCATAGAGCGCCTTTGCCTCCGGCGCCTCCAGCAGGCGCGCCGCTTCGACGAACCACACTGGCTTGCTGGTGGCATCGAACACCTCCCGCGCGGCGATGATTCCGCCGGTTGACTCCGGGGTGGTGCCTCCCACCAGCACCGTCCGCGTGAATCCCTGCTCGTGCAAGCTGATGGCGATGCGCATCAGCACCGACACCTGCTCTGCGTAGGGGAACGATACCGATCCGCGGAACGTGTGCGTGGCGCCCGAGTAGCAGGCGAAGGTGGGCGGGAACACCAGCCCATTCGCCTTCTCCGCCAGCAGCAGGCTCAGGGCGTGGGCCCAGTGGCAGTGAATGCCGAGGGGGATAAAGGCCCCGTGGCCGCTCATGGGCCCAAAGGGGACGAACACCAGATCGCCGCCCTCCTTCAGGTAGCACTCGACTTCGCGGCTGGTCATCTCATCCATGCGCCGGGTAGCCAACTCCATTGCCATCCTCCTGTGCTAAGAGCGTTGTTCTCTTTCCTGTTTCCGCTGCCTTCACCTGCCGCGCCGCCACCACGAAGGAGGCAGCTACCGGTCAGGGGAAGAGAATGGTATCCACAGCTTCGGGGAGTTCGGAGATGAGTGAGTTCAGGCTTCCGGGTGTAATGTACTTTGGCTGGGGCGCGGTCGAGCAGGTGGGAGTGGAGGCGGCGCGGCTGGGCAAGCGCGCCCTGCTGGTGAGCGGCCGGTCTTCGGCGAGGAAGACCGGCTTGCTGGACCGCGTGCAGAAGCTGCTGGCCGCCGCGGGCGTGGAGGCGGTGCTCTACGACCAGGTGGAATCAGACCCCAGCTCGGCCACGGTTGACCGCGGCGCCGGGCTGGCGCGGCAGGAGAAGTGCGAGCTGGTGATCGGGCTGGGCGGGGGAAGCCCCATGGACGCCGCCCGCGCCATCGCCGCGGTGGCCCCCACCGGCGTGCCCATCCTCGACCACCTCCGCGGCAAGCCGATCGAGCAGCCCGGCCTCCCGCTCATCAACATCGCCACCACTGCGGGCACCGCCAGCGAGATCACCGCGGTTTCGGTGATCCTGGATGAGGAGCGCCAGCTCAAGTTCGGGATGAAAAGCCCTTATTGGTTTGCCAAGGTGGCGATCACCGACCCGGAGCTGACCATGACCATGTCGCCTCAGCTCACCGCAGCCACCGGCCTCGACGCGCTCACTCATGCCCTGGAGTCCTATCTCTCTACGCAGGCGAGCGCGCCAAGCGAGGCCTTGGCGCTCAAGGCGGTGGCATTGGTGGGCGGGAGTCTGCGCGCGGCATTCCGCGATGGGTCGAGCCGCACGGCCCGGGAGGGCATGGCCCTGGCAAGCATGACCGCGGGGATGGCCTTCGCCAACTCCGGCCTGGGTCTGGTGCACGGGCTGGTGCATCCCCTGGGAGCGCGCTGGAACATCGCCCACGGAGAGGCCTGCGGCCGCTTCCTGCCATATGTGATGGAGTTCAACCGGCCGGCGGCAGAGGGCAAGCTGGCGGAGGTGGCGCGCGCCCTCACCGGCAAACCCGCGGCCACCGCCGAGGACGGGATCGCCGCCGTCCGCTCCCTGCTCTCAGACCTCGGCCTGCCGTGCGGCATCTCGGATCTCGCTATCTCCGATGAGCAGATGGCCTCTCTCGCCAGGGACGGGCTGCTGTCCGGCGCGGTGAAGACGAATCCGAGGCCAGTCACGGAGGCGGACTCGCGGGCCATTCTGGAGACGGCACACCGGGGCTAGGACAGGGAACAGGCGGCGGGCCCGTTGGCTCGTCCGCCCTTCCCGGCCGGCCCCGCCAGTCACGCCCGCGCGGCCGGTGCGGCCTGCTTGGGCCAGAAGACGAGGATGAGCAGGGCGGCGAGTACACAGGAGCCGAAGTCGGCGTAGTACCAGGGAGGCTGCATGTGCGTGAGCAGTCCGGTGACCAGCGCCGCCGCCAGCCCCACCACCACCCAGCGCCAACCGCACTCTGTCTCCTGCCTGGCCGGCGACTGCAGAAGTGGTTGACACGCGCAATCAGGGCGAAGCTGGTGAGCCACGGACGGGTACGCGTAGATCCACCAGGTATTTCCTGGCAACTCGCGCGAGCAGCTCCTCATCCTCCTGCTGGCGCTGCTGCGCGCTCCGAATCGCGCCTTCCAGCGCTTCCTGCCGGGCAGCCACGTTCCCCGCGTATACGTCATCAATGCCGCCAAGGGCCTCAAGGGCACGACGAAATAGACTACGCACAGTCTCGGTCAGGCCTTCGGTCATCAGGCCACGGTAGAACAGCAGGGCCATAACTGCAGCGTAGCAGGTGACGCGAGACTGCTGGCACACGACGCATCGCAAGCGATCATTGCCCGGGTCTTCTTCCAGGGCCGCGACTGCATTCGCGAAGGCGGCGACATCATCGTACAGCATGAGTTAGCCTCCTGCCTACGGAACCCCTAGTGGGTTATACCGCAGATCGCGTGGGATATCCGATGGGCCTGCCTACGCGTCTGAGACGCGGAGATCCTGGCGCAGGGCATTCAGCCCCTGCTTCGTGCCTCTTTGCCACTCACCCAGCCCCTCTCTTAGCAGTTCAACCCGAGGAGCAAGCGCTATGACAGCCCCGGCTGCGTCGCGCTGTCTTCGATCATGTGGTCTCTGCTCGTCAGACAGCACCTCCACTACCTTCTCGCGGAACTCGCTTGTCATGCGCTCTATGTCAGCAGAATACCCTCTTAACTCCTCAACGATGGTGCAGACCCCGTGTCCTAGCTCCGAGCGGGCATGCGTCATACCGAACAACCCCTCGCTTGCCATGTGCAGGAACGATTGGGTCGCGTCCGGCGAACCTACCCGCGTTTCCATCTTCCATTCCTCATGGTAGAGATCCAGCACCATGTCTATCATCTCTGCGACTCGCACGAGCTCGGCAGCAGCGACCAACGCGCATTGGTGTCCCGCCCACTCGCATGACTCCCGCCGGCGACACCACTCGCTGCTCTCGGCGACGAGCCCAACTGTCGCGGCGAGGTCCGGCCTCGGAGCCTGACGAGGCCGGCTGCCGCATCTTCGCTGCAAGGCCCGCGAGGTTATCAAGCCGATGAATGCTGCCCCCAGTAGCCAAACGATCAACTGGTGGTGATCGTCGAACCGCTCGCGGATACTCGATGGCACGCTCGGGCGGAGCGAGAGATACCCCGCGACCGCGAATATGAGTGCCGCCAGAAGAGACGCCGCTGACACCACGGATGAGATCGTATGCCCTATGATGCCCCAGGGGCCGGCCCCCCTCATGATCCCGCCTCCATCGCCATGTCTCCTCGGTGCTAGTCTCTTGACACCAGGGTCCCTGCGCATCCCGCCTGCGCGTTGGACCACAAGCTTCGGCTCCCCGCCCGTCCCACATCAGTGAATTCGGCAGGATAGCGTTGGACCCCTCCTTCTGTGGCCCCCCCCTCGTATCCTCTTTGGGGTATGCGATAGGACCCAACGGACCCGATACCTGGCCGCGCGGGCCGGGTCGAGGCACCTGCAGAGAGGCCTGGTATGCCGACACCATCTGACCCTTACCGGATGGGCTCGCCGGGGCGGGCCCCGGTCGCTACTACGCCCCCTGGCACTCCGTCGGGTACCATCGCACGGACCTCGGCTTTGGCCCACGGGGGGCGCAACAAGGGCACCGCGGTTATTGCCACGGTGCAATTCTAGCCCCGTCCGTGCGATTGTCAAGGACGGAATCCCCCCGGGTGTGACTGCCGCGGTCATCTCGCCGCGAGACTGCCTCTCGGCCCCTAGCCTGCACATGCCCGCCACAGTCCGTTCGCACGACACGAGTCCGCCTCCGGGCACTATTCCAGGCACCCAGCAAGCACCCCTCCTGCACATGAGGGCCCGGCGCGAAGGCCGCGGCCTCAGCCCCGGTCACGCGTCCATCAGCTTGGCGACCTTACGGAGCCACCCCTGGATCTCCCTTTCGGGGTTGGCCTCGCGGATCCGGTCGGGAGTCATCCTCGCTGCGGCGTCAGTATTGAGCCGCCGCTTTGCACCTCTCTCCTTTTTCTTCTGCGCATCCGTTGGCACTTCGGTCCAAGGCTGACCATCCGGCGCCTGCATATGAACAGCCCGAGCTACATCTAGCGGTACGTCGCTCGTGTCGCTGACGGCGATGGAAACTGCCATGGCCTCCTCAATCGCCTCGGGGTGCAGGTAGTTCTCGAGTTCTCGTTTGGCTGTCATGAAAGCACAGGACCCGTCTGTGCGTGCATTGACTTCCTTGAGCTGTGCCTCATACTTGGGCGGCTTAGAATCGCCCCGGTCGTAGATGTGAATCTCGGGCCTTCCGAGGGGCTTCAGATACCGATTGTGGACCCACTGCATGAGGTTCTCCCCGCCCAACGGCAGCAATACTGTCCGTGAATCGGATGCCAGGTCGGGCAAGGTGGCATCCGCTTGGTGTAAGACCTGGCTGATGCGCCTCAGGAACTCAACGTCATGCGGTCCCTCCACACAGAGCAGCACCCGGACTCTGTTGTCGGGAATAACGCCCAGCTCGGAGGAAATCGTCTCGTAGATGCTTTCATCGCCATCGCCCTTCCGCACGCGTGTCAGGCCGTGCTCGTCCTCGAGCACATACCGCAAGGAGTCGAGGGGCAGAAAGCCTGCCAGACCAGGGACGTGAGTCGTCAGCACAATCTGGCATCCCTGCTGGGATGCCAGAGACGAGAGCGCGTCCAAGAGCATCCGCTGGTTCTGGGGATGCTGGGATGTTTCCGGCTCCTCAATGGCATAGATGATGCTCCGCGCCTGCTCACTCTCCCGGCGCCTGTCTGCCTCGGCGCGGAAGAAGCTCAGCAGGATCAGCCTTCGCACTCCACTTCCTCGCTTGTTGATCGGGATCTGGTCATCTCCCCTTAGAGTCAGCTTGAACACGCCTTCCCACTTCGGCTCGGCCTTGAACTCCGGCGTCAGTTCGTTGGCCAGTTTCGGGTCGATCTCGCGCATCTTGTCCAGAGTCGCCTCGGCCAGCTGCGTAGCATGCTGCTGTACCTGTGCCTTCACCTTCTCGAGTTCGTCCGCAACGGACTTGATCGCTTCAGCGACAGCAGCTTTCATGGGGTCTTGCACTTCATCGTCTTCGTCAAGGCTGCGCCGGTCGGCTCGGAACAGAGCGAAGACAGGCAGCGACTGCTGAAGCTTGTCCCAGATCTTCTTGCCATCCTCCTCATCTAACGGAACGGCGCGCCTGTCTAGCCCCAATTCCCCGACGATCTGCCAGATGGCCTTACGCATTGGCGGGTTGGCTCTTTGGTCAACATCCTTGGCGTCTGCGTGCAGACTTCTCAGCCGTTCGCGGAGCTGGTCTCTCTTCATCTGAAGAAGGTCGGCCGCGTTCTCGGCCGTCGGATGCACGGCAACCGCGACCACTCGTTCCTTGGGGGTCTTCAGCTTGCAGTTGTAGACCTTGTGGATCTCCAGATCCCCGTCGGCGTTAAGCAGGCACTCATCACGCAGGTTCGTCTTGGATGTCGCATCTAGGACGAGTTCCTCTGGTAGGTCCTCGAAAACGCAGCCGATTTGTACCTCGCCTGAGCCGTCGTAGACGCATGCGTCCTGGCTTTCGATCTTGATGTCGTCGCTGTTGAAGAAGATCTCAAGGGCCTCCAGTATCGTGGACTTCCCAACGTCGTTCTTGCCAATGAAGGCGGTCAGGTCGCCTAGGTCTATGCGCGTCTCCTCTTTGAACCTACGGAAACCCTTCAGCACCACAGCCTTCAGCTTCATGGTACTCCCTCCTGGGGTATCTCAGGTCCCCCTGCACATCCTACCACCGACTCTGCCTCCCGGCAAGCGTCGCGGCCCAGCAGACGCGCTCTTGCCCCGCAGGCGGCCGCCACTGTGCCTCAGCCTCCGGTGCCTTAAGCCCGCGCCCCGCGAGCTGGCGTGCCTCTCCCCCTTCCCTCCCCCGAACATCTGTGCTATACTCTGCCCAGTCCGGAAAGGTGTCTGCTGCCTTGGCTCGCGACCTCAGCTTCTCCGACTTCCTCGAAGAGATCGCCGCTTCACCCAGGTACGCGGGTGAGATCGCCCACGTGCAGGTGATCCCGGCGCGGAAGGCGCGGTATGGCAAGCTCGCACGGCCGCTTCCGGAGCCGATTAAACGGGCGCTTTCTAGCCTTGGCATCAAACGCCTCTACTCCCACCAGGCCAACGCGGTGGAGCGGATACGCGGTGGCGAGCACACTACTGTGGTCACCTCCACCGCCTCCGGCAAGACCCTCTGCTACAACCTCCCCGTGCTGGAGGCCCTGCTCAACGAACCGAAGGCCAAGGCCTTCTACCTCTTCCCGACGAAGGCCCTCGCCCAGGACCAGTTGCGCGCGCTTGGGCGTCTCGCGGGCCAAGACGACGCCCTGCGCGGGCTGATGCGTGCGGGGACCTATGACGGCGACACCCCTGCGCACACTCGCCGCAAGCTGCGCAATGAAGCCAACGTCATCCTCACCAACCCCGAGATGCTACACCAGGGCATCCTGCCCCATCACAGCCGCTGGGCGCACTACTTCTCCGACCTCAAGTACATCGTGGTGGACGAGGTGCATGTCTACCGCGGCATTTTCGGCTCTAATGTCGCCAACGTGCTCCGCCGCCTCCACCGCGTCTGCCGCCACTATGGCGCCTCCCCCACCTTCGTCTGCTGCTCCGCCACCATCGCCAACCCGAAGGAGCTCGCCGAACGCCTCACCGGCCTGCCCATGGTCCTGGTGGACAACGACGGCTCCCCCAAAGGCCCCCGCCGCTTCGTGCTCTGGAATCCTCCCTATGTAGACGATGGCTGCGAATGCCAAGAGTGCCAGCGGCGTAGGCGAGCCGGCGCCCACTCCCGCCAGTCCGGCAACGAGGCCGCGCAGGAGCTGCTCACCTCGCTGATGGCGCGCGGCGTGCAGACCATCGCCTTCACCCGCACCCGCATCGTCGCCGAGTTGTTGTATCGGTATGCGTCGGAATCGCTCCGCAAGATCAGCCCCAAGCTGGCCGACTCCATCCGCGCTTACCGCGCCGGCTACCTGCCCGAGGAGAGGCGGGAAATCGAGCGCCGCCTCTTCTCCGGCGAACTGCTGGGGGTGACCAGCACCAACGCCCTCGAGCTGGGCATTGATGTGGGCAGCCTCGACGCCTCCCTCATCGTCAGCTACCCCGGCACCATCGCCTCCACCTGGCAGCAGGCCGGCCGCGCCGGGCGCGGCGCCGAGGAAGCGCTCGTCATCCTCATCGCCTACAACGACCCGTTGGATCAGTACTTGATGCGCCGCCCGGAGTTCATCTTCGGCCGCTCCCCCGAGCACGGCGTCATTGACCCCGAGAACCGCTACCTTCTCACCAGCCACCTCCGCTGCGCCGCCTTCGAGCTGCCCCTGCGAGAGGAGGATGAAGCTCTCTTCGGCGAGGGCGCCCTGTCCATCGCCCGCCAGCTCGACGACCAGGGCGACCTGAAGGAGATTGACAAGACCTGGTACTGGTCCCGGCCCGACTTCCCCTCCGCGGAGGTGAGCCTCCGCAACATCTCCGAGGCCACCTATGCCATCATGAACATGTCCAGGGACAACGAGGTGATCGGCAGCGTGGACAGCATCAGCGCGCCGGAGCTGGTCTACCCCGGCGGCGTGTACCTGCACGAGGCCGAGACCTATCTGGTTCGCAAGCTAGACCTGGAAGCTCGCGCCGCCTATGTCGAGAAGGCGCCGGTTGACTATTACACCCAGGCCGTGCTCGACTCCAACATCCGCGCCGGGCAGGCGCTTTCCACCAATGAGTGGGCGCACAGCCGCCTCTGCTTCGGCGAGGCCACCGTAAGCTGGCGCACCACCGCCTTCAAGAAGATCAAGTTCTACACCCAGGAGAACATCGGCTACTCCCGCCTCGACCTCCCGCCCCAGCACCTGGAAACCAAGGCTTGCTGGTTCCTGCCCGGCCCGGAAGCGCTGGCCGCGGTGAGCTCGCGGGGTCTGAAGCCGGTCGAGGGACTAGTCGGCATCCGCAACGTCGCGGTCAACATGCTCCCCCTGGTGGCGATGTGCGACCGCACCGATGTAGGCGGGATCGTGGACTCCAGCAACTTCGGCTCGCCCACCATGTTCCTCTACGACCGCTACCCCAGCGGCCTGGGCTTCGCCGAGAAGGGCTACCACTTGTTCCAGGAGTTGATGCAGCACTGCCTCGCCACCATCGAGAACTGCCCCTGCCCGCCCCAGGCGGGCTGCCCCTCCTGCGTCGGCCTCCCCACCACCCAGCCCGGCCAGCACATGGACCCGGACCTGGGCCATGGCTATCGGGTCCCAGACAAGCAGGCCGCCCTCATCTTGCTCAGGCACCTGGTGGGCGCAGGCGACCCAGAAGGACGCTGAGGGGGTACAAGCGTTTAGGTCGAAACCTTCCACTAGCAGTCGAAGCTTTGCCGGTTGCCTTGACGTCTCCCTCCCGGCGGGGCTAAACTCGCCTCCAGTGGCTCATGCATTGGGGAGAGCCGAACCCGAGACCGGGCAAAGGTTGGGCATGTCAAGGCCCATGGCATCTTCAGAAAGCGCTTCCGAGCTTCGCAACTGCTTTCCCGAAGGCGGCGTCTGCGACACCGCCCACGGCCGCCTTTTCACCTGCGAGGTGCGCCTCCGCGACATCTACCGGGGCGGGGTCAAGCTCACCAAGAGCTATCTCTCCGCCTTCCGCACCGCCGCTTCCCTGGAGACGGATGAGTTGGGCCGGCACCTGCAGGCCCTCGCCGAGGCCGACCCCGAGACCACCGCCCTCATAGACACCGAGACCTGCGGCTTCCACGGCCGTCCCCTGTTCCTGGTGGGGATGGTGCAATACCGGAGCGGCCGCCTCGCCCTCAGCCAATACTTCGCCCGCGACTACGCCGAGGAAGCGGCCCTGCTCGCCAGGCTAGGCGAGCTGGTGCCCGAGGTGCGCCTGCTCGTCTCCTTCAACGGCAAGGCCTTCGACTGGCCCTTCGTGCGCGACCGCATGGCCTACCACCGCCTCCCCTGTCCCCAGCTCAACGCCCACGTGGACCTCCTCCACCCCTCCCGCAGGCGCTGGCGGGCGGTGCTCCCCGACTGCAAGCTGCAGACCCTGGAGCGATACCTCTCCGGCCGCTGGCGATCCGGCGACATCGCCGGCGCGGAGATCCCTCAGCGCTACCATGACTTCGTCCGCCGGCAGGATGCACGCCTGATTGCGCCAATCTTTCATCACAACCGCATGGACCTGATCACCATGATCGAGCTGCTGGTCGCACTCGTCTCCCGACCGGCAGAGACGACGTAACGGAGCGGAAAGGAAGGGCGCCATGACCCAGCAGAGGCAGCCAAAGGGATCCGGGAAGCAGGATCGGCTGATCACCTACTACGACGTCCTCGATCTCGACCGGGACGCCAGCCCGGAAGAGATCAAGGCCGCCTACCACGACCTGGCCAGGAAGTACCATCCCGATGTCGCCAGCGACGATCCCTCCGTGGCCCAGAAGTTCACGCTCATCAACGAAGCGCACCGAATCCTCAGCGACCCCCAGCGCCGCCATCAGTACGACCGCACCCTGCCTCGCAAGAGCTACCCCCTCCGCCACCTCACCCCAGAGAAGATCTGGCGGGAGGCCACCGACGTGGTGTTGATCCGCTCGGACCGCTTCGGCCCCTTGAACCAGGCGATGCAGGCGGCCATCCCCGTGGTCCTCGATGAGACCATCCTGGTGATCACCATGCCTGGCAGCGAGCGCCACCTCGCCGGCCACTTGGACACCGCCTCCAACCGTAACTCCATCCTCAACGCCATGGAACTGGTGGCCGGACGCCGACTCAGCTTCCGCATAATCGATGGCACCACCGTGCAGGACTGGGAGCTGCTGAAGGCCGCGGAGCGCAGGCGCACCGCCCCGCGCGCCCCAACCGCCTCCGCCCCCACCTCCGCAGCAACCGGCCCCAGCGCCGGCCTCTGGGATGAGATCATCCAGCAGATGCACCGGCAGTTCCAGCAGCTCACCAGGCGGCAGCAGCCCCAGGCGAGAGCCCGCTTCTGGCGGGAAACGCTAGCCCAGATCATCCGCGCCGAGGAGGATATGCGCGATCGAGGCGGCGAGGACGAGGAAGGCCACGAGAGAGCCCTCGCCCGCGTGCTGGAGCGGCTCGCCACCATCCTGGAGGTGCCCGCGGTGCTAGTGGCACTAGAGTTCGAGCGCATGAAGCGAGCAGGAGACTATTGACCACGATGGCCGGCCGCCTGCTCTCCCTGCTTGCCGATCGCCCAAGGCTGATCGTCAGCCTGCCGCGCAATGACCTGACGCTGGCGAAGGCCGCCGCGCAAGGCGGCGCAGACGCCCTCAAGGTCCACATCAACGTCGTCCACGAGGCCTCAGGCACTCACTTCGGCTCCCTCGCCGAGGAGCGAGGCCGCCTTCAGCAGATACTCTCGCTCGACCTTCCCACCGGCATCGTCCCCGGCGCGGGCGAGCGCCTGCCCACCCCGGAGGAGATGGAGACACTCGCCGACATGGGGGTGGACTTTTTCGACCTCTACCTGCACGACACGCCCTCCTGGCTCGCCACCTTCCCCCGCATGACCCGCGCCATCGCCATCGCCTCCCCAGTCCAGGCCGACCTCCTGCCCGACCTGGAGGCCCTTGGCTTCCAGATGGTCGAAGCCGCCATCATCCCGCATGAGGGATACGGCAAGCCCCTCTCCGTTGGCGATCTCGCTGCCTACCGCAGGATGCGAGCCGCCACCCAGCTCCCCATCATCGTTCCCACCCAGCGCGCCATCCAGCCGGAGGACGTCCCCCTGCTCCTCCGCAATGCTGGCGTCAACGCCCTCATGATCGGCGCCATCGTGACCACTGCCGAGCCGGCCGCGCTGCGGGCCGCCACCGAGCGATTTGCTGCTGCTATGGCTCAGGCTTGACGGAGCCAGATGCCCGTGTTACCATCCCACGTGCGCCTCTGGCGCACGTACTGAGTTGTCGCCCGCCCAGGCGGGCGAGTGCGATGCCGCCGGAGGGCAGGGCGGCAGTTCTCGTCTGTGTGGACGGGTGCCCGAGTTGGACAATGGGAGCAGACTGTAAATCTGCCGGCGAATGCCTACGGAGGTTCGAATCCTCCCCCGTCCACCAGCCTCCATGGCTCCACCGATGCGGAGCTATGCAGGGCAGTGGAGTGAGGAGAGCAAGCACGAGCTAGGCCTGCCAGAGGGCCGCCTCCGGGGCCCTATGAGGGTGGGCTTGCGAGCTTCTGGGGCACTCGATGATCCGCACCGCCCTCACCATCGTCCCGCTGCCGGACTGTCTGTGGGCGGCGTTAGGCGTCCCCAAACGAGGGTGCCTTCTCAGCCAATCCTCGCCCGGGTCCAGACCCAGGGACCGCAAGAGGGTGTTCCATCCCCACTTGATACAGGCACACTATTGGACCTCGCGAGCCGATCCAGGCAATGGCACAACCTGGAGATGAACCTTTCCCGGAGCTTCCCCGACTGTAGTGATGAAGTCGAAGGGAGCTGCACCCGTTGACCACGGAGAGAGACCGCATATTCTCAGAGCTGATGCTGGTCCGCTATCGCCGCGGTGACACCTCCGCGTTCGACGAATTGGTAAAGCACTGGGAGGGCAGGCTCTTCTACTACATCATGCGATTGGTCAGCGATGAAGACGATGGATGGGACGCCCTGCAGGACACATGGTTTGCGCTGGCCAGAGGCATTGACAGGCTCCAGGAACCACGTGACATAGTGCTGTGGCTATACAAGACGGCCAGGCACAAGGCGATAGACCGGCTAAGGGATAGGTACAAGCATCGCACCGTGTCGGCTGAGTGCGAGGAGCTTCCGGAGGTCGAAGAGCGTGTCGAGCCATTCACATTCGAGGATGCGGAGCAGGTACATTGCGCTCTTGGCAAGATCTCCGCACTCCACCGCGAAGTGCTCACGCTCTTCTTCCTGGAGGATCTCTCGGTGGCTGGGATCGCCGAAGTGCTCGGAATCCCAACCGGCACTGTGAAATCGCGGCTGCACTTCGCCAGGAGGGCCCTGCGCGCCGTCATCGAAGCAGAGGAGGCCAGGTGATGAAGGCTCATGACAGGTTTGCCGACCGGCTCATCGCAGCCGAACACATAGATACGAAACGGAAGGAGCGATACGAAATGGGGATGCGACAGCTTCTCAATCAGACGCTCACGCCCGCCAAGCGGATAGCGTACGCCTTCGGTGCCATCGTGGGCCTTGCGTTTGCCGTGAACTCCGCTGTTCTGGCGGCCACACTGCACATTACGGGCGAGTACGCGGCATGGGGACGCGCGGTGTTTGGGGTATTCGCAGTCCTCGGGGCGGTATGGGCCGTGCTTGCCGGCCGGATAGCGATCAGGGGAACGGTGAACCTGCGGAAGGACCGGGCGGCCATAGCTAGGCTGGTATGGGGCCTTTCGCTTCTGATCTTCATCGTAGCGCTGCTGGTAGGCGGGCTGGGGCTGAGGTACGGTTCGGGCAGGTGGTCCGTCTTCACAGCGGTGATCGGGCTCGCCTACCTGATAAGCGGCGCGCTATTCATGGTCAGAAACCTGGTGCAGCAATCCGAGCTCAAGATATGCGAGAAGCTGCTCGATATCGAGCTCAGGGTGGCGGAGCTAGACGAAAGGTTGGGGGGACGCTCGGCCTAGGGAGCTATTGCCCGGAGTGCTTGTCAGCAAGGTTCCAGTCGTCTTTCGCCATGGAGAACACTGCCTCCAATCGCTGCAGAGGGCACGATTCCTCTTCCTCCTGGGCGTCAGAGACCCTGGTCTCGTCTGGAGAGGGCTTCGATCCGACGTCAGTCTCATCCACCAGCCTCGCCGCGGGGGCGGAGAGCAGATAGCTGCACCGACCTCTTCCCGCGGAGGATGGGTGCGCGGGTTCCCCGGTATGTGGTATAATGCGGTCCGGCTGGGGCGGAGCAGCAGTGGCAGAGGCAGTCCGCTGCCGTCTTTCGCGAGCCCACATAGCTCAGTTGGCAGAGCGTATCCTTGGTAAGGATAAGGTCCCCGGTTCGATCCCGGGTGTGGGCTCCACCTATCTCCTCTCTCCTCTCGACCTGAGCAGCTCCACCACCTCCTGGTTCTCCCGCTCTTCCGCCAACTCCAGCGCCGTCTTCCCCTCGTTGTCGCGGACCTCGGTGTCGGCGCCGTGGGCAAGCAGGTATTCTACGATCTCGGTCTGCCCGGTCCACGCGGTGATGTGCAGGGCGGTTCGGCCGTCGTTATCCCGGGCGTTGATGTCGGCGCCGAACTTGAGCAGGAGGTTGGCCGCATCGAACCTCCTGCGGAGCACGGCGGCGGTGAAGGGCGTCCATCCCATGCCCGCGGTGGCGCGAGCATTCACCTCCGCGCCGCGGCCGACTAGGAGCTGAATCAGCTCCGCATGGCCCATACTCGCCGCGGCGTGCAGCGGAGTCTCGCCTAGCTGATCCCTGGCATTGGCGTCCGCGCCGGCATCGAGGAGCAGCTTCGCCACCGCCGTGTCGCCGAGCGGAGCGACGGTGTGAAGCGGCGTCCGGCCGCGCTCATCGGCCGCGTTCGGGTTCGCTCCCCGCTGGAGCAGCAGCCGAGTCACCTCCTCGTGACCCACGAAGACAGCTTCGTGCAGCGGCGTCCAGCCATAGGCGGAGACGCTGTGGAGGTTCACGTCCGCCCCCGCCGCCAGCAGTTTCTGCGCCCGGTCAATGTCTCCCCGGAAAGCCGCCCGGTGCAGGGGAGACCAGTCGCAGCCTGGCAGGGCAGGTGGCTCGGCGTGCGAGCGGTCCAGTCCCACCGCCCAGACGAAGGAGACGGCGGCCGCCGCCAGCAGGAGGAGGATGGCGACCCCCGGCCGACGCGGCCGCGGCGGAGCAACCTCAAGGCCGGGCGCATCCGGCTGCGCCTGGCGCCTACTGCGAGGACGAGCATCCTGGGCCGCGGCGGGCACCGCCCTCGCCCGCGCCAGCCCGACGGCGACACATAGGTAGATGACCGCCCCCGCCAGCAGGCATCCGCTGAAACCGATGAACTTGGCGGACGCCGCGGCAAGGGTACTCCCCACCACCGACATCATCCCATTCACACCCCACATCCAGGGGATCTCCCCCTGCCATCCGCCGGCCATCAGCCGGATGCCGCTGGGGAAGGGAACCCCCAGCACGACGCCCAGCGGCAGTACGATCACGCCCAGAAGAGCCAAGCGCAGGACACGCGGCGAGGCCTGGAAGGCGTTCAGCAGCGGAGCCAGCGCGAACAGGTAGGCGAGCACCATCAACGCCACCAGCAAGCTGGCCACCGCCGCTCGGCGCGGCAGGGCATCCATCCCCCATCCCTGGCTGATGCGGCTTCCCATGCTGGCGCCGGTCAGCAGGTAGAACAGAATCGCCGCCAGGCTGATCGTAGGATGTCCCAGGAACAGCACCAGCTTCTGGATCAGCGGAATCTCCACCAGCATGAAGCCCACGCCCAGGACGCTGAAGTAGAGCACCCACGGACGGACACCCCGCCCCCCACCCTTTCGGCGCAGGAGGAGCACCGCGCTGTACCCCACTGCCAGCGCCAGGCTCCCCAGCAGCAACCACTCCAGCACGCCCGGGATGTCGAAGGACAGGTCGAGGAAGAAGGGGCGGTCATCGGTGGCCGGGGCGATGTTGATGCGCACACCCTCGCGGGTGAGGCCGGTGGCGAAGACCTGCTCAGGTGTGAGCTCACCGCGCGCGATGCGATGGAGCGGCGAATCACCCGCCGCCCCGGGCAGGTACAGCGCCACCGCCCAACCCGCCTCCACCGCCATCCGAGCAGGCGCCAGATCGGCCTCGGTGAGAGGCGTCTTCTTCCACACCAGCAGGTATCGGTAGGGCGTGGGCGCGTCCTCCGCGCCGGCCAGCCCCAGCACCATCAGATGCCGGCACGCCTCGGCCGCCGGGACGCCGTGATCCTCCATCACCGAGATGGCGGTGAGCGCGCCCCGCAGCACCACCGTATCCGCCTGCCCCACCAGCGCGTAGCGCCCTTCCGGCCCGAGGTGCCGGTAGTAGTCCTCGAACGCCTCCTGGGTGTGGATGTAGGATTCCACCAACGCCAGCCCCACGTTCCCGGTGGTGGCGGTCTGGGTGAGGGAGGTGGTGATCAGGTCGTACTGCTCGGTGGAACGGCGGATGTAGCTGCGTCCATCCTCCACCGTCACCCGCACTCCCCGGTAGTGGTAGAGGTCGCCGTTCACCTTCTGATACCGGTCCATCAGGCGGGCCACCGAATCGTTGATCTCCACTCCTTCGAGCTGCTCGAAGCCGGCCAGCAAGCCCCACAAGAAATCCATGCCCCCACCGGGGCCGATGGAGAGCATCTTCCGGTGCGGCGAGATGTCGAAGGCGAGGTAGGGCAGGTCGTCTTGCAGGAAGGTGATCTGCTTCAGGTCCCGCTTGAACGGGGTCATGTTCGATGGCGTCTCGCCATCGGTGAAGAGCTGCAGGGTGTAGGCGCTGTACTCCGGCAGAGGGTAGCGCATAAGGTCGGTGCGGGCGTAAGCGGTCCACTCGCTGTCCACCACGATGGGGCGGAAGCCGGGCTTCGCCAGATCGCGGATCAGCAGCTTGGCGACCTCACCCTGCGACCGCACGAAAGGCCTCAGGCGGAGCAGGCTGCCGCGGGCGCTGAGAGGCCAGGCAAGGAACAGCACACACCCAACCGCGCAGCTCACCCACATCAGACGGGAACTGCCCCGGAAGGCCGCCCACCAGGCCGCGGCCAGAGCCGCGATCCCGCCCAGCAGGAACACGAGGTCGAGCGCGCCGGTCAGTCCGACCAGCGGTACGATCACCACCGCCGCGATCGCCGCTCCCCCCAGATCGGCCTGGTAGAGCCGCCCGCTCTCCCCGGCCTGCTGCCTGAACACCTCCGCCAGGAACGCTCCTGCGCAGGCGAAGGGAAGCAGGATGATGAGAGTTGCCCACAGGCTGCCAGACAACAAAGCGGTAGCCCCAAATAGGAGCAGCAGGCTCACCGGCATGGTGATGGCGAACCCAAGCGCCGCCCATCCCGCCTCCAGGCGTCTATCCCCCCGCGCCTCGCCGAGCACATGCCACCCCAACCCGCCCATCCCCAGCCCGCACACCGCCCCCGACACCGCCAGGAACGCATAGTGATAGCTGAGCAGGGCAGAGAACACGCGGGTCAGGCTGACCTCGAAGGCCAGCACCGAGAACGAAACCAGGAAGACGCTGACCAGCAGTGGCCAGCGCCTTGGTCCGCCAGCAGCGGTCATGGGAGATGATGTTCGTAGGGCAGGAGTCTATCTCCTGCCCATGGTTCGTAGGGTACGTTTCCAGCCTGCCAGCTTGCCGCCAGCCCTGGGGGAGCCGGATCCTCCCGGCGACACTCCTTGCACAACAGTCGCCCCTACTCTGTGGGGAAGATCGCCTGCAACCCCTTCGCCATCACTTTCAACTGGTCCACTTCCTCGATGGAGAGGGGGCGGAAGTCCTTGGCGATGTCGAGGGCGAGCGTGAAGAACTTCGGTTCCCCTGGTGGGATGGCCGCGGTGACCTCGTGGGAAAGGGTCCACCGGAGGGCGAGGGCTGCCTCCTCCGGGTCCTCGAACGGCTGATACCAGCACTTGTCGTACTTCCGCTTTCCCTCGTATGGTGAGCGAGCCATCGCTTTCAAGGCGAGACGGGCGGCGCCTTTCTTCTTGGCCTCCTCCATCACCCGCGGGCCAAAGCCAGACTGATACCAGCACACGAAGTTGAACGGAAACAGCACGGTGTCGAACGGGAACCGCTTCAGCAGCTCCAGCGCCGCCTCCTCCGTGTGCGCGCTGAAGCCGAGGAAACGCACCTTGCCATCGCGCTTGGCCGATTGAAAGGTCTCCATGGCCCCGTCGGGACCGAAGACCGTCTCCACGTCCTTCATGGAGACCATGCCGTGGAGCTGGTAGAGGTCCAGGTGGTCAGTACGTAGCCGCTTGAGCGTAGTCTCGAGCGCGGCCGCAGAGCCAGCCTTGTCCCGCTGCTCCGTCTTCCCGACTAGGAAGACGTTACTGCGATACGGCTCCAGCGCCGGGCCGAGTCGCTCCTCCGCATTGCCATAGGTGGGGGCGACGTCGAAGTAGTTGATACCCCGGTCCACCGCTTCCCCCACGATGCGGTCGGCCTCTTCCTGCGGGAGGTCGGCGACCACAATCCCACCCAGCCCGATGATCGAGAGCTTCTCTCCAGTGCTACCTAGTGCTCGCCGTTCCACCACGAGGCCTCTCCCATTACTTGGCGCCCATTGGCGCGGCCGACGTTCCCCCGGCTGGCTCGGCTGGCTTCTCCGCACTCTTGGCGTCCGTCTCGGAGCTCTTGGGCCGACGGATGGTCAACTCGACCGTGACCACCTTCACGCCACTACCGAGCATGGGCCGAAGACTCGACGGGCAGCTCGTCTCGTTTCCGTTGCAGGCGACGATGCTGTCGCCAACCTTGATCCCGGCCTTCTCCGCCGGACCTCCCGGCAGCACCTTGGAAACCACGATGCCATGCGGGGAACTGATGTCTATGCCGAGCAACTGGCTGCACTCGGTCTTGGGACACCCAGCCCCGCCATGGGGGCCGGCGGGCACGCCGGGCTGACGCTCCGGGGCAGGCGGCCGGACCGGGATCTCCACCGTCAGCGCCAGCTCCTCATAGCCGCTATCCGCCGCTGGCTGCCGCGCAGCCGGCAGCGGATACGGGGTCTCCGAGGCGGAAGTCCCAGTCGGCGGGGCAGCGGGCCCCTGTTCCGGCGCGGTCTTACATCCCGACACGCCCAGCGCCAGGGCAAGTGCGAGCGACCAAATCAGGATTCTGCTCATTCATGAACCTCCAGTGCCAAGGCCATCGGCTCAGCGTCTCTCCACCGTGAGCCTCCGCCCTCGCGCTGATCGTAGTATTCCCCTCCGGGGTAGGGAATCCTTGGAGGAGTGTTCGGGATGACATACAGGGCGAGGCCGATAGAAGCAGTTGCGAACCTGCCCGTGGGGACGTATAATCCCTCGTTCGACCGGGAGCAGAGGCGATGCGGCTGGGATGGGAGAGAGTCCGGTGGTTTGTGTTCGGCGAGCGTCTTCCCACGGCGCGGGCGATACATGAGCGCCTTCCCAAGTCTCTAGCTCTGCCCGTGTTCGCGTCGGATGCCATCTCCTCCTCCGCCTATGCCACGGAGGAGATCGTCCTGGCGCTGGTGGTGGCGGGCTCGGCGGCGCTGGGTTACTCGATAGGGGTGGCCGCCGCGATTTGCCTGCTGTTCGCGGTGGTGGCCGTCTCCTACCGGCAGACGGTGCTCGCCTACTCCTCCGGCGGAGGCGCCTACACCGTGGCGAGGGAGAATCTGGGGACCATGGCCGGCCTGGTGGCCGCCGGCGCCCTGCTCACAGACTATGTGCTGACCGTGGCCGTGAGCATTGCTGCGGGAGTGGCCGCGATCATCTCCGCCGTTCCGAGCCTCCGACAAGAGCGGGTTGTCCTCTGCATCCTGTGCATCGCCGTGATCACGGTCGCGAACCTCCGGGGGGCGCGTGAGTCCGGGAAGCTCTTCGCGGGGCCGGTGTATCTGTTCGTCGGGGTCTGTCTGCTCATGATCGGCGTGGGCGGAGTGCGGCTTCTGGTCCACGGCGTGGAGACCGCGAGACCGCTGATGCCAACCGAGCCCATGCCTGCGATTGGCATACTCTTGCTGCTGCGTGCGTTCGCCTCCGGCTGCGCGGCCCTCACCGGTATCGAGGCGATCAGCAACGGCGTGCCCGCGTTCAGGCCCCCCGAATCCAGAAACGCGGCAGCCACGCTGTTGTGGATGGCCGGAATCTGCATCCTGCTGTTCGCAGGCATCACCGCGCTGGCGCAAGGCTATCACCTCATCCCCGACTCGCGCGGCCCCGAAACGCTCCTCTCCATGCTGGGCCGTGCCGTCTTTGGCAGCGGCTTCCTCTACGCCGTCTTGCAGGCCGCCACCGCCGGCATTCTGATCCTGGCGGCGAACACCAGCTTCGCGGATTTCCCCCGCCTCTCCTCCATCCTAGCCCGGGATGGGTTCGCCCCCCACCAGCTTGCCAACCTGGGCGACCGGTTGGTGTTCTCCAACGGCATCCTTCTCCTGGGCGTGTTCTCGTCTGTACTGATAGCTATCTTCAGGGGCCACACGCACGCTCTCATCCCGCTCTACGCGGTGGGTGTGTTCCTGTCGTTCACCCTGTCGCAGACCGGGATGGTGATACACTGGCGCCGACTGAGGACGCCGCGGTGGCGACTCAAGGCGGCGGTGAATGGCTTCGGAGCGATGGTCACCGCCACCGTGCTGGTGGTGGTCGCGAGCGCCAAGTTCATCCACGGCGCCTGGATCGTGCTTCTGTTGGTCCCACTGGTGGTGATGGCGTTTCTGCGGATTGCCTCTCACTACCGCCGGCTGGCGGCTGCGCTGTCCCTGGAGGGCTATCAAGCGCCGCGTACCGTCAGACACACGGTGCTCCTGTTGGTGCCCGGCGTGCACCGCGGCGTGGTCCAGGCGCTGGCGTACGCGAAGACCATCGCCACCGACTGTCAGGCCGTGTTCGTGGAGATAGACCCGAGGGACACGGGGAAGATCCAGCAGCAGTGGCAGGGCCTGAAGACAGGTGTGCCGCTGACAGTGCTGAAGTCCCCCTGGCGTTCGCTGACGGAGCCGATCATCCGCTACATCCGCACCATCAAGACGGAAAGGAAGGTGGACGCGGTCACCGTTATCGTCCCGGAGTTCGTGACTACCCGGTGGTGGCATAAGCTGCTGCACAACCAGGCCGGCTTGCTGCTGAAGTTCGCGCTGATGTTCGAGCCCGGGGTAGTGGTGACCAATGTGCGATATCGGCCGGAGGCATGACGGGGGATCGGCCCGTCCGGGGGTGAGTGAGGAGACATGGCCTATCAGCATGTGTTGACAGTCTACGATGGCACGCACGAATCAGAGGACGTGCTCGACATGGTCTGCCGGATCGTGCGCCCGCACCGGGCCCGCCTCACCATCCTGATCGTGAAGCTCGTCCCTCTCAGAGAGCAACTGCCTGCCTACCGCCAGGGCGAAGACCCTGAGGTGGACGCGTGGGTGAGGAAGGCGGAGGAGTTCGCGGAAGCGCGCAAGGTGAGGGCTGCCACCTCGGTGCTGTACGCGCGCTCGCTTGGCGCCTCGGTGGTGGCCGAAGCCCGCCTGCACGGGGTTGATCTGGTGGCCTTGGCCGTACCTGACCTGGAGAGGCTCCCCTCGGAGAGAGCCGCCCATGAGGACCTGCGCGCGGTGCTGCGGCAGACCACCTGCGCGGTGTTGCTCTGTCGGCCTGGCCGGGAACCGCGGTAGCCCTTCGCCGGCGGTGGTTATTGACACCCCCGGAAGCGCCGTGCTAAACTCTGCCAGCCCCAAGCAAGTGATGTGCGAGTAGGGTCAGCGGGCGACGAAGGCGCCCGCAATACGGTCGGCGTGAGCCGGCCGCACCGGTTGCCGCTCGGCGCCTAGGGGCGCCGCCGGCTGAAAGGTTCTGACATGGCCAGCAAGAAGATCCTGGCGGTGGATGACGAGCGCCATATCGTCCGCTTGATCCAAGTCAACCTGGAGCGCGCCGGCTATCAGGTGGTGACCGCTTTCGACGGCCCGGAGGCCCTCAAGAAGGTGGACGTCGAGAAGCCCGACCTGGTGGTGCTGGACGTGATGATGCCCAAGATGGACGGCTTCGAGGTGCTCAAGCGCCTGCAGGCCAACCCTGAGACGCGGGACATTCCCATCATCATGCTCACCGCCAAAGCCCAGGACGCCGATGTCTTCCGAGGGTGGTCCTCGGGCGTGAGCGCCTACCTCACCAAGCCGTTCAACCCTCTGGAACTGCTGACCTTCATCAAGCGCATCTTCAGTGGCTACGACGAGTACGAGGGCGGCGAGAAAACCTGGGATCTGTGACCGGGAGCCCACCATGGCCAAGGGCGACCAAGGCGAACCCAAGCAGTACCTGTGGATGGCGGTGGCGGCTGGAGCCGCCCTGGGCACCGCCGCGCTGGTGTGGCTGGTCTGGTACGGGGACCCGGCACGCCGCATGGAACGCCTGCTGCGGCGATGTCAGGAACGCATCACAGACATCGAGGAATCGCTCGGCCAGCTCGAGGCCTCGCAGCGCTGAGCGACCGGGGCGCGGACGGAACCCGTCCACCCAGGAAGCGCTGGCAGAGAAGCCGGCGCGATGGGGGGATGTGGCCAATCCTTCCGGCCTGCGCGCCATGCACGTGATTGGCGGGTAGGCCTGGTCAGCGCAGCATGGCAGACTCGGCGGAGCGATACACGCGCTGGAACTTCGTCATCATCGTGCTCGATGCCAGCTTTTTCATGGCGGGGTGGGCGTTCGTTGATCCCACTGTGGTGATGCCCGCCCTGGTCGCCGGCCTCCACGGCTCCACGGTCGTGATCGGTCTGATGGGCACCATCCAGCGCGCCGGGTGGCTGCTGCCGCAGCTCCTGGGGGCGAGCTTCGTGCTGCACCGGGCGCACAAGAAGCCCTTTGTGCTCTACCCCTGTCTGATCGGCCGGATGCCGTTCTACGCGCTCGCGGCGGTGATGCTCAGTCCCTGGGCGGCCGGACATACCAGCGCGCTGTTGGTGATGCTGATCGCGGGCTACGCGATGTTCTGCTTCGCCGACGGGCTCACCGGCGTGCCGTGGCACGATATCATCGCGCGGTCCATTCCGGCCACCTTGCGAGGGCGCTTCTTCGGCTCGATGCAGTTCGTCAGCGGCCTCCTGGCCGTGGGCGCGGCGCAGGTAGTCAGGCGCGTCCTGGCTGACCCCAACCGGGCGTTCCCGAGCAACTACGGTCTGCTCTTCGCCATGCTCTGCGTCGGCCTCACGCTCTCCACCATCTGCCTGGGGCTGATCCGCGAGCCAAAGAGCGCCGCGCTGGGCGCGGCGCAGTCGGTCGGGGTGATCGTCCGCTCCATCCCGCGCACCCTGCGAGAGCACCCACGCCTCGCCCGCCTGATCATCGGACAGAACCTCTGCGGCCTCGCCGGCCTGGCAGTGCAGTTTTACGCCCTGTACGCGTACCAGGAGCTTGGCCTCCCCACCTCCGCCGGCGGCATCTTCATCACCGCCAGCGTCACCGGCGCGGTCGGGTTCAGCTTCCTGTGGGCCTATCTCAGCGACAGCAAAGGCAGCACCCGAGTGATCCGCGGGGTGGCGATGATGCTGTTTGTCATCCCCTCTCTGGCCTTGGCGATCCCGCCGCTGGCCCGCGCCGCAGGGATGATGAGCTCGCTGCCGTACCTATACGGCGGGGTGTTCCTGCTCAGCGGCGCGACCGCGGGTGGGTGGTGGATGGGATTCACGAACTATACCATGGAGATCTCGCCGGAGGAGAAGCGGCCCATCTTCCTCGGCCTCCAGGCTACGCTCAGCGCGCCCACCGTGATCTGGCCGACCGTCGGCGGGGAACTGCTCAAGGTCATGCCTTACCAAGTCCTGTTCGCGATTGTGGTGGTGACGGGCCTGATCAGCGCCGTCTATGTCCGGTGCCTGCCCGAGCCGCGCCGCGCATCGGAGGGGACATGAGCGCGGAAGCGGATCGGAAGGTGAAGACCAAGACCGATCCGCGGCGCGCGGCCCCCCTCTTCCTCCTCGGCCGGTTTCTCTTCCGCTGCTTCTTCCGCCTCGTCAACCGCTGGGAGGTGGGCGGACGCGAGCACGTGCCCAAGCGCGGCGGCGTGCTCCTGATCGCCAACCATACCAGCTATGCCGATCCCCCGATTGTCGGCAGCGCCTGCCCGCGGCCGGTTCACTTCATGGCGAAGGCGGAGCTTTTCCGGATTCCCGTCCTCGGCTTCCTGATCAAGCGAACCCATGCTTTCCCGGTGAAACGGGGCGGATCGGACATGGCCGCCCTGCGCCGCGGCGTCCGCCTGCTCAAGGAAGGCAGGGTGCTGCTGATCTTCCCCGAAGGCACCCGCAGCCCTGACGGGAAGATGCTGCCCCTGGAGACCGGCGCCGCCTTCATTGCCCTCGCCTCCGGCGCACAGGTGGTGCCCGTCGGGGTGGACGGCGCCGACCGCGTGCTGCCCCCCCGCAGCCCCATCGTGCGCCCGGCGAAGCTGCGGGTGAGACTCGGCCCTCCGGTGCCACTGGACGATCTGCGCGGCGAGAGGGTGACGCGGGACGTTTTGCAGATCGCCACCGACCGCATGGCCGCCTCGCTGAAGAAACTCCTGCCCGAGAGCAGGCGGTAGTCCCGCTCTGCGGGGTTCCCTGCCGGGGCAAGGTTGGCACCATGGCCTTGCGCCCCGTTCAACGCCGGAACTTGATTGACACGATGTTGTCTAATATGGTGCACCATCTTGGGGTAGACTTCCCCTGTGGAGGTACGAACACATGGACAAGCAACCAGCTTCCGAGACAGAGACCTGTGACAGATCCCGCCCTGGCACGCGGCGGTGTCCCCTTTCCCTGCCAATGCTTCTCTTCCTGAGCGCCCTTCTCGGCGGCCTGGTGGCGGCCGCGCTGGTCTTCAACCTGCGCTCGTCAGATGGGCGGGCGACGGCCGCGGCGCCGCCTGCGGCCAGAGCGGCGGAGATGCAGTCCGCCTTCACCGCCGTCGCCGACAAGATCCGCCCCTCGGTGGTGAACATCAACACGGAACAGGACATCCGGCGGGACTACCTGGCGTTTGATTGGAACAGGTTCCGGTTCGACCCATCTGGCGACCCCTGGGTCCCAGAGACGAAAGTGTACACGGCCAGGAACCTCGGCTCCGGGGTGATCATCAGCAGCGATGGGTTCATCCTCACCAACGCGCACGTGATCCGCGGCGCCGACCGGATCAAGGTGACGCTAGCGGACGACACCACCTACCCCGCCAAGCTGGTGGGGGCGTCGCCAGCAAAGGACCTGGCGCTCATCAAGGTCGACGCGCAAGGAGAGCTTCCCGCCGCTCGCCTCGGCCAGGCCGAGAAAGTGAAGGTGGGCTCTTGGGCGATCGCCGTGGGCAGCCCCTTCGGGTTCAGCGAGACGGTCACCGTCGGCGTGATCAGCGCCAAGGGCCGGGTGGTCAAGGGCCAAGGCGGGCAGGCGGAGTACCGCGACCTGCTCCAGACCGATGCCGCCATCAACTTCGGCAATTCCGGCGGGCCGTTGGTGGACCTGAATGGGGATGTGATCGGCATCAACCAGGCGATCTACTCCCCCAGCGGAGTGGGCAACATCGGTATCGGCTTCGCCATCCCCATGAACGCCGACATCCGCGCCGCCATGAGCGAGGCGCTGTCGCAGACTAGGGGCAAGGCGTAGGCCTCACCGGTAGGGCAGACCTCCACTCTGGTGGTGAGGCGCACTTCCAGTGCGCCTGCTACCCCTAGCCGGGCAGGCGCGCCCGCGCCACCAGCAACCCGAACAGGACCACCAGCCCCACCCAGGTCTTGTGCTCCTTGTTGAGCCACACCCGCCGCCACTCGAAGCGGCTTCTGCGGACGCCGTCCGCCTCGACCGCGGCCGGTTTCGGCCGCGGCACCAGCGCCGGCACCTCCTGCGAGTAGGAGTAGAACGCCTCCCCGTGCATCCGGCGGAGGTAGTTCTCCTCCTGCTTGACGGTGGGGACGTAGATCACGAGTGCGATGGCGAGCAGAATCAGGCCGAGCCACAGATCGCCCAGGATGACAAGGAAGCCAACGGTTGAAATGAAGCTGCCGAGGTAGAGCGGATTGCGCACATAGGCGTACGGTCCCCCGACGGTGAGTGCCTCGTCCTTCAGCAGGTGCCCGGACGCCCACGTGCGCAGCGCCTCGCCCACCACCACCAGCGCCATGCCCCACCAGTGCCCGCCTCCGGCGGGCTTGCGCAGCGCCAGCGCCACCACCACCAGCACCGGCGGCAACCACACCCGCACCCGATTCAGCCAGATTTCGCGGCCGGTCTTCCTGATCAGCACGCCTCCTGCTTCTCCAGCCATCTCGCCTGCCCTCCCACTTGGCGCGCAGGGGCGCGGCTTGGGTCCATGGAACCAAGCAACGTGTCCAAGTTGCCACCACACCTGGATGACGGAGCCTGGTTCCACGGCTCGCCTCTGGAGCTTCAGGTGCTGGCCTCCGGGAGCACGGTGACCCGGTGCCGCGCTGTCGCCGAAGCCTTCTCCCACAAGCCCACCTGGATGAGCGTGGGGGATGAGGCGAGGCCGGTGACCGTCGCGCACAATGGCCTACTGCCAGGCTACCTCTATGTGGTAGACGAGCCGGTAGCCGATGGTGACCTACACCCCCACCCACGGTCGGCGTTCAAGCCAGGCGGGCTGGAGTGGATCACCGACCGCGCCCTACGTCTTCGCCTGGTAGCGCAGCTTCCGGCGCCCGACAGGCCTCCAGGCCATGCCCAGGGCTGAGAAGGTGGACTTCGTGCAATGTAGAACAAACTCTGGGAGTCCGCCTGCCGCGGACTCTCATCCCGGCCGGTGACAGGGCAAAGCCATGTTGCACATTGTTGTCTGTATCAAGCAAGTGCCTGATACCACTCAGGTGCGGATTGACCCGGAGACCAACACTCTGGTGCGGGAGGGGATCCCCGCCATCATCAACCCCTTCGACATGCCGGCCATTGAGGCGGCGATCCAGTTGAAGGAGAAGTATGGGGCCACGGTCTCCCTGCTCTGCATGGGGCCGCCCCAGGCTTCGGAGGCGCTGCAGAAGGCGCTCTCCTATGGGGCCGATCGCGCTATCCTGCTCTCCGACCGGGCGCTCGTTGGCTCGGACACCCTCGCCACCTCCGCCGCGCTCACCGCGGGAGTCCAGGCGCTGGGGAAAGAGACTCCGGTGGACCTGGTGATCTGCGGCAAGCAGACCATTGACGGGGACACCGCCCAGGTCGGCCCGGGCATTGCCACGCGACTGGGCTTCACTCAGCTCACCTATGTGGGGAAGATCGAATCCGTTGACCTCCAGCAGCGCCGCATCAAGGTGCGCCGCATTCTGGAGGGTGCCGAAGAGGTGCTCGACGCTCCCCTGCCCGCCCTGCTTACCGTGCTCAAGGAGATCGGCGAGCCGCGGTACGCCTCCCTGCCGGCGGTGATCCGGGGGCTGCGCACTCCCGTGCCGGTCTGGGGGGTGAGGAACATCGAGGTGAGCACTAACGAGGTAGGGCTTGGCGGTTCGCCCACCCAGGTGCGCCGCATCTTCGCTCCTCCCCAGCGGGAGGGAGGCGACGTCATCTCCGCCGACGGGGACGCGGAGAAGGTCGCCAACCTGATTCTGGACCGGCTGATTGCTGCTGGTGCTATCGAGGGATAAGTGGCCATGGCTGAGCAGAAACCAGCTTCAGGGCGCATCGCCATCATCACCCGCGAGGCTTGCATCGGCTGCGAGCAGTGCGTCGCCGTCTGCCCGCCCGGGGCGATCACCATGGTGGACGGAGTGGCGGTGGTCGAGGCGGGCCTGTGCGACGGGTGTGGGAAGTGTGTGACCGCCTGCCCCGCCTCCGCTATCAGCATTAGCGGGTCCGCCCCCACCGCGGAGGCGGCGCAGCCGACCGCCGCTCCTACCCTCGCCCAACAGGCTATTCCCGCGGCCCGCGAGGGTCCGGCGCCTGAGGTCTGGGTCTTCGTCGAACATTCCGACGGGCAGCCGGCGCCCGTCTCCTGGGAGCTCCTGGGCAAAGGCAAGGAGCTGGCGCAGGCCCTGGACGGCCTCGTCTGCTCAGTGCTCCTGGGCCACCAGGTAGACGCTCTGATCAAAGAAGCCGTTGCCTATGGTGCGGACAAAGTGTATGTGATAGACGATCCGGTGCTGTCCCACTATCGCACCCAGGCCTTCCTCCACGGCACCATCAAGCTGGTCGAGAAGTACCACCCCGAGGTGATGCTGCTGGGCGCCACCACCATGGGGAGGGACCTGGCGGGCGCCGTCGCCACCAGCCTGCAGACCGGCCTCACCGCCGACTGCACCGGCCTCAGCATTGACCCCCAGAGCAAGCTCCTCGAACAGACCCGACCGGCCTACGGCGGCAACATCATGGCCACCATCCTTTGCGAACAGCGCCGCCCCCAGATGGCCAGCGTGCGGCCCCGGGTGATGCCCATGCCCCCACGCGACGACTCCCACGTGGGTGAGACCATCCGCGAGCCGCTCGACCTTCCGCCGGAGCAAGTAGTCGTCCGCTTGGTCGAGTACCTTCGCGAGGACATTTCCGAGGTCACTCGCATCGAAGACGCCGACATCCTCATCTCCGGCGGCCGCGGGATGGGCGGCCCGGAGGGCTTCGAACTGCTGCGGCAGATGGCGGAGGCGATCGGCGGCACCGTATCCGGATCCCGCGCCGCGGTTGACCAAGGCTGGATCACCCAGGAGCGCCAGGTGGGGCAGACCGGGAAGACGGTGAGGCCGAAGGTGTACATCGCGTGCGGCATCTCCGGAGCGATCCAGCACCTGGTGGGTATGCAGACCTCCGATGTGATCATTGCCATCAACCGAGACCCGAATGCCGCCATCTTCGGCGTGGCCACCCTCGGGGTTGTTGGGGATGTGAAGGAGATCGTGCCCGCGCTGGCGCGGGCCTGCCGCGCGCGCCTGAGCGCGAAGCGACAGGCCGCCGGCACGCCGGCCGGGGAGGACAAGTAAGCGATGACCGAGCATGGGGAACGATTCGATGTGATCGTGGTTGGCGCCGGGCCCGCGGGCCTGTCCGCCGCCTACCTGCTCGCCAAGGCGGGCCTGAAGGTGGTGGTGATCGAGCGCGGCGACTTCCCCGGGTCCAAGAACGTGATGGGCGGCATCCTTTACCGCCAGCCCACCGAGGAGATCATCCCCGACTTCTGGCGCAAGGCCCCTCTGGAGCGCCACATCGTGGAGACGCAGACCTGGGTGCTCACCGAGAAGGCCGCCTTCAAGGCCGCCCATCGCCACGAGTCCTTCGCCCAGGAACCATACAACTCGTTTTCCGTGCTCCGCGCCCGCTTCGACAAGTGGATGGGCCAGCAGGTGCGGGAGGCCGGGGCGCTGATTGTGTCCGAGACCGTGGTTGAGAACGCGATCATGGATGGCGACCAGGTGGTCGGGGTCAACACCGGCCGGCCGGACGGAGACCTGTATGCGGAGGTGGTGATCGCCGCCGATGGCGTCAACTCCCTGCTCGCCCAGAAGGTGGGCCTGCGCAAGAAGGAGATTCCCACTCACGAGGCCGCCCTGGCGGTCAAGGAGGTCATTGCGCTTCCAAGGGAGGTGATCCAGGATCGCTTCCAGGTGACCGGCGACCAGGGCGTAACCATCGAGATGTACGCGGACGCCACCTGGGGAATGGTGGGCACCGGTTTCATCTACACCAACAAGGACTCCATCTCCATCGGGTGTGGTTCGTTGATCTCCCAGCTCGTGGAGCGGGGCGTCACGCCCAACGATCTGCTGGAGCACATGAAATCGCACCCGGCGGTCGCCCCTCTCCTGGAGGGAGGCGAGACCCGCGAGTACCTCGCCCACCTCATCCCCGAAGGCGGCCTCCATGGCATCCCCAAGCTATCCACCCACGGGATGCTGGTGATCGGCGACGCCGCCATGCTCGTCAACAGCATGCACCGGGAGGGGTCCAATCTCGCCATGCTCTCCGGCAAGTTCGCGGCGGAGGCGGTGCTGCGGGCGAAGGAGTGGAAGGACTTCTCTGCAGAGGCGCTTGGCTACTACGACCAGCTCATCCGGGACAGCTTCTTCTACAAGGACCTCTACAAGTACCGGAACATGGGCCGGTTCTTCGAAAGCCATCCCACCTTCTTCGGCTTCTACCCCGATCTCCTGAACGAAGCTTGCCGGGAGATGCTCACCGTGGACGGCGTGTCCAAGCGCAGCAAGCAGCGTAGGATCTTCTGGGACGCGCTGCGGAGACGCATGCCCTGGCGCATGGCGCTGGACTTCTACGGCATGTGGAGGTCAATCGCATGAAACAGCTCACCCTCGAGCAGAAACTCTTCCTCAACGGCTTCCGGCCCGACCGCGAGTCCCACCTGCGCATCATTGACCAGGCGAAGTGCCGGGAGTGCAAGCTGCGCCAGTGCACCTACATCTGCCCGGTGAACACCTATCGCTGGGAGAACGACCAGATCACCGTCTTCTTCGAGGGCTGCCTGGAGTGCGGCGCCTGCCGCATCGCCTGCCAGGAGTGCAAGAACCTGGAGTGGAGCTACCCCCGGGGCGGGTTCGGGGTCAACTACCGCACCGGGTGAACCCTGGCCCGGAAGGCCCATCGCCATGAGGGCAAACGTTCCGCTGTGGACCGCCCGCCTGCTGAAGCTGGCTGCAGCCCTGCTCGCGCTCTCCTTCCTCGGTCTGTACCTCTTCCTCGTCTTCCACCGCCTCCAGTATCCCTATGAGCTGGAGTGGATGGAGGGCGCGCACGTTGACTACGTGAGGCGCATCCTCGCCGGCCAGCCGATCTACATCCGGCCGTCCATCGAGTTCACCCCATTCATCTACACCCCCCTCTATTTCTACCTCTCCGCGCTGGTCGCCAAGCTCACTGGCTTCGGCCTTCCCAGCCGCGGCTTCTTCCCTCTGCGGCTGGTCTCGGCGCTCTCCTTCCTCGGCTGCTCCGCCATTATCTTCTGCCTTGTGAGGCGGGAGACAAGAAACTGGTTTGCCGGCCTGGTGTCGAGCTGCCTCTTCATCGCCACCTTCCAGATCACCGGCGGGTTCGCGGACATCGCCCGCGTCGACTCGTTGTTCCTGTTCCTCTTCCTGGCCGGCGCGTTTGCCCTCCGGCGGGCGCGCTCGCCCGCGGGGTTCGCCGTCGCCGGACTGCTGGTGTCGCTTTCCTTCCTCACCAAGCAGACCGCTCTCTTCATCTCCTTGCCCCTGATGGTCTGGGCTCTCTGGACGAATCGGCGTGGCGGGCTCGTGTTTGCCGGCACGGTGGCCGTGTTGGTGATCGGTACCACCCTCGCTTTCGACCGCGCCAGCGATGGCTGGTATCGCTACTACGTCTTCCTACTGCCCGGCCAGCACGCCATGGTGCCCAAGTGGCTGCTGGGTTTCTGGGTGGATGATGTCCTTCGGAAGCTCTTCGTAGCGGTGGCCCTCGCCCTCCTCTACCTGGGCGCGGCCCTGCGCAAGCCCGACAAGCGCGCGGGTTTCTTCTATCTCTCCATGCTCGCCGGCATGCTGGGTGGCGCGTGGATCTCCCGTCTGAACGAGGGAGCGGTGGAGAACGTGCTGCCCCCCGCCTACGCCGGCCTGTGCATTCTCCTCGGCCTTGGCCTTGAGGCGGCGGAGCGATGGACCGCGAAGGCGGAGGCGGACCTGGCGCAGTGGCTCCGGGCCGGGCTCTGCGTCATCTGCATCGCCCAGTTCGGCCTGCTCTGGTACTCGCCGGCTCGCCACCTCCCCACCCAGGCCGATCGAGAGGCCTATGATGGGTTCATCGGGATGGTGAGCCAAATGGAGGGCGAGGTGTACATGGTCCACCACGGCTACCTGCCCGCGCTCGCCGGCAAGCGGACCCATGCTCACCTGGCCGCGGTGCTCGACGTGATCAGGCACCCGCTGAACCAGGCGGACAAGCATCTGATTGCTGAGTTCGAGAAGGAGCTTGGGGGGAAGAGGTACCCGGTCATCGTTCTCGACGCGTGGGAGCGTCCTCCCGGGATGCGGGGGAACTACGACCTGGTCGACCGCGTGTTCACACGGGAGGAGGCCGGTTGGCCAGTGACCGGCCGCCAGGTGCGGCCGCAGTTCATCCTCGTTCCGAAAGGCTCGTCCATGCACCTCCGCGGAGTCGAACCGGCCGAACAACCCCGTCGGCCGACGGACCCGGCGGAGTAGCCAGGGAACCACCAAAGCACCAAGTCACGAACACACCTTGGGCGGGCATGTGCCCGCCCAAGGTGGAAGCAGTCTCTTTGTGCCTTAGTGCCTTCGTGGTTACATAGTCCCCTCACACCGGCAACTCAAACGCCTTCTGTACATACACCGCCATGGCGTCGCGATTCACGATCACGTCCGGCCGATACGTCCCGTCCCCGTACCCCGTGCTCACCCCCTCCGCAGCGATGTACTCGACGTACTTGTACGCCCAGAAGTCGGTCGGCACGTCACTGAACGTGGCCGTGGCTGGGGGAGGATAACCGGCCAGCCCTTCGTCACCGGGAGGCGTCACTATCGCCCGGGCGATGAACACCGCCATCTGGCCGCGGTCCACCAGGTCCGACGGCCGATAGGTGACCGGATCATAGCCCCCCACGATGCTGTTCGCCACCGCGTACTCCACGTACTTGAAGGCCCAGTGATCGGTGGGCACATCGTTGAAGGTGGCCGTCGCCGGCCCGGTGGGCACGCTGGCCTCACCACCCGCCAAGGCGCGGGAGATGTACACCGCCATTGCCGCGCGGTCCACCGGGTTGGTGGGCTGGTAGCTCCCATCCGGGTAGCCGCTGACGATCCCCGCAAAGGCGCAAGCCCTGATGGACTCGTAGGCCCAGAAGTAGCTGGGCACATCCGAGTAGATGCCCAGTGGCCGCACCATCACCGACACGCTGTCACTGACCACCAGGGCCGGGGCGCCGTCACAGGTGGCAGTCACCGTGAGGTCAATGACCAGCGCGTCGCTGCTGGTGTTCGCGGGGGCTGTGTAAGTCGGGCTCTGCACGCTCGGCGACGGGCTGAACGCACCTCCCGCCCCGTTGTCCGTCCACAGCCAGGAGGCGACCCCATGCCCGCGACTGTCGGTGAAGGTGGCGCTCAGGGAGGTAACGCCGCTGGAGTTGACCGTGTCCGGGTCAACCGCGGCGGTGACCTCCCCCACATGCATAATGATAGTCGCGGAAGCGGCGCCCACCAAGCCCGGGTTCACGGTCACGGTGGGTCCCGTGTAGCTGGTTGGGTAGTAGGTGCCGTCCCCGTCCAGGTCCTCGAAGAAGGTGGCGGTGGTGATGGTGCCCGGATCGCCGGCGGAGGCGTTCACCCGGAGCTGGGCCGAGGCAACCACCGGGTCGGTGCCGATCAGCGAGCACCCGTCCGTCATGTCAACAGCAATGCGCTTGGCACTCGAGACCGCCAGCGCGCCTCCCCCGTCGAAATCCACCGCGTAGTACGACCACCACCCCGGAGTGGTGCTCAGCCCCGCCCGCACGCTCACCTGATCGCGCTGCGGGTGATTTACGCCCGCCGCCGCATACAGGCGAGGGCGGTAGTTGTCGCGATCCGTGTTGTAGTAGGCAGTGGGGCCGAACGTCGAGTTCAAGAACATGTCATAGGCCACCCAGAAGAATCCCTTGGTGCCCCCGCCGGTGCTGTTCTCCACCCCCCACCAGGTGCCCCATGAGTTCGCCACCAGGAAGGCTCCATAGTGCGTCTGTGCATCGCGGTGGTCCAAGTAGCTCTTGGCATCATCGTAGCCAACCAGGGTCACCGCATGACCACCCACCAGGCTTCCGTCCTGAGCGTAGTAGACCCCGTCGTTGATCCCGGTCCCGTCGGCCGGGTAGCCATCGTAGAAGGTCTGGTAAACGTTGAAAGACGCGACCGCCAGGTTGCCGTTGGCGAGGTGCTGCTTCAGAGCATCCAGTTGAGGGACGGTGGAGGCATTGATAGAGAACGATGCCTGCGTCCGGTTCTGCATCGCGTTGACCCAGGCGGCCTCCGACGGCCAGGTGGTGTAGTCGCTCGAGGAGTACGGCTTCAGCGTCCAGCTACACGCTCCCACGTCGTTCAGGCGCGCCATCACGTACGGCGTGTACGCGCCGCCGTCCGCCCCGTCGTTGGTGAGAGGATACATGAAGGCGGGGCTGCAGATGTGGTCGTTGTCCCCACCCGAGACGTCGTAGCCTTCGTCCATCGCCTGGGTGAAGGTGTCGTAGTAGTAGCACGACGACCAGGCGGTGCACGACCCTAGGCTTCCCTGGCTGCGGATCGGCGGGAAGTACTGCAGGGTGCTGTTGTCCACCGCGGTGGGCAGTCCGTCCTTGGTCTGGACCCATTCCGGCGACCGACCCAATGCCTGCGCCTCTGCCAGCACCCGGCTCCGAGCCAGGGCATTGGGGGCGACCTGACGCACCTCGGCCATGCGGGCGCTTACATAGGCCGCCTCCTCGGGGGTAGGCGGGCGAGCCCCCAGGCCTCTCTCCTCAGCCGGGAGCGCAGTTCCGGTGACCAGCAGTGTCAGCAAGGCAACGGCGAGCGCCATCGCGCGGGGTGAACTCATGGACGCGTCCTCCTGCTACTCACATCTTCCACGTTCCAGCCCGGCTGAAACACGCAACCGTCCGCAGGCCGCAGCGTCTCTGTTCATCATCCGCTACCCGCCCGGCGACGCCAGCTCCGGTGCCAGGCGGCCCGCGAACTCCTCCACCGCCTGCGGCCCCAAATCTCCCTCCCCGCGCTTACGCACCGAGACCGCGCCCCCTTCCTTCTCCCGGTCTCCCACGATCAGCAGGTAAGGGATCTTCTGCATCTCGCCATCCCTGATCTTGGCTCCTGTGGTGGCGCGCCGGTCGTCCACCTCCACACGCACCCCAGCCCCGGACAGCCGTTCGGCCACTGACCGGGCGTACTCGTGGTGCCGGTCGGCGATGGGGATCACCTTCACCTGCACCGGCGCCAGCCACACCGGGAAGGCGCCGCCGGTGTGCTCGATCAGCACCCCGAAGAAGCGCTCCAGCGAGCCAAGCAGCGCGCGGTGCACCATCAGCGGCCGGTGGCGTTCGCCGTCAGCCGCGACATATTCCATGTCGAATCTGGTGGTGAGGTTGAAATCGAACTGTATCGTTGGTCCCTGCGCCAGTCGCCCCATGGAGTCCCTGAGCTTGATGTCAATCTTGGGACCGTAGAACACGGCTTCCCCAGGGGCGCGGCGATACTGGAGACGACGGCTCTCGATCGCCTCCTGCAGAGACGACTCGGCAATCCGCCATTCCTCATCCGACCCCATGTACTTGCTGTGGTCGGCTTCGTCGCGGACGCTTAGGTCAACCTGGTAGTCCTCGTACCTGAAGGAGCGCATCAAGAACAGGGCGAAGTCGAGCGCAGCCTTCACCTCATCGCCGATCTGGTCCGGGGTACAGATGATGTGGGCGTCATCCTGGGTGAAGCCCCGCACCCGGATCAGACCGTGCATCACTCCCGACCGCTCGTAGCGATAGACTGTGCCCAACTCGAAGTAGCGGATGGGCAGCTCGCGATAGCTGCGCACACCGCTCTTGTAGATGAGCACGTGGAACGGGCAGTTCATCGGCTTGATTCGGTATTCCTCCTCATCAATCATCATCGGCCCGTACATGCTCTCGCGGTAGAAGCCGAGGTGGCCGCTGGTCTCCCACAGGTGCGCGCGGGCGATGTGGGGGCTGAAGACTAGATCGTAGCCCCGCTTGAGGTGCTCCTTCCGCCAGAACTCCTCGATCAGGTAGCGCATCAGCGCGCCCTTCGGGTGCCAGAGCACCAGGCCCCCGCCCAGCGCCTCCGGGATCGAGAAGAGATCAAGCTCGCGGCCCAGCCGCCGGTGGTCCCGCTTCGCCGCCTCCTCCCGCAGGCGCAGAAACTCGTCCAGCTTCTCCTGGCTGGGGAAGGCGGTGCCATAGATGCGCTGGAGCATTGGGTTCCGCTCGTCGCCCCGCCAGTAGGCGCCGGCCACGCTCAGCAGCTTGAAGGCCTTCACGTACCTTGTGGAGGGCAAGTGCGGCCCGCGGCAGAGGTCCACGAACTCACCATGTGAGTAAGTGCTTACTATCTCGTCAGGCAGTGCCGCCAGGAGTTCGGTCTTGTACTTCTCCCCCTTCTCCCGGAACATCTGGATCGCTTCCAGCCGCGGCAGCTCCCGCCGCACCAGCGGCAGGTCGGCGGCGATGATCTCCTTCATCCGTGCCTCGATCCGTGCCAGGTCCTCCTCTGTAAACGGCACCGACACGTCGAAGTCATAGTAGAACCCATCTTCGATGGCCGGGCCGATCGCCAGCTTCACCTCCGGGAACAGCGACCGCACCGCATCGGCCATCACGTGAGACGCAGTATGGCGATACACCTCCCGGCCGACCTCGTCCTCGAAGGTCAGCACCTCGATCTTGTCAACTGCAGGCAGGGGCGCGGTCAGGTCCAGGAGTTGGCCGTCGGCGCGCGCCGCCACTGCCTCCGTGGCCGCCTCCGCGTGCTGCTTCTGCAGCCACTCCAGAATGCTGCCAGCACTGCGGTCCTGCGATGTCAGCTCCAGTATCCTCGCCATTTCCGGCCTCCATTCGTGGGGCAGATTGGAAGTCTGCCCTGCCACAAAATGCGAACCGCCCCCCGGCGCTCAACCCGGGAGGCGGCAAGATGTGCGCGGGCGCTCCCGAGTTCCCTCAGGACGTGCCCGTAGTAACAATCGCAACCATTCCCTTCATCGCTTCCCTTGCCCGCCATGCTCCGCCTTCACCCAGCAAGGCGGATGGTGGGCGATACTGGACTTGAACCAGTGACCTCTTGCATGTCAAGCAAGCGCTCTAACCAACTGAGCTAACCGCCCGCTCCGCTACGGATTATAGCAAGCAGGTGGGGGTTTGTAAACGTTCGGCAGCAGACGGCCAACCGCGGTTTGCCCGCTGCCTGCTCGCGGTAGGCTGCGCTTGCCGCGCAGTCCATCTGAGCTTCGCCCTTGCCTCTTTCGGCGAAACTCAGTAGAATACGCTTGCGTGCACGCCTGGTCCCCGTAGCCGGGCAGGCGGGTAGGCTTCGGGGTACGACCGGTCGTGGTCGGCGCCCCGCGCCGACTGGCAAGTGCCGAGGTGGCGGAACTGGCAGACGCGCTAGGTTCAGGGCTTAGTGAGCGTAAGCTCGTGGGGGTTCGACTCCCCCCCTCGGCACCACTCATCATCGGGCCCTGTCCTGCACACCGTCCATACGTGCAGGCGGCATCTCTCATTGGGGGCAGGAAGGTCATCCGGCGATGGCCGCCCCGCGTCAACTGAGGGGAGGGCGAACGGCGTGACCAGCGGTGACCCCCCGGCGGATGTGTGGGAGCGAGAGGCGGTCTATCGCGGACTGTGGAGCGATGACCCAGCGCTCTCGATGGAGGCCTGGCGCCAGCTAGGCCGGCGAGCGGGGGCGGACGGCTGGGCCTGGCGTCTGCTCTCCGATGTGCTGGATGGACGGCTGTCGGTTGACCCGGCAGCCTGTCTCCCGTCGCTGCGCGAGATCCTCCGTCATGCCCCCGACTTGGCGCTGGGGATTCTCGGCGAACGCGCCGCCGAAGGAAGCGCCTCGCGGCCGCCATCGCCGGCCGCTGCTGTCGTCGCCATCGCCATAGGACGGGAAGGCCGCCATGGGCTGGACCGCTTGCGCCAGCTTGCCCAGCATCGCGATGTCTCGCTGCGGCTGGCCGCCACTGCGGGGCTGGCAGAACTGGCAGCGCAGCGATGCGAGGGCGCAGTGGAGGCGCTGGCGGCGCAACTTAACGACCCGAAGGGGGAAGTGCGATGGGCGGCCGCAAGCGCCCTGGGGAGGGCACGCGGACGCTCCTGCGCCGAGCAAGCAGCAGTCTGCCTGGAGCGGGCTGCTGCGGGAGGGGATGACAGAGCCGCGGCGGGAGCCGCCTTCGGAGCGGCCGCGCTGTCGGCCGTGCTGCCAGCCAGGATGATGCAGGTGCTGCGCGAGATCGTCGGCTCCGGGCCGGCGGGTAGGCGCGCGGTGGCGAGCGCAATGTGCGAGCTGCCGCGCCGAAGGGGAGCGCGGCTGGTCGGGATTTGCCTGGCCGAGGAAGATGCGGAAGCTCGCCGTCTTTCCGTTACCGCGCTCGCCAGGTGGGCGAAGGAAGGCAGCGCCCCCGCCTTTCGCGAGCTGCGCTCGCTCACCCGAGACGCGCTCTCACCGGTGCGGGCGGCGGCGGCCGAGCCGCTGGCGGCTGACGCGCATCTGTGCTCCCTGTCGCTGCTCCGAGAGCTTGCAACCGATCCCTCTTCTCTGGTCCGCACCGCCGTGAGCAGTTCCCTTGGCCAGCGCGGCAAGGAGGAAGCCGAGAGTCTGCTGACGCGGCTTGCCCAAGACCGCGTCCCCGCGGTTCGCGCGGCGGCCGTGCACTCGCTGGCCGAGCTCGGGGCCTCGGAAGCAGTGCGCGCGGCGGCCCGCGACCGCCATCCGACCGTGCGCGCCGCCGCGGGCGCCCTCCAAGCCCGCACCCCGACCGACGTCGAGCTGCTCCTCTCCCTCTCTGGGGACCGCCACGCGGAGGTGGCTCAGGAGGCTACCCGCGCCTTGGGCCGGAGTGCTGCCGAGGCCGGCAGAGAGGGGTGGGAGCGATTGGTGGTCATTGCCAGGCAACCGGCCCTCGCACGGGCGGCGGCAGAAGGGATCGCCGCCGCCCTGGACTCCGCGG
>Ga0315277_10000557_pt1 | contig 59258 bp, 59 predicted proteins | sample YL17G05_15_MG_FD_203695 | JGI IMG/M metagenome (GOLD analysis project Ga0315277, IMG submission 203695) | Sediment microbial communities from Yellowstone Lake, YNP, Wyoming, USA - YL17G05_15 | ecosystem: Environmental > Aquatic > Freshwater > Lake > Sediment | place: USA: Wyoming | collected...
AGTTCGGATGACTTCTTGCGGAATCGGCAAACCTCGACTCTGGTTCCATTCCAAGGCAATTTCTAAGGGAATTTGGATATGAAGGAGAATGAAATGGGCCTGATTTTCTTCCGCAATTTCTTTTAGCTCATGCCGCATGGATTTATAGTAGTTCATATCATCGTTAATAACTAAATAATCACGCTTCAGGCAAAAATCAATGATTTTTAGGGTTAAATCTTTGATGAAAGGTTCTGCCTCCGGATTGAACTGGTCTGTTTGCCGCGGTATCCACCGTCTTACGTCATCAGTCCCAATCACGATACTCGGAAACCCGTGTTGTTCATCGAGTTCCTTTGCAAGCACTCGGGCAATGGTGGTTTTCCCTGAGGAGGGCAGCCCCATCAACGCAATCAAGACCCGCGACGCTTTTTTCATCCACATGACGCTCTTGTAAACCTTTCAATGATTCAAATCCGCCTGTAAAGTTATCAGGCTTCGGTGATTTTATTGATGAACTTATCGCTTTTAGCCTTTTTAATTCTCCAAATCAGTAAGACGACTATCCCATAGGCAATTCCAGACCAAAGAATCCAGGAGAGGGCTTGAAAGCCATCCAAATTCGACAGATATTCATTAAAGAACTCTAATTTATGCCCTTTGGGATAATTGAAAGCGGGAATTACCACGCCGGAGTGGTTATTATAGCGTAAGCACTCAAAAACATGTGCTAAGGTTCGATTGGTGGGATCAGTCAATGTAAGGCGCGTAAATTCATTTAGCTCATGGGTGAGATGCATGTCCGTACTGGACAACCAAATTAAACTATTATTCACACAGAAATCCCGAATTTCCAAGTAATGCGCGCCCCCATGGACTTCAAATCCATCGACGCCCCATGTCTTGAGTTGGTTATATGAGAACGGTGCAGAGGCATTCGATTCATAATGGTTAACAATCACATAGCCCCCGTGCGCCTTCACGTAGGGAATCATTTCACTGACATTCATCCGAATCCCGCCGTAAGGATAGGCTGCATCTGAATAGTCCTTCGGTATAATCTCTTCATCAATCCCAAAGATATTGAGGTGAATATCCTCCGGATCATCGGTGAATTCCTGGCTGAGAAGGACGGTAAAATTGAGATGGTTCGCCTCCACGAAAGCTTGGGCACGATGCGATCCTAGGACGGTGCTATGGTCACTAAAAGCGGCGATCTGAATACCTTGATCCATATACCACAGTACCCTCTCTTCTGGGGTAAGCATCCCGTCAGACAGCATCGTATGCCCGTGAAAGTCACATAATACTTCATTGGGCGCCAAATCCACCGCATTAATATACTGCGTGGGAAAGGGGATCGATAAGGCAGCAAAATTCAAGGTGAAGAGGAGTAAGAGAGCTGTCCAAAAGTAAAAGAGTTCCCGCCGAATTCGGATGAAAATTTTGCCTCCTATTTTCTTGGATCGGGCAATAGAGACTTTCAAAGATTTCTTCGGATGGTAAAAGATAATGATATTATAAATTGCTTTGAAAAATAACAGTAAGATTCCAACGATTGCAAACAAATGGAACGATAACTCAAAATAATCAGAGAGGAAAAGGAAACCGAGACTTAGATACCCGATTCCTAATATTGCCGCCATTATTAAAAACATAAAAGAGGCATATTTTGTGAAGAACTCGAGAATATCCTTTATATATCTAAAAAGAACCTCCTTTTTTCGGCTGGATCTTAAAATAGTGTTATCAAGGGCTAACAGCCCTATTCTAACCACCGCATAGACTAGTATAAAGAGGAGCAGAATATCCGTTGGATCATTTTCAAAGGTAAAAATGAACGTCAGCCCTACAAATGGTTCAATAAAGTATCTTGCAAAGGGGATCTGTGAAATATATAGATTGGAAGCATCCATCCATCCTCCAGTACTGAAAATATTATAAAAATGAATTGTCCGGATGGCTGGAATAATGGTGTCTAACAAATAGATCATCCAAATAACGAAAAGAATTGTTATTACTAAAAAAAAGGAGTTGTGTTTAAGGAAATCGCGGATATTCATATCAATTCATTTCCTATTTGTATAATAAAAGATATTTGACAATCGCTGAATAAAAATGATAATTGGTTTGAATATAAAGCCAAGATAATATATCTTGTTCTATATTTCTACTTGTATTCAATTTTTTCTTTCAATTTACTCAAGTTAAGCCGTTTTAGTAGGAGGTAGATGAGCACAAAGAGGAAATAACCACCGAAAGACCAGAGAATCCAGGATAACACTTGGAAGAAATCGAGATTTAAATAGTAATTCACGAGATCCTGAATGAAATCGAGCAATCCCTCGGTATTCGGGAAACTGACCTTTTGGGGGTAGTGGATGGACACAGCTTCATGATCATTCCGGTTTAAGTTTTCAAATATATTTGTGATATTGGTGGGATCATTTAGCGGAGTTAACTGCAATTTGGTTACAGTATCTAGCTCATTATTGGTGTGCTGATCTGATCCAGCGATGCAGGTTAAATTATTGGCAAGACAGAAAGTGCGTATTGCTGAGCTCATTTCGTACCCGCTATTGATGATTTCAAAGCCATCGACACCCCAGTCCCGGAGCTGTTCGTAGGTGTAGGGATAACCAGGAGGGCCAGTGTAATGATTCACGATGACATAGCCGCCAACATCCTTAACATATCGAATCATATCACTGACATTCATAATATAATAGAACCAACTAGAATTCGTGGCACCAGCAAAGTCTTTATCGGGTGGTATGATGGAGACATTTAAACCAAAAATATTCAGGTGAATATTCAGGGCGTGATAGGTATACTCCTGTCCCGGTAAGACTATAAAATCCAACCCGTTGCTCTCGACATAAGCTTTGGCTCTTTGGTATCCTCGCTGATTTTCGTGGTCTGTGAAAAACGCTCCGGAAATCCCTTGGCTGATATACCAATCCACTCTAGCCTCCGGTTGCATGAACCCGTCCGACATGGTAGTGTGAACATGAAAATCAAACAAGTACTGGTCAGCAGCGAGCGGCGTTTGAATGACCTGGCTCGGGTAATTCAGGGAGAGAGAAAAAACGTTGATGCCCATAAAGAGGATGAAGGCGATGAAGAACCATCGGAATTCCCTTCCACTCACCAAGAGAATTTTCGTGATGATTTTTTTTGGACGATTTACCGTCTCTAATTTAAGACGGCTTTTGGGGCGTACGAGTTTCACAATAAAGATGCCTAATATGACTAAAATAATGATAAAAGCGACGATTAAACCATAAAGGATCGCACTAATCCAATTGTTGTTGATGAATAGGAAACCCTCTACGAGGTAGCCAATCCCAAGATAAATTGCGATTCCAGCAATGAGGAAGATAAAAACAAGGAACACGAGCCAGAAGTAAGTTCTGACAATGTTAATTAGGTGATTGAATTTCTCGGATTTTTCTAAAACAGTCTCTCGCAGAATTATGTAAGCAACGCGAACAATGGCATAAATCAGAACAAATGACAGAATAATCTCATATCCCTCACCAACTGTAAAGGTGGCCCCGATAAATGGTTCTAGAAAATATCGTCCTAGGGGGATAACAGAGGTGTAATCCGACACCACGTGGCTGGTGGGGAGTGCATCAATAAAGATCACCTCCCGAGAAGCGAATACGCCACCAATAATTAAAAGAGTAATCCAAACGCCGAAGCAGATTGTAACTAAGGTAAAGGGGATATTTTTCTTAAAGAACTCTAAATTCATAAATCTTGAATTGATACTTATAATTTAAATTTTTATTGATTGTAGGTATCCATCTAATTTCACTGGAGAACTGAGGTTCGTGTTAATTGATAGCCATTGTCATCTAGATGCAAAATGGTTCGAGAATGATATTCCCCAAGTAATCCAGAATGCGAAAATTAAAGGTATTGAGGCGATAATTACCGTCAGTATTTCTCCAGATATTCAGCAGACTAAATCCATTGTGGCAACATACCCGAACTATGTGTTTTGGGCTTTGGGACTTCATCCCCCGGGAGTGGACCCCCAAACCGTGCAAGCGACGGCTGCGCTCATTGAACAGTATGAATCGGAGATTGTCGCGATCGGGGAAGTAGGGCTCGACTATTACTGGGTGAAAGAGCAACAGCTCCAGGAACAACAGAAGGAGGCGTTTAGAGTTTTCATTGATCTAGCTGCAAAGCTTGGGAAGCCGTTAGTAGTTCATTCGAGGGATGCGGATGCGGATGCCATTGAAATCTTAGAAGAGCGAAATGCTAAAAATGTCCTAATGCACTGCTTTAGTGGAACTGAGGCAGAAGCGAAACGTGTCATTAAAAATGGCTGGTATATCTCGGTTCCTACCTCCGTTATAAATCGCAAGGTCCATCAGGTGATGGCGCGGACGGTACCATTGAATCTAATGCTCTTAGAGACCGATGCGCCGTTTCTCGCCCCAGAAAGAAAAAGCCGAAATGAATCAGCCAATATTAGGATTAGCGCACAAAAGATTGCTGAGATTAAAACTACAACATTCGAGGAAGTCGCCCAGAAAACAACAAGTAATGCCCGGAAGTTGTATCACCTGGATGAAAGGATGCAATAAGGAAATCTATATCATGGGCATTAATGGAAAATAGTGCCGCCACATACGTTGATTGCCTGCCCCGTAATGAAGTCGGAATCCTTTGAGGCTAGAAAAGCGATAACGCCCGCAACATCCTCCGGATCGGCAACGCCTTTCTTATAGTCTAGAGCAACCTTCCCATCAATCCCTATAAGCTGTTCTCGAGTGGTATCTTTTCCGTAAATCGGGGTGAGAATGGTCCCTGGACAAATCGCATTGACGGTTATCCTTTTAGGACCTAGCTCCTTCGCGAGGGCGGTTTTAAACTGAATGAGCGCAGCTTTCGAGGCGCTGTAGGCCGACATTTTTTCTTGCCCGTCCTTCCCGGCACGGGAGCTGGTAATAAGGATTTTCCCCCGTAATATATTCTCAGGCACTTCGTAGCGGATCATTTTTTTAACGACAGCTTGGGTCACGAGAAAGACCCCTTTCGTATTCACCTCAAAAATTCTATCAAAGAAATCTTCCTTCATCCGAACGAAATCGGCGTAGTCGGCGATACCCGCATTCGCAAATAAAATGTCAATCCTCCCGTATTTCTCATGTGCAGCCTCTACCATTGCATCCACTTCAATTTTTTTCGTCACATCCGCGAGGTACCCGAAGGCTTCACCGCCAAATGCTTTAATTGTATTCACAGTTTCATCAATTTTTTCCTGATTAATATCATTCACAATCACTTTGGCGCCCTCTTTGGCTAATCGGATTGCAGAGGCTCTTCCGATGCCGCTTGCCGCGCCAGTAATCAGAACCACTTTATCTCGTAATCGTTGTTCTGGATATTCTTCCATTTTTACACCTCCGTTCAAAAGAAATGAAAAAGGTTATTCAATGCTCTCCGTTTTGTCATTTAAGAGCTTTTGGACGCGATGCAGATGACGGGCGACCGTGATGGTTTGGTAGGAAATTTCATGGAGGTCACCCTTTTCAATCACGTAATGAGAAACATTAACCTCGGGGGCAAAATGGCGTTTGATGTCTTGGCCCAAGGCATGCAATTGGTAACAATGTGGGCTTCCATCGATAGTCAAAATGGTCAATTCCTCGATTTTAGAATATTTAATGATGCTAACAAGTTTATACCCCACGTGATCCATGTGCAGAGCTTCTAAGCAAGCATGGATAAGGGTTCGACCTTGGGCGAATTGCTCAAAAATCGTGGGATACCGGTCAGGCACGCAAGTTCCGTACAATAAAAGTTTCTTGGTCTCTTGGAAGCGTTTATCGCCGACGTTACATTCCAGTATTGGTAATTTGGGAATTAGCAAGGTTCTTCACGGAATCCTATATTTTTATATTCATAACCTAATATAGAAAATGAATAATAAAATTATAAATTGATCATTCTTAACAGGAGAGATGTGAGACGAGCAACCAAGGGCAAGACCCAAATCTCGCAAAGAAGATGACGGAACAGGTCCTAAAGGATATAGAGTACATTAAGAATTATAAGTCAGTTGCGCCAAAGGCGAAGCCAGCCAAGGATTATAAGGACGGTAAAATAGTCAAAGGAGTTATTGCATCCGTCTATCCCCAAACTTTCGGATTTATAGCGAAAAACTTTAGTAAGGAAGAAGCCATTGAGAAATTGCGATGGATGGGACAGAGGTCTGTTGCTATATTCTATTCTATTCATCCTCAGAGATTACAGAAAAAGGGGAGTTTTGTAGATATTGTCAAAGATATTGGTGTTCATTCAGGGGAACGGGTCAAGGTGGAAAAAGAAATCACAAAAAATGGGGTATTGCAAAATTGTATCATTCGAAAATATAAATGCGTCTTTTGCACCGATACATATCCGGTGGAGACTCCGATATTCTTTTGTTATCCAAGTGCCTCCTTTTACCAACACTATTACAACATAAGATCGCTCATGCTCGGCACTTTGAAACCCAAGTTAGTCTTTGTGGATATCATTAAAACTGCTGAGAATGATGATGATTATTGCCTATATAGCGTAGAGAGGGTGGAGTAACCATGATGAGTCTTTGGCGAATGTTAGGCAACATCGGGAAACGGGTTTTTTTCCGACGGGCACCGAAGGTTTCGTTGTATTTAACCACTTCAATGTACCATACGATGATTGATATCCTTGCGGACTCTTTCCAGGGCAATTACGAAGAGGCGATGGAAGTCCTGATCAATTTAAGCCGACCGTTAAGTGAAGAGATGATCTCTGATATTCTATTCGGGACTTCTGTTTTAGGAATTCAATTAAAGACGTTATTATCTAAATTTAAAGACCTTAAGGATTTCACTTTTTTCGTAGATCTTTCGTTATATGCATTTTTTGGACCTTGGGCTGAAAAAATCTTTGGGAAGACGAAATATCTTTCGCCTACTAACTCGGAAGAGAGGGTAGATACGTATGTATTGCGATTAAAGTCCTGTCCCTTTTGTTATCCAACCATGATCCCGCCCGAAAAGTTTGGTATGCACCGGTTTGGCAAAACCGTGGCAGTAACCATTGAACAAATGGTCCAGCTCTCACAAGATTTCCTTGAACATAATTTCCAAGTCGTTGCAAGGGAAGTCCGGTGCTTTCATCAGGGCGACCCCTATGGAGAGATTCGCGTTTGGCTGTATCCTCGTGATAAACAAAATTTGATGCAGTTCAATGAGTACCTGAAAAAGATCAAGTAGCGGCCATTTGAATCCTTTTTAACTTAATTTATCTTTTTACATGAGCGAATCAGGGCTAAATAAGCTAATTAACGAGTAGTTGAAGATAAATTTGAAATAGAGGATAAAATTTTGCCTGAAATTGCCTTAACGATTGCCGGATCGGATAGTAGTGCTGGAGCCGGAATTCAGGCAGACCTGAAAACATTTGCCGCTCATAAAGTTTATGGTACCTGCGTAATCACCGCCATAACAGCTCAAAATACCACGAAAGTCTTTAAAATTTTCAAGATCCCCGTGGAGATGATAGAAGCACAACTAGACGCGCTTCTTAATGATTTTTCTATAGGCGCGATCAAAACGGGGATGCTACCCTCGGCAGAAATCATCGCACTCGTGGCAGATAAAATTAAGGGGTTAAATGTGCCCATTGTGGTTGATCCCATAATCAAGGCGGGTGTAGGGCGCGACTTAATAGAAAAGGAGGCGATCGGCGAATTTATTTCGCGCTTATTTCCAATCGCAACCTTAGTGACCCCAAACATTTTTGAAGCGGAAAGCTTTTCCGGAGTTAAAGCGAATCTGGAATCAGATTTGAAAATAGCTGCCCAAAAATTGATAGAAAAAGGGGTTAAAGCGGTTCTAATTAAAGGAGGTCACTTAAATGTCCCGGAAGTCATTGATTTTCTGTTTTTGAACAATGGCAAACAAAAAATTTTTAGAAAACCAAGAGTTCAAGGACAGACACGCCATGGTACGGGCTGTGTGCTATCAGCCGCCATTACCGCAAACCTTGCAAATAAGATGGGGTTGTTAGAGGCAGTTGATCGTGCGGAGAAGTATATGGAACTGATTTTTCCAGAGGTATTGAAAGTAGGGCGTGGAAACCCACCGATCAATCCCTTTTCTAAAATTTTTTAAATAATTTTTGAAATTGGATTCGTTATTTAAGAGGATTCAAGAAAAAAGATGCTCTTTTTTTTTTAAGAGACGATGCGAATTCAGAAAAGAGTTTCTAAGAGTGCTCAGCCAGACTTGAGTTTTTCGATGATAGCGCCAATTTCACCTTCGTTCTTGGCAACGGGTAGAGTGGAATCATAATTTGGCAGGCTACGGGTTATTTCTTCAATAAGCAGCATCAGGGCTTTCCCTGCGGGGATATCTTTCTCTTCAAAGGAGAAATCTGGGAAAGTCATGGAGGCTTCTTTCCATGTTTTCAACTCGGCATCAACCGCAATGAGACAATAAATGTAATCTTTCGTATTAATTATGATAGAAGGCAGTTCGGGTTTCATTGCGTTTTCTAAGATTGCAATCATTTTCTCTTTGCTCATTTTTTAGCCTCTACAAAAAAATCAACCAATATTGGACTAACTTATATCAATTTATGATTGAAATAATAAATGTTTTTATTATAGTTATCGATCGAAGTAGATGGATTTTCCCGTAGCAGAGATCGGAATGGCGATAAGTACATCCACCTCGGAGAGATATCCGAGCTCCTTAGCAGCTTTTCCAGGGCGATACATAATCCGACAATCCACATTGTGAATAGAGGCTGTTTTTGCAGCAGACCCCAAGGCAATTCCCAGATCCATTAGTTTGAAGGTGCAACAGGGGGGTAATTTCGGTGATTTTTTTCTTGCTTCTAGAAGTTCTTCACAAGTGTTGAATCCGCACAATCCACAATTCATTAAATCGATTGGAACACCCGCCACGCCAATTAAAATGATGGCTGCTGAATCCTCGATATTTTTCGCATCGCGATACCAATTATCACCTTTCTGTTGTGCATAGGATCGCATTTTTTCGGCAATATTCGCTTTTTCTTTCCCGGTTACAATGGCGGTGTGAATGCTATCCAACCCCTTCGATTTCGGGGCAGTGCGTGCAGATATCAGAATTATTTTTGCCAGTTCAATGATGGCTTCTTGTTCTGAATTCAAATCTTTAAGAATTGGCATTTAAATCACCATTAGAAGAGATTGTTTTAATTTATTTTCGTTCTAGTTAAAAAATTATTTTGGTGGGAGGCATATATATTCCCCATTGGAAACAATGGCTAAAATTCCGCCGCATTTGCCAGGCGTCATCCGAATGGGTTTTATGCTATGGGTAATCCCCGCGGGAATGAAGACGGCGCCTGGGCTTGTGACTTCATATCGCTCGATTTCTTTGTCATCGCCTAATGTGACTTCTACAGTAATAGCTTCAGGATCCCCGATAATCAGATATTCTTCATCGCTACCTTCTGGATGGCGGTGGCGATCAGCCCAGGAAATTTGCGGGTTTCTCGCTAGATCTTCGGTCGTATGCAGAAAAAAGTAATAGGTCCACAATTTGGCATTTGGAACGCGCTCTTTCCCCATTAGAACCGGGTAAAAAAAGGCATCGGGCTTATGGTAGGGGAGAGACCGCACCGTTTTAACGCCTTTCACTACATTTTGCGCGAATTTCTTGCTCATTTTAATTATCCTCCAATTGAACTAATTTAGTTTTAAAGAAAACCAATTAAAAGATTGCCATTACTTCTAGTGGAAAATTATTTTAATTTTAGTAGCATCTATTTCAGAAAAAGCTTAAGACATTATGCGCATGCTGTAAAATAGAGAAAAGTGGGTTAGTGAAATGACAAGTAATAGCATCGAAAAGTCAATGGATGTGCGGGAGAATCAAGATATTTTTTTACGATGGAAAAGTCCGAACCTTGGAAAAGAATTGCTTTATTTGACCAATAAATGCACGGGCTGTGGGATTTGCCCAAAAATCTGCCCGACCAAAGCAATTGAATTGGGACCCGTGCATGAAATTGCAACGGCGCTCGAATCTAGAGGCGCCGTACCTAACGCGCCTTACGTACTATTCGATCTGGAGAAATGTGTGTTTTGCGGCCTCTGCGCGGTGCTTTGTCCAGTGAATGCGATAGAATTTAAATTCAACGAGACCGCGATTAAGAAGCTTCCCGAGTACCCGAAGTTCGATTTCAAAATTAGTTTGGATGAGGAAAAATGCATCCCCTGCAGATACTGTGAGTTAGTGTGCCCGACCGATGCGATTGAGGTGGAATTGAAACTTCAAAAGAAGGAAACGGTGGTCAAATATCCAGGAAAGCGCCGTGGAGAAATTCCTCCAGGACTTGAGGGAAAGATTGGAATTGATGAGAGCAAATGCTGCTACTGCATGCTCTGTAAAGAGTTTTGTGATGCGATAGAAATTGATGAGGCAACCCCAGAACCTTTACATCCTTTTCCCGGAAAGAATTTGCGGATTAATGAGAAAAAATGTGATTACTGTGGGCTGTGCGAAAAGATTTGCCCCACGGAAGTCTTTAAAATTACCTGCGAGTCAAAGGTCAAGCGGACTGTTAAAGAGCCGAAGATTGAGGGGATTGCCAAAATCGATCCCGAAAAATGCATTGCCTGCGGCTGGTGCGTGCGGTGCCCTGTGGAAGCCATTAAACTGGACAAATTCTTAGAGGGCAAAATAACCCTCCAGAACTTGGATAAGTGTGATCCCAGTGGTTGCAAGGCGTGCATCAAAATTTGTCCCTCGAACGCCTGGTATCTGCCGAAAGATCCGAAAGAGAAAATCGCCGTCAAAGAAGAGCTCTGCCTCTACTGTGGGAGTTGCGAACAAGCCTGTCCCTACGATTGCATCAAACTGGAACGGACGAAGGTTAAATACTCAGGCGGAAAGCTCACCCAACCTTGGATCACCACGTGGCAGAATGCGTTTCAAAGCCTTATTGGTCAGATAATCCCCGAGAAACAATTAAAGATCATCCCGCTCCAAATCGAAAAAATAGCGAAAATTATCCAGGAGAAACGAGAAATTCCGCTCGTTCCAGCGAATATCCAAAGCGAATATCTCAATAGACTAGCGAAAATAGGGAAATTGCTAACAAAAGCGAAGATGCGCTATTGGGTCGAGGGAAGAGTAAAAAAGAAACCTGTCCTAAGTTAGGAATTTAAGTGCTATCAATTATTGGAATGAGTTCTCCGCAGTGAGGACAGGTTTTATCGCTTTTTAAATAAATATTGTCCACCCCCAATATCGTACGTTCAATTAGGACTGTTCCACATGCCGGACAATAAGTGTTTTCTAAAGGATGTCCATGGACATTCCCAATATACACAAATTTAAGTCCTGCCTCTCTGCCAATTTTATGAGCTTTTTCCAAAGTCTCTATGGGGGTTTGATAATTGGCCATACCCCTCTTTGCAGCTTGGTAAGCGGGATAATACTGATTGACGTGCCAGGGCGTATCTTCTCCCAGAAGCATTTTGACTCTGTAGGCGAGTTCACGCAGGGTTACCTCACTATCATTTTCCTTGGGAATTACCAGCGTCACGACTTCGATGTGCGCGCCGAGCTCCCGGGCTAATTGAAGGTTCCGCCAGACGATTTCATCATTGGCGGTGCAGAATTTTTGGTAGAATGCCTTGTCGCCTTTCAAATTTGCGCAGAACGCGTGGCATCCACTCTGGATCAAGAGCTTGAGGACCTCAGGGGTCATATACATATTAGTAACAAAGGTGTGATAATAAGAAAGATGCGTAGCTGCTTTCATCACATCTATGGCGTATTCCAATAACAGGGTCGGCTCGTTAAAGCTGAAACTAGTCCCTTGTGATTTATATTGTAGTAATAGCTTCAGGAACTGTTGGATTGAAAGGAATTTGGAGGGATTCGCCAGTGGAGGAAATTTGCTGATATCCCAATTCTGGCAGAACGGGCAGCTGAAGTTGCAACTCCACGACCCAACGGTGAATGCCATTGTTCCCGGGAAGAAATGGTAAAAGGGCTTCTTCTCAATAGGATTATTCGAGATTGAGCTAATATTACCATAAGTAAGACAATAAAGTTTGCCTTCTTTGTTTATCCGTGTCTTGCAAAATCCAGTTTTCCCCTCTTTAATAAGACACCGGCGTTCGCAGGTGCCGCATTGGACAGTTTCGGAGTCGACGGAGTGATAAAACAGTGATTCTTTTATAAAAAGAGTTTGATCCAAATGCATTCAACTATGTGAAAACATTTTATGTTTATCCTAGTTCCATCAATGATTTGAAGTGGCGGATCAGTTTTAAGGCTTCCCATAACTTTACCTGGTCCCCAATCGTAAGAATATTTCGCAAAAATTTGTAAAATTCACCAGACTCAACTCTTCGGATAAATTCCTCGAGTTCCCAAATGATGCTCTTCATATCAGAATCGGGCGCAGCGGAGGTCCAAGTGCTTTTAGGGATGGACTGCCTTTGTCCAGTTTCAGGAGCCGCTGATTGGGTATAGGTTGGTTGCTCTTGATATTGTTGTGGTTGTTGCATTTGTTGTGGTTCTTGCATTTGTTGCGGTTGCTGATAGGTGGGTTGAGGCATTGCAGGAGCTCGTTGGGCAGTCGGTGGAGCGGGTGCCGCCGGAGCGCCTGGTGCACCGGGCGTGCCTCCACCGGCAATTTGGGAGAGCACACGTGCGACATCCATATAGGCAACCCCAGCGCCGCCATCGGGCGTTACGTATGCGAGAAGAACTCTACTTCGTTCACTCGATGCAACGATATGCCCTTGACCTAATATATTTGTAGAAACTAATCTTTCGGGTGTACATTGAAGAACAGAGTATTTTATACCTTGCACAACAACTGAAGGAGTTTGCTGTCTCCAAGCATTTAGAACAGAAATGGTATCAGAAGAAATATCCCAATTTGAAGTCTGATAGATGATATTCCCGTTGTCATTCATATAAGTCAGTGCCATAATGGTGGGATTCGTAGCCATTAAGTCTCGAACAAAATAATCGATGGTTGCGCTATCTTCTGGCATCGCAATTTCATCTTCTTATGAATGGGACTAAAGCTAATTACTTTTTTTGAATAGGGATATTTAGCCTTGTTTAAATATCATAACCTAATTTAAATCTATTATCATTTGCGAAATATTTATGAATGGGATAGGAAAAAATAGAGGATGGGATTTCAAATATAGGATGCAACGCATATTTTATGGGATTGAAAGAGTAAGGAAAAGTTAGGGCAAAAGCTCAGTAATTAAAGGCAGATTTGTATAATTTTTCGTCTATTTTTCTTCTTTATTATTGGCGCTTTTAATTAATTCTTGCCCATCTTTGGTGAGTTCTATTCGATTCTTATTTTTAGTAATTCGAGATACATGGATTATCCCCGGGATCTCTAGTTGCATTAAAGTTTGACCAAGCTTTATCTCAGATAAATCTTCATAATCTTTTTGTAGAAGGCGCAATAATTCTGCATCAAGCATGACCCCTTTGTTTCGTATCAATGCGTATAGGATTAAATTCTTTAGTGGTGTCGCATTCCAGATTATCTCTTTCATAAAAAGCACCTAAAGATTGATCGGATTGGAAAAGTAAGAAAACTTCAATTCCCTATCGAAAATCTTTCAATAAAAGTCAATTAATAGTATCAATTCTGGGTTTTTAAATCTGTCCTTTAACGATAATTCTCAAGAATAAAATAAAAAAGGAAGTTAAGTGAACTGAGAAGGCCCTAAAGTCGGTTTTTTGAGTTTAGTCATCGAGGCTGTATATTGATTTTTAACATCTGCAGTATAGGAGGGATGTATATTTTTAATCGCCTCATCGAAATGCTTGAGATAGACTTTTTGGGCATTTCGGTTTTCTCTTAATGCCAAGATCGCCGCCTCTCGACAGCAACCTTCAATTTCAGCGCCAACGAAGTTATCAGTGAGACGGGCTAGCTGCTCAATGGTGACATCTCCGCCCAAGGGCATGTTTTTGGTATAAATTTCAAAAATCTTCTTGCGGCTTTCGATGTCGGGAGCATCTACGAAGATAACTCTATCAAATCGACCGACACGAAGAAGAGCGGGATCAATTAGGTCAGGACGATTTGTGGCAGCTATCACAACGACATCGTGAAGCGCTTCAAGCCCATCCATTTCAGTGAGGAGTTGACTGATGACCCGGGAGGTAACATGGGAGTCACCGAGATCAGAGCCACGTCTTGGTGCGATCGCGTCGATTTCATCGAAAAATACGATAGCAGGGGCAGCTGTTCTTGCTTTACGGAAGACTTCACGGATTGCCTTTTCTGATTCGCCGACCCATTTTGAAAGGACTTCGGGTCCTTTAATGGAAATGAAGTTTGCCTCGCTTTCAGTGGCGATTGCACGGGCCAAAAGAGTTTTACCACATCCGGGCGGCCCTATTATCAGCACGCCTTTAGGAGGGGAAATGGCCATTCTTGTGAAACTTTCGGGGTCTTTAATGGGCCATTCTACGCACTCTCGCAATTGCTGTTTAACATCGTCTAACCCGCCAATGTCAGACCAGTGCACGTTTGGAATTTCAATCAAGACTTCGCGTATTGCAGAGGGTTGAACCTCTTTCAATGCGCCGGTAAAATCTTCCATGCGCACTTCAATTTGATCGAGGATTTCGGGAGGGATTTCCTCGTCTTCCACATTTATTTTAGGTAGATAGCGGCGGAGCGCTTTCATTGCAGCTTCACGGCAGAGCGCCGCTAAATCCGCTCCTACATACCCATGGGTCACTGCCGCTAATGCTTCCAGGTTGACCTCATTGGTCAAGGGCATTCCACGGGTGTGAATCTGTAAAATTTCTTTGCGGCTAATTTTATCAGGAACGCCGATTTCGATTTCGCGGTCGAACCGACCAGGACGGCGTAAGGCGGGATCGAGGGCATTTGGTCTATTGGTTGCACCAATGACGACTACTTTTCCACGTGCCTTCAATCCATCCATAAGAGCTAACAATTGAGCAACAACTCTCCGTTCTACTTCACCCGTTACTTCTTCTCGTTTCGGGGCAATCGCATCCAATTCATCAATGAAGATAAGGCTCGGCGCTCTTTTCTCAGCATCGTCAAAGAGGGTCCGAAGCCGTTTTTCTGACTCACCATAGAACTTACTCATCACTTCAGGGCCATTAATCGGTTTAAAGAACGCATCAGATTCGTTTGCGACCGCTTTTACAAGAAGCGTTTTCCCACAGCCAGGAGGCCCACGTAGCAAAACCCCTTTGGGAGGATCGATCCCTAATTTTTTAAACAGTTCAGGATGTTTCAATGGGAGCTCAACCATTTCACGAATTCGTGTAATTTCTGCTTTTAAGCCCCCTATATCTTCGTAATTTATGACGGGAATTCCACCGGCGACTTCTTCTTTCGGATTTTCACTGACTCGTAGAGCAGTTGTCTGCTTGACAATAACAATGCCCTTTGGTTTTGTCTGTACAATTTGAAAGGGAACTTCACGGGCTATTCCAATTGGAATATGGATAACATCACCTTGCGTAAGAGGAAAGTTCAGCAATTTACGTTTAATGAAACTTTCAACATAGGGATCGCCCGCGGTTATTTTGACATTGGTTGGCGCAAGCAGAATTTCATGCGCAGTTTTTTCATTGGCCTTCGAGACGTTGACTTTTTCGCCGATTGAAACAGCGACATTCTTTCGTAATCGACCGTCCATTCGAATTATCTCTTGATTCTGATCTTCAGGATAGGCGGGCCATACAATAGCTGCGGTGATACGGTTCTTCCCTTTAATCCGAACGATATCACCAGTCCTAATCTGTAGTTTTTGGAACGTTTCTGAATCCAATCGGATGATAGACCGTCCTACATCGCGTTGTTTGGCTTCCGCGACTTTAACTTCTGCTTCTACGGATGGTTCGTCGCTTTCGTTATCATCTTCCAATTTAATAGCTCCTTATATCCTTACCCATTATTGGATTTAGATGCTTATCTTTATAAGAATAAAGGCAACTCGCCTCTTTAGACTTTTTCTTAAAAGCCCCCAGTTTCAGCTAAAAAAAAAGCTTATTCAATATCGAATCGAAACAAGTTTTTCTGGTAGAGGGGTTCCTGTTTTGCCAATTCTTTGATGATTACTTCGAAGGTATCGGCGAAATTGGGGTATCGCGCCTCATTTTTAAATTTAATAATGAAATTCTTAAGAATATTGATAATATGCTCCGTGTTAGTACCAACATCGAGGAGAATTAAACTAATAACTTCATGATTTTTATCCAAATGTAGTTCTATATTAAATTTTTCGGGTGGTTGTATCATGGTATCTTGAAATATTTCTGCAATTTCACCTTGCTCGCGCAAGAGAATATGAACCATCATGCCCCTCATTACAACTTTCATAGACCAACGACCATTCAATTCATCTTCAGTTAATAAAAAGAGGGAAAACTATCCTTTATATCTTTTCGATTTTTTTTAGGGCGCTCAAATGCAAAAATCCTTAAAACACAATGGTAAATAATCTCACTTGAAGGAAAACTATATTATTCAAATGAAATTTTCTGCCTGCGGAATGAGTAACTGTGACTAGAGACGTGATGAGTGATGATATTGCATGTATTGGAGGGGGACCCGCTTCAGCATTTGCAGCTTTAGAAATTTTAAAGAGAGGGAAAAATGTTGAAATTTTTGAGGAGCATAAGGAAATTGGGGTTCCAACGCATTGTGCAGGGCTGATTAGCGTGAGCGGGTTCAACAAATTGGGGATTAAAGTGCCGGAGGAGTGCATTCAGCATAAGGTGAAAGGCTCTATTTTTTATTCGCCGTCAGGGCATACCTTGAAGGTTAAAAGAAAAAAAGATCAAGCTTATGTTATTGATAGAGCAAAATTTGACAGGTTCCTAGTTGATAACGTGGAAAGGCAGGGGGGCAAAGTCCATTTAAATGCAAAAGTCACCTCTTTAATCAGTGATAATAAAAAAATAGAAGGGGTAGTGGTACAGGATCGAGAGGGGCCCAAGCGGATCAAAACCAAGATAATTATAGATGGAGAAGGCTTTAAGGCGAATTTTCTTAAAGAAGCAGGGTTGAAACCGGTGAATAGAGAGAGAATAATACCAGCGGTTCAGTTTGACATGACGGATGTGAGAGTAGACGAAGATTATGTCGAAATTTATGTGGGAAGGAAAATAGCGCCGGGATTCTTTGCCTACATCATTCCGACATCCAGCAACACGGCGAGAGTCGCTGTAGGAAGTAGTTCCGATAAACCGATGAATTATATGCGTTATTTTATTAAAAAACATCCAATTGCATCGCCCAAATTGAAAGAAGGAACGATTTGTAAGCGTGGAGGCGGCTGGATTATCATAGGGGGGCCCGTTAAAAAAACATACATGCCCGGTTTTATGGGGATTGGCGATGCAGTCGGGCAAGTGAAGGCGACGACGGGAGGTGGAGTCGTTTTCGGAGGTTTATGTGCGCAAATTGCCGGAAAGACAGCAGCGGAAGCAATTACCCAAAATGATTTTTCTGAAAATATGTTGAGAGGATATCAAATTGAATGGCAAAGGTTATATTTAAGAGAACTAAAATTGATGAAGCTGTTGAGACAGGTTTTAAATGCACTCCCGGATCGATCCCTCGATGAGCTTTTTCGATCAGTTAGTAAGCCAGGAATTGAAATCCCTAAATTAGTAGAAGAAATGGGGGATATGGACATGCAGGGGAATCTTATAAAAAAGATTCTGTTTAGCCCGAAGATATTCCAAATCGGGGTGGCGATATTAATTGGGCTTTTGATTCATTAACCCTTTAACCTTGCCAATTTCAGTTTTTTAATAAGTCATATAATCTGAAAAGCAAAAATTTTAAATTCACTAATTATTACTTCTTATAAAACTCAAAATTTTCCGAAAAACTAGATGAAGCAAAAGTTGGAGATGCAATAATTGGAAAAAACAGAAAATAAACAGACAATAGTCAATACGCCGATTTGCGTTAGCTGCGGAAAAATCATGGTCCCAAGGGAATTTGCGGTGAAATTTCCATGCCCAAATTGTGGCAGTGTTACGATATGGCGCTGTGAGCGATGCAGACAGTTTGCCCGACCGTATGCCTGCTCGGGTTGTGACTTTCTGGGTCCATAAAGAATAAAGGTGATGAGAAAATGGCGGATGTATTAGTTCAATTACGTGTCCTTCCAGAGGATACTACGACGAATTTAAAGAAGTTACAAGAAAAAATTAAAAAGGCACTTCCCACCGGAGTTAGGCTTCATAAGGTCACAGAGGAAGATGTTGCTTACGGGTTAAAATGCCTCAAAGTGGTAGTAATTATGCCTGATGACCTCGGTGGCACAGATCCCGTGGAAAATGCGATTTCCTCACTTAGTGATGTTCAACGTGTTGAGGTTGAAATAGTTTCTCGCATGTAAATATTATTCTATTTCCAGAACTTTTTTATAAATTGTTCTTCTTTCTTTTCCAAATTAAAATATTCACTTATTTTATTTGCCATGATAGGATTACTTTGAAAAATGAGACTTAAGAAAGGGAGATATTCTTCGATTGCATTGGAGCTGCTCAGTCCTGTTTTATTTCTGATTTTTTGACCGATACCCGCCATATCACCGCGTTTCAACTTACCGATATTTTGAAAGAAAAATCGTGGGAATAGCGCATAATAATTCACGAATTTGTAGGGCGTTTTTGTCCGCGCCAAGGACACGCCCGCAGAGAGTTCTAGAGAAAAGTATGGGAAAAGCCGCCAGACTTCTTTTTCTGCTTTTCGATTAATTTCGCCCCAGACGATGTCTGCCTTAGACAAGGCTTGATAGGCATTTGCTAATTCTTCCGGGTCTTGCATGTGCTCGGGAATTATCTCGTTGATGCGTTGCATTAATAATCCAAAGTCTCTGGTACTGATATTGACTTGCCAGAGAATTCTTTGGATAGTCTCGATTTTCTGATCATGAAAAATGACCCGTAATGCCTCAAAGATAGTTTTTTCCTCATCCCGGATTTGGTGGAGATTGTAGAGATCTGCTGCTTTAAGAGACGTTTTCCCCGCTGCCACACTTTGTAAATCATTAATTGCTGCTCTTAGATCACCCTTGGCATTTTCAGAGAGTTGCTCTAGCGCTTGATCATCGTATTCAATGTGCTCTGCTTTACAAATCTTTTGTAATACCTTTAAAATAGTGGTTTTTTGAATAGATTTATACTTAATTTCTTTGATGGTTCGTTTTAATGTGTTGAATTTCTGATCGGACAAGTCATTCGCAGTAAGGATTATTGGATTCTTTGTTGTCTTGATTATTTTGAGCAGGGCGCCAACGCCGCCGCGATCTTGAACGCCACTTATTCCATCGACCTCATCAACCAAAATAATTGTCCCATTTTTATTTTTTAGCGATTTTTTCAGCGCAGCAGTGCCAATATTTCGATTAATTATTTCCTCATTTCGCACATCACTGGCGTTAATTTCGAGTAAATCATAATCATACTTGGAAGCCATAACATAGGCAGTGGCTGTTTTTCCAGTACCTGGCGGACCCACCAAAATCACTGCATTCGAGCTGGCATCCTTTTTCCCAAAATGTATTAAATATTCATTGAGGGATTGCACGGCAGAAGGGTTTCCAACGATGTCTCGCTCTTCTTTTGGAGCATACTTTTGGACCCAGATCTGTTCATGGCTGACCATTCTTTCACCTGTTAATTGAGTTTAAGGACGCCTAATTGTGAGAGAAACGCACTTAAATGAATCTCGTCGTTGGACCCCTTTTTCATTCGCAATTCATACTCACCCATTAAATCAAAAATGGCGACTTTCCAAGCTTCGGGTATTGGATGTTTGAACAATATTGCGCGAATTCGGTCATAGATTTGTTGACCAGTGAGTCCGAATTGTAGGAAGATTTCACGTAATCTTTCTCTTGCCTCAAGAAACCTTTTATTTAAAGCAAAATCGATGACCTGTTTCACTTTAAAATCCACGAATTGATGAATTACTTGATAAACTGCATCGGAACTAATTGATTTTCCTTCAAAGACTGCAGCGACGGCTTGAAGCATATTAATCGTCCGAATCATATTCCCTCGTCCTAAAAAGATGATGGCGGATAGTGCATCTTCCTGGATATCAATTCGTTCCTTTGAAATGATATAGCGGAGAATCGCGGATACATACGGCGCTTCTAACGGATTAAAGCGCATAACTACAAATCGGGATTTAATTGGTGCGATTATCTTTGAAAGATTTTCACAGATCAGAATAAAGCGACATGTTCGAGAACTTTTTTCCAGAGTTCGACGCAATGCTTGTTGGATATCCATCGTGAGATTATCGGCATCCTTTATGATGAGCACGCGGAAAGGGATTTCTGAAAAGGTACGCATCATCGGAAAATTTCGGAATATACTTTTGATGATAAAATTCAAGCCAGGAGTCCCGGATTCTTGTCGATTATAGTCTTGTTGAGCAATATTAAACCACTTAGGTTTGTATTTCATGAGATATTCTTTCGAATCGGTGGCGTTAATTTCTTCAACGTTAAAGTTGAATTGATCTAAAAAGAGATCATGCAGTAAACTCAAAACCGTAGACGTGCGTCCTGAGCCCGGAGGACCTACAAACATTAAATGGGGCAGATTCTTTTTTTCAATAAAACCCTTCAGTTGGGATTTTTTATCCTCCATTTCGATTAGATTATCCAAAGTCATCGGACGATATTTTTCAGTCCATACTTCACTTTCTCGAAGCATTCCATCACATAATAAAATTTTTATAATGGATCAAAATAAAAACTACATCATCAAAGGTTTCATATGTTTTCATTAATTCAATTTATTTATTACACGTAAAAATTTATTTACTCCTCTCCTATAAGATTTCCCGAATTTAAGAGGGGAAATGCACACAAGGTGGTTGATTACAAAATGAGTGAAACAAGAAAAAACGGATTTGAGATTCAAGGAGCATGGTGTGGATTTATTGGATCCACCCTCACGATAATCACGGGCCTCGTAATGGTAATTTTTAATCTTTCAATGATGTCACCATTCCCTGGAACACTTGGTGAGTATCGAGCATATTTTGAAGCTTTTGGAGGGAATGCTATTGCGGATGTATTGCTTTTGGTATTGCCTCTTGTATATGGGGTTATTTTAGGCATCGGAATATTTGGGTTAATTTTTTCATTGTTCCGAACCAATATAGGAATCCGATTTTCAGGCTTGTGTTTATTTGTATCGGCAGCTGTGGCAGCAATTCTACTTTTCACTTGCGTGGGCATTCTAACTCAGCAACAAGGAGACATAGTGGCATATATAGCCGCCAATGGAACACCCCAAGAATTGGCAACCTATGGGATTAATGTCCCACATCTCCTATTCTGGCCTACTATTGTACTCTGTTTTGTCTGGCTGATCGGGTCCTTCCTCATGATCGCAGCAGCGCCTTTTAATGAAGCGAAATTCCGTACCCGCCGAATGAAAATTTTAGCCAGAGCAGATACGGCGGAACGTGCGGGAAAACCAACGGAAGCAATTAGATTATATACTAATGCGGCTAATCTTTCGATGAAACTAAGAGAAGAGGATAAGGCATCTGAATATTTCGCAAAGTCACGTGAAATACGAGAAGTAGCCATTCAAGCAGTACTTGAAGCTGAGGAAAAGCGCAAGCGTGAAGAATTAGCGGCACGAAGATCAAAGTTAGAGGAGCAAAGACGTGAGATCTTGATGCGCGCTGATAAGGCCGAAGAAACTGAGGATTGGGCGAGGGCAGCTGTTATTTATAAGGAAGCTGCTTCTTTATCAGTTGACCTTGGAGAAAAGAAATTAGCTGCACAATTCACAGCTAAATCAAAAGAACTTCAGAAGAGGGCAAAGAAGTTACCAACAAAGGAACCTGGTGAAGAAGAACAGCCACCACAACAACCTCCTCCTGGAGAATAATCAATTCTCTTTTTTTCTATCTTCTCTATTTTAGTTGTAGAATTAACCCACTTTTTGAAATTAATAATGTAGAGGAGTCGTTTTCATGAATTCGCGGAGAAGAGTAGTGGCATAGCTCCCTCTGTTGAGAGAAAATATGAATTTGATGATGCCGGATTCATCAACGGTTACATTGAATTCTTTGGGTTTGAAGACTATTGGTCGAGAGATGGCTTTTAGGTGAAACTTTTGATCGAGAGCGGATTTAAAAAGCGATATATCTATATCTTCTTCCTGAATTAATCGCGCAATATGATCAGCAAGCGGATTTTGGGTATACTCGAAGTCATAACCGAAAAGAGGGAGCATAACTACCGCCTTATTTGTAGAAATAGCCTCATTTAATTTTGCGCTGTTATGAGCGGATGCTGTATAAATTGCATGAGTTGGGAGTGAGAATTTGTCCAAAATAGCAACAGAATCGCCTTCAAGAGCTTGATTTAATGGCATCTGCGCTTTTATACGGGCACTTAATAATTTATTAAACAAATACGATTGAAAAGCATGGATAAAAAGAAGAATATAGCGAAAAGGGAAAACATTTTTGAAGGTTTTTTTATAATTCAAATTAGTATTCTTCAAATTTTCGATAATTTTATTTTCATAGATTAATTCTTTTGAGAAATATGGCTTTTCGTAGTCCAAATGAGGCCATGAATCCAATAAATTAATCCGAATTTCTTGAATTCTTTTATTTTCTTGAGGGAAAATATCTGTAAGGTAACTTTTAAGCGCACTTTCATAATCCTCCAAGAGTAGGAAACGCCCTATCCGATGAGAATTCGGTCGTAAAGCGCCGAATCGTTGAGGACCATAATAATTCGGGATGGCAGAATTTTGAATCTGCATTTTAATTTGTTCGACTTTTTCTTTAAGCCAGTCAACTGAATCAGTGAGCTGACGGACTATGATATTGAAATGGTTTCCATTAAGATTCCCTAGTTGTAGAGGTTTTCCTGGTTGGATCCGATTCAAATAAACTCCAGGACTCTGGAAATTTATTAAAGCAGAGGGATCTACCCCTGAAATAGAAATCTGCTGCACGGTTACTGCGCGTTTATCTTTCAATCCGGCAAATCCGATATTCTTAGAGGAGATTTGGAGAAATTTCGCGAGCTTTAAAACAACAGCTAATGTTTCCTGGTTATATTTTTCGACAACCAGGCAAACTGTTGGAATATTTGCCGGTAATTTTTCAAGTTCTAACTCATTTTTAGGGGAACTTTGGTTTAGGGTAAGACTCTTTAGAACTTCGCCTTGGGAAGATATTTCTTCAACAACAAAATCTTCAAAAATTGTGCGAAGCTTCCCCCCAATCCCCGGAATCTGAGTTAAATAGGTTTCGATACCTAACGACTTTTCAATCGGGTGAACTTCCAAAAATAATGAACTTCCATGACTGCTATTAATATGAACGATTATTTCGCAAGGATTTTTCGGTGTATTGCGGAGAGAACGGTCTCCTCTTCCACTAAACCTACTAACGTATTATTTTCAGTAACAGGGATCCGTTCAATCCCATGACTTATCATTAAGCCTAAAATCTTTTTGATAGAATCGTGGGGCCCAACGGTGATCGGATTTTTAGTCATAATGCTTTCTACGGGCATTCCAGCAATACTCGTTCGTAATCGCGAGCTCATAATATCACGTGAAGTCACAATTCCCACTACTTGGTCATTTTCAACAATAGGAACGCCCCCAAGTGATTTGCGGACCATTATCAGGTCTATTGCGGCCACTTTCTCGTCTGGATGAACAGAAATAACGTTGGTACGCATTAAATCCCGTGCGGTTAAGTCTTTTAGCATCATAATTGATCCCACTACTTTTGTTGATAATAAGATTTTTTACTTGCTAATATAACTTTTTTACTTAAAGAGGAAAAAATGATGTTCAGATATAAACAAGTTATGGTAGTACGGAACGATCTGGGGATGACGTGCGGGAAGATTTCAGCCCAAGTGGCGCATGCCGCCGTTTCTTTATATGAAGAGGCGCAGAAGAAGCGGAAGTATAAGAAATGGTTGAAGAGCTGGCTTGATGAAGGGCAAAAGAAAGTAGTGGTCAAAGTAAAAAGTCAAGAAGAACTACTGGACCTTTACACGCAATCAAAACAATTTGATTTGCCAGCAGTTTTAATCCAAGATAGAGGCTTAACCCAAATTCCCCCGGGAACCTACACCACCTTGGGAATTGGTCCTGCCCCGGAAGAAGAAATAGATAAAGTCACGAAAGATTTGCCCTTACTTTAATTATTGAGGGGAAATTCAAGAAAATAACGCACTTTAAACCTATTCAAAAACAATTCGGATTTTTTCGTTTGTAAGTTGATAAATGATATCTTCAAGAACGCTGGTTCTGGCGGGAAGGCGGTTTTCATCACCGAGCTTCAGTCTTGCTTTGCTTTCTATTTCGCCTGTGGGAAGATAGATTTTGTTCATTCCTAATAACTCAGCAGGCACAATAAGGTCCTCAATAGTTTTTTTAAGATCAGTAACCTTCTCAATTATTCGAATATTTTTGCCGAATTTATCCTGTAATAATTTAATAAGCTTTCCGCGGGGTCCAATGAACGTGGCAATTTCGGCTTTCCCCACCACAAGAATCAGCACAGAATCAGCCTGAATCGATTTATAAAAATTCATATTCTTTAATGCCGGAAATTTTGAGTTCTCTAGTTCCATTAGATAATTCGAAAGATCGATATCTTGCTGAGTGATCGTGCCTTCTTCTAATTTGGTCTGGCAAGAATTACATAAGACGCCTGTTTTCGCACAAATTTTACATATTGGGATCGTCCGCAATGAAACATCGCCCTATTCAATACTAACTCACATTCGAGTGAAAATTGCCTTCTAAAATCGTAAATTGTTCCAGAAAAGAGTTTATCTGGTTCAAAGATTTTACAAAGCTCTTCTGTAACTTTAGAATCTTGCTTAAAAAAGTTTTTCTTCTTTTAAATCAAGGATCTAATAAATAAGATTACTTTTACCTTCAATAAATAAGGTTACCTTCAAAAAGTTTTCTTTCTTTAAATTATTTCTCCCATGATCTAAATCGTTAACTAAAAAAATTTGGACTGCATAACAATAATTGTAACATATGTGTAAAGTTTCGAATTAAAAGAGAACGGAAAAAAGAAAAAGGAAGAAGTGAAAAAAATGAGCCTACCAGATCGTAAGAGTCTAAAACTTGAGCGAACCATGTTAAAATTTAGAAAAGAACTGGGTGAATTACAGCTTGCTCACAAAGCTGCTTCAGAGGACATATTGGGGCTGATAAAAAAATTGTTAGAGTCCGATGGAGAACCAAATATTGACACAATTAAGAGTTTAGAGGACCTAAATTATGAAATAGATAATGATATTTTGCTGAACATCGAAAATACTCTAGAAACCATCGATGGATTTGAAATAAACATCGTGAAGGTCGATACACACTTACAAAGTCTCAAAGAGGAACAAGATGTCATTAAGGACCTGGAATTATCCGCCAAAAATTTGATAAAAACCGCGTCAATCTCTGATAATACCTTAAAACAACAAGAAATCGATAACTTGAAATTCCTTTACGAATCTTATGCGAAAACGGCAAATAATACGCAGAAGAAACTAAATGATATCTCCGAACAACTCCATAGCCAAATTCAGAAGGTTAAGAAAATGGAGGTAGTTTAATTTCATTCATTTTCTTCCCCCCTCTTTTTTAGGGAACAAGAGCATTAATCACTATTTTTAAAATTTATTTGGTTTTAATAGGGAATTAGGATCAGAGTATTATGAAGATTTGATTCCATATTTGGTAGGGCAAAAACCAAATTACTATTCGAGTTATTTCTGTGGATTGTGTCAGAATGGAATATGTCAGCCATCCATTAGTAAAGGAAAACGCAATTCAAAGGAGATTATATCAGGAAACTATACTTGGCACGTGTGTTAACAGAAATAGCTTGATAATCCTCCCGACAGGATTGGGTAAAACCATTATTGCGGTTCTAATTGCAATAAGCCGATTAAGCAAATATCCGAATTCGAAGATTGTTTTCCTAGCCCCGACAAAACCATTAGTGGCGCAACATTATCAAACTTTTAAAGCCGTCTTGACGTTGGATGAAGGTCTTCAACTCTTGACGGGATCGATTCCTTCCGAGAAACGGGCAGAACTCTTGAAGACGGCAAAAATGCTTTTTTATACACCTCAGACCTTGCAGAATGATCTTATTACGGGGATTGGTAATTTGCAAGAGGTAAGCTTCATTGTTTTTGATGAGGCACATCGGGCTGTCGGAGAATATGCCTATACGTTTATCGCAGATCAGTATATGAAAACGGCAGCGCATCCGCTCATTCTCGGCATGACGGCTTCTCCAGGAGCGACCCAAGAAAAGATCGATGCGGTCATAGAGAATTTATTTGTCCAAAATATTGAAATCCGCACAGAGCAAAGCCCGGATGTAATCAGGTACGTGCAGCCAATTGAGATGCACTGGGATCGAATAGAGTTACCCCCTGAGTTTCGTGAAGTTAGACAGCTAATTGAAAATGAATACAAAAATATTTTGAAGGTACTAAAACACTATGAATTCCTTGAATCCTATGATGTTTCACGCGTTACTAAACAGGACCTCTTGAAAGCCCAGATGCAGATACAAAAATCCGTAAAGTCCCAGCCGAATCCGACGGGGGAGGATTTTGAACTCATAGCCAATGTGGCAATGGCGGTGCGCTTCTCCTATATGCTGGAATTATTAGAGACGCAGGGATTAAATTCGTTATTAGCTTATTTTACTAAAATGGAAAAATCGGTGGCAGGAAAACATGCTTCCCGTTTACTAAGAGAATTTATTAATTCACCCTTTTTCGTGGATATCAAAAAGAAAGTTATTGGGTTACTAGAAAAGGGGTTAGATCATCCGAAATTTAAAACGCTGAAGAAACATCTTCTGCAACAATTTGTAAAGTCAAAAGCCTCTCGGGTTATCGTTTTCACGCAATATCGTGTAACGGCGCAGTTGGTGACCGATCAGCTGACCCTCATCGAGGGTATTAAGCCGGTCCGGTTTGTGGGACAGCAATCGAAACCAGGCGATAAGGGGATCGACCAAAAACGTCAGATAGGGATTGTCCAGGAATTTAAAGAGGGACTCTACAACGTTTTAGTGGCGACCTCAGTAGCGGAGGAAGGGCTGGATATCGCTGAATGCGACCTCGTTGTCTTTTTTGATGTGGTCCCGAGTGAAATTCGGTATATCCAACGGAGAGGGCGAACAGGGCGTAAAAGACCCGGGGAAGTGATTATTTTAATGGCCCAAGGCACCCGTGACGAAGGGTACTACTGGGCAGCCCGGAGAAAGCAGGGGGAAATGCACCGCATCTTGGGAGAATTGCAAGAAGTTTCTCGGAAGAAGTTTCGAGGCTTGGATGAGAATCAAACGCATCTTGATAAATTTGTTCCGAGGGAGAAAACAATGGAGTATGAAATTGTAGTCGATCATCGTGAAACCTCCTCAACACTCGTGAAGGAATTAGTGGCGTCCGGATTCAAAATAAGTCTGGAGCAATTAGCAATTGCGGATTATGTTATTGGAAATCGCATTTATATTGAACGAAAGACGTGCCAGGATTTCTCAAAATCCATTATCGATGGGCGCCTCTTTAAGGAGATTTCAGAGTTGAAGCAAAATGCACCGCATTCGTTGCTTGTTATCGAGGGTGAAGACCTTTATACTGCCAGCACCCTGAGACCAGAAGCGATCCGGGCTGCTTTTATCAGTGTTATGATTGATTTTAATATGCCGATCATCTGGTCGAAAAGTGGAAAGGAAACTGCGGCATTTTTTACTACTATTGCTCGGCGGGAACTGGAACGCACTCAAGGGAAAAAAACCGTCCGGACCAGAATTGAAAAAGCCCCAGATAAAACTTCAGAAGTGCAAGAATACATCGTGGCAGGTCTCCCTGGTATCGACACGATTCGGGCAAAAAATCTATTGAAGAATTTTCAGACCGTAGAGAAGGTTTTTACTGCGGTTGAAGATGAATTAGTGGAAACCGAAGGTATTGGGAAAAAACTTGCGGAGCGAATCCGTAAAATACTGACGGAGCCATATAAGACCTAGAGATTAATTTTAAAAATCTTCCTTGTAAGTTAATAAAGAAAGAAATATCAAGGTGGCAGTTGTGCCTGAAACGCCTAACGAAACAGAAGCAAAGAATACTATAAACTGCATCATTTGTAAACGAGAAATCCCTTCGGGAGATTACTGTAAATACCACCAACAGGCGTATCAGAACCTCAAAGAAAAATATAGTGAATGGCTGGAAGCGTTTAGTGAATTGACTTTTGCTGAATATCTCCAAAAATTAATCGCAAATCCCGACACGGGGCTTTGGGTTAAAGAAGTCGCCGAAGATTTAGTAAAAAAAGGAAATGAAAAATAAAAAATTATGGATTTTATTATTCCAGCAAATCGACTAATAAACTGTGGATGTCCACGACATCGATACCTTCAAGACCTTCTATCCCGGTCAGTAGATTGTCGAAGCAAGCAGGGCACGCTGTAACAATCATTTCTGCCCCATTATCCTTGTATATCTTCGCTACTTTTTTCGCAACAGCGAGAGCGGTCTCCGGATAGGTTGCTTTGCAAAGCCCACCCCCGCCGCAGCAATAGGCTTCAATTTTTTCTCTTGGTAATTCGATGAGTTCCAATCCTGGAATACTCTTCAGAATTATCCGAGGAGCTTCAAAGACGCCGCTGTGCCTGCCTAGATCGCATGGATCCTGGAAGATGACCTTCTTCTTGTATTCCTTACTGATTTTCAATTTGCCTTCTTGGATTAAATTCGCGATAATTTCCGTGGAGTGTAAAATTTCAAAGGGTAATTCAGGGTCGAATTTCTTGTATTCCTCCTTCCAAGCGAGATAGCACCCAGGGCAGGTAGTGACAATCTTTTTCACGCCGAATTCTTTCATTTTTTCAATGTTATGCTTAATAATCTCGTCGACTTTCTCATTTTTCACACCCAAGAGAAAATAAGGCGCCCCGCAGCACCATTCTTGATCGCCTAACAACGTGAAATCCACGCCAGCCTTTTCAAAAATTCGTACGAGGGATTCCGGGATATTGTAGAGAGACCCTTTGAAGGATTCCTGGCAGCCCACAAAAAGTGCGAGTTCGGATTGCTGTCTTATTTTTGGCTTGACTTTATCCTCAATGTTTTCGGCCCAATTGATGCGCTCCTCGTTATCGAGCAGAAAGATGTTTCGTCCTTGGATGATGCTATCTAATAATTTCGATATGCCTTCCGGTCCTTCGCCCTGCTCAATAATATAACGCCGCGTGGCCTTTATCGTATCCAATACATCAACGCCACTCGGACAGGTGTTTCCACAGAGATCGCACAAAACGCAGGTGAAGATGGCTTCTTTGGTCTTCTTGGTGATACCCGTTTTGTTCAAGTAGAGATTTCCGGCGAGGGTCATCCGTGTTCGGGGAGAGAGAGATTCCAGCGGGATAGCTTGAAAAATGGTGCATTGCTGCCGACAAATTCCACAGTTATTGCAGAGATAATAATATTTAATCATTTCTTCGCTCATCTTTTCTCACCTAACCCTTCAAAATGGACTATACTTGAAATTACGCCTAACCCCATCTTATCAGGATTGAAGATATTGTTGGGATCCAAGGCATACTTGATCTTTTTCATAACATCCATGGTCTCCTTGCCGTATTCCTTCTCCAAAAATTGCTGCTTCCAGAAGCCAACGCCGTGCTCGGCGGTTACGCTTCCGCCCAACGAATAAACGACCTCAAGGATTTCTTCTTGGAAGGCCTTTACCTTCTTGAGGTTCTCTTCTGTGATATTCTGTGCGGAAATGAGATGGATATTGCCGTCAAAAATATGCCCCATGCCAATGGGAATATAGCCGTACTTCTGAGAGATCTCTTTAGAACTTTTAATGAAGTCGATAATTTTCCTCGGGGGGACAGCGATATCAAGGATCGCGGGAATGAACATTCGAGGTCCTTCCGGAGGAGGCATGGTCCGGGCTATCCCGGGACCGGCATAGTGACGAGCGTCCCAGAGGAATTTTTGATCAATGGGCTCTTCCATTACTTCTATTTTTGCATCTTGAAATTGTTGCAGATTTTCTTGCAACTTTTGAAGGTCTTCTTTATAGCGTGGACCTATGAGTTTGATTAAAAGCGTGCCAGCTCGTTTGGGCACCTTCATTTTTTTCTGTAAAAGCCCTTTTTTCTCACGAAATTTCAGGTTTGCATTGATCCCTTCAATGGTCATTTCATCGACGTATTCCAGGAGCGCAAGACTCTCGGTTATTTCAAGATTGCGAATCATTTCAATGGCCTGAAAAGCGGAATCCAAGTCCTTGAATGCTAAAATTAAGGAAACCTCGTTCTGTGGCATTTTTTTGATTTTCAAGTAAATTTCCGTGTATATTCCTAAAGTTCCCTCAGAACCTACGAATAAAGAGGTCAGGTCATACCCAGCCACAGATTTTACATTCTCTTTATGCCCTGTGTGAATTATCGATCCATCGGCCATGATGATTTCTAATCCATTCACGTAATCATGAGTCGTTCCGAAGCGAAAACTTGTGGCACCACTTGCATTATTAGCGACCATACCGCCTATCATACAGGAGAAGGCGCTTCCCGGTTCTGCAGGGAAAAAGTAGCCCTCTTTCGCTAATTGTTCTTGAAGATACCAGAACTCTACACCCGGCTCCACCACGGCGTATTCCTCTTTGATATTCATCTCCAGAATCTTATTCATATGCTTACCGAAATCCATGAGGACCGTGTTATCTTTCACCGGAAGGACTTGCCCCGCATAGGAGGTATTGGCCGCTCGAGGGATGAGAGGAATTTTATTCGCATTCGCGAATTTCACGATTTGTACAATCTCATCCTTATTTTTCGGAGTAACCAGTGCCGTCGCTTTAAAACTGATATTTTTATAAAGCGCCTCAAGTCCTTTGGCGATCCAGTCACCGGTCGCAATTAAGTCCGCATCATCGATTGATACATCATTTTCGCCGCAGATTTCTACCAGCTTACGGTAGATCTCTTCTTTATCCATTTATAACCACCAAAACTCCTTTTCATTTGTAGTAAATTTACTCTTAGTAATTGAACCTCTTAATTAGTATAAAAAATGTACTATTCGGAAAGCATATTGAGATATTTGTAACTTTAAAACAGATTTACGGGAGGATCATAATCTATATAACGAAGTAATACAATAAACAACAGTGGAAGAAGAAATTATTGAGGTATTCGTAATCGTTCTTGTGAAGTGAGTGGATTATGGTTAGCGCAAAAGAGAATGATTCGATTGATGATATATTAAATAATCTCATGAGACCTCAACCTATTTCAGTAAAAGCGCCACTTGCCTGCTATCAAGATGGCAGATCATTTAACAAGACTAAAATGGATTGCATTTTGTGCGATTTCTTTGATAGTTGCAAGACATAGCTCTTGAGACTCTACTTTTCCTTAATCCTTTCTATACTTCTCTAAAAAATTTTCAAACCTTTACAGATAGTAGAATTTCTATGCCATATTTCACTATATCTCATTTTGTCGGATCAATTTAAATTGAAATTTAGCAATAGCACATAGTAAAATAACACAAAGTTGAAAGTGAGAACAATGTTTCAGGAGTTTTCAGAATTCAAAGACAGATATCTTCTAGAATGTAAGCAATGTGGCACCTGCTTTAAACGGTGTGATGCATATCGGAAAACTAAAATTCCGGTTTTTCTTTATTTGAAGGACTTTTTCCAGAACTATACCAAAAGCAGTGAAATCATGAGATTTTTGAGTGCTTGCACGTATTGTAAAGCCCATGACAACGCATGCGTCAACCATATCGATTTATCCATTTTACTGCCTGCGCTTAAATTCACTTTGTCTAAGAAATACCCGTGGTACACATGGGTGCCTGCCAATACGCCCTCTTTCGCTGCCAAATTCCTCAGGACGGCCAGGTTCTTTTATTTTGTACGCTATCTTACGCAATTATTGATCCCCCGAGAATTCCGGGCGAAATTTGAGGAGTACCGGCAACCAAAGCAGCGAGATGTGGTTCTTTTTTCAGGCTGTGGCATTCAAGCGCTAGAAAACCAGTATTTCACCATTTTGGATATATTCCAGAAGTTGAAAATTAATTTCGGATTGATTGAGGGTTCATATCGAAAACCTATTTGTTGTGGAGTAATCGCGTTCGAAACAGGTAATTTTAACTATGGTTTATTCCTTTTATCCAATTTAATAGAGGAATTGAAGAAATTTGGAACGAAAAAGGTAATTGTATATTGCGCATCGTGCTACTATGGTTTAAAGAAAATAGCACCTCAGTTATTAAATAATTTTGATTTTAAAATTATGCATGCATCCGGGTATTTGGCGGAAGTCCTGAGGAATAAAGGAAAAAGCTTGCTTCATGCACCTGGCGGTAAAAGCCAGGTTTTTACGATTCATGACTCTTGTCATCTAGCGCATTCGGGGGATACTGAAAGTATTAGAAATTTATTGGCGGAATTGCCCGATACCAAGATTGTTGAAATGAAACACAACAAGGAAAACGCCCTTTGTGATGCTGGGATTCTGCTGAAATCAATGCAAAATCCCTTCTCACTTTTCTCAAGAAACTACACTTTCCCGATTATTGCAGAAGCCATGGAATCAAATGCAGCTGCGCTATGTTCGCTTTGTCCCGGATGTCATACGATTCTAACTCTTTTTAGTGCAGATATCATGACAATTATGAGGGGAAAGACGCCCAAAATGCCTGTAAAGAATTGGGTTTCCATTTTGGGCGAATATTTAGGGATCAAACGTCGCGATCTTTTGACCTATCGACTCTCACATTTAGTTTCCAGTCCATTTCAAGAAAGTGGCCTCTGGTTTCTCTGGCAAGCGGTGAAAGCCCTGGTCAATGGCTATTTCGGAAGGCGAACTCAGACTCTGGACTCTTAGGATGTTATTTTATATTGTGCATCGTAAGTTTTAGTGGCTAACATTTTGAAGGCATTTTCCACACCGGCGCCAGTTTTTGCTGAGGTTTCAAAAAAGTCCAAGGCACCCAGCGCGGTAGCGATTCTTTGGGCCTCTGCCCTGGGAACTTGACGATTTGCAGCCAGGTCCATTTTGTTCCCTATTAAAATGAAGGGAGCTTTCCCTGCGAATTCTTCTAAATCTTTTTTCCATGCATTGACATTAACAAAGGATTCTTTGTTAGTAATATCAAACATTATAAAAGCAACATGCGCGCCTTCTGCATAGCGTTTTCGAAGATCTCGGAACTTTTCTTGCCCTCCGATATCCCAAATCATTAAGGAGATTATCGAATCTTTGTAAGGAATTTGTTTTTCGTAGACATTATACCCTAAGGTACTAATGTAGGACTCTTCAAATTTATCATGAATGAAGCGTTCCACTAATGAAGTCTTGCCCACTTTACTATCGCCAAATAGTACCATTTTATATCGTACGATTCTACTCATAGGGATCCCAGCGAAATATATTCTATTATATTTCTATGAAAATGCTGTTATCGCCAAATGGCACCATTTTCTACCTTACGATTCTACTTATGGCGATCCCAGCGAATCGATTTTAACTTCCGTAGTATAAATATGGCGAGGGGAATATATGCTTATGCGAAATTATTACCGAAATTAATAGAAAAAAAGGAGGGAAAGTGAAAACCCTAAACGGGGGTGGAGAGAGGTTGGAGGACCTCCTCAATGAAGGAAAGGACGATTCGGCGTAGTTCGCGACGGAAAATTGTAGGGATTAAACGGAGTTTATCAACCAATTGTGCAGTAATGTCATCGGCGATGATATTTTCTTCAGTCGGTTGACCCAATGCAACTTGCCGGATGAAGTATTCATTGACCCGCGTTTGAGTAACCGAAGCGGTAATCACATGGATGAGTCCAGAAGAGTCGATGAAGTACGGGCGAGAATGTGAATCAAATAATTTATAGAATTTTAGCTCGTCTGTAATGCGATTTACATACCAATTGATCGAAGAGGTTTTGATTTTAAAACGTTTGGCGAATTCAAAGCGCGAGGTGGGGTTAGGATAACTATACGGATGGCGATCTGCAATGTAGAGCGCGGCTATATAGAGGACATTGCGCTCTCTTGGCCAGGATTGCCCAATTTTGATTAGGTATCGAATAATAATATCGATAGCATAGAAAGTATATGCGTCCTTTACATCGTTTGCCGCATAGAACTTGTATGCTTCTTTGACATATGATTGGATATATTCATTTTTTAGGGCGACCGGCATATTAAAATCTTCTTGTATCATCATATATCATCCTCAAGAAATTATGACTTGGGAGTTCCATTGGAAAGGATCTCCAGTTTTGCCGACAATATTAAGTGTTATCGGGATATATATCCATATGTCATCTGGGTGTTTCCCAGTTTACCAATTTTTGAAAATCCGCAATTAGATAAATCTAAATACTGGAAAAATTGCTTTTTTAAAAAAGCCAATTTTTAGAAAAAGCTTTTTATATAATTCCTTAAATAGGTAAATACATAAATTTATTTTAACTCACTTTTAGAAGGAAAAACCTGAATGGCGGAATTGGAGAGATCAAGTTCCTATCTTTGGACCAAACATTTTCCTGATAAACTCTACAGCATTCTCAGTTATCTTTCACAAAAGAGTGACGAAGCACAGATAAACGAAATTAAATACTATTTCAAGGATAAAATTAGTACCCCAGTGATTAATGACATAATTATGGACCTGTCGATGCGTGAATTCATTCAAAAAATCAAGGGAAAAGACCGCAGAAAAACATATGTAAGCCTTACCGAAAAAGGAAAGACATTAAAACAAAAACTCGATGAATTATCTAAGATTATGTGAAACTATTCAATTATTTTAGAGATCATTTTGCAATCGCCTAATTTATTTAGAAAAAAAGAGGAGTTTCCGGACTTCACTTAAATCAAAGCGAGTCCGGAAAGATTTGAAAAGTTAGAGGATTATTAGCCTTTTTTCATTATCTTACGGGTCAATGCTTTATTGTAATGCAGTAATAGGAGTTCCATGAATAAAGCTATGAGGATGAAACTGATATAACCCAGTTGAAATGCAGTTCCATCGATTGGGTTATCTATGACTGAAGTCCCTAACGAAATCGCCCTGATAAACATGATAGAAAAGCAGATATTTAGAACAATAACCGCAAAGGTGAAGGAGAAGAAATTTCGATAAAGCTGATCTATAAGTCTCTGACGTTTTTTAGAATATCCGGAACTTTTCAACTTTGGGCAGTATATTGCCGGCTCATTTCTGAATTCCTCCCGCACTTCATAGGAGCGTCGTATTTTGATCAGGAGAAGATGAAAGACAGTAAAATCGATTAATACGAAAGTGAAGTTTACATACGTCAGTTGATTACTGAGAATAATATTGAAGTTATACCCTGAGATCAGTAGGATTAGGACAACAACGGTATTAGTAATGATATCACTTAGCAATAATTTCTTCTGAACTTTGTTTATTTTTTTGAATTCTTCATACTGTTTCAGATAAACCTCGTTTAAATGCAGGAAATAGGCCTCTTTTTTAAAGCATTCAAAGGACTCTTTGTTATGGCCAGTTTCACGATAGATTATTCCCAAGCAACACCAGATCTTATGACTCAACTCCAAAGCTTTAAAGCATCTTTTATCGAAGGGTATGTGATGGTTTGCTGCTAAAATGCGATCCAGATAGAGAAGGGCGTTTTGAAAGGATTGAATGGCTTGCAAATATGCCTTTTTATCGTAGAAGATATGGGCCTCTGCAAGCTCTGATTCACCTTTTTCCATGATGATTTGCTGCATTTCGGCTTCACCATCACTTTCTTCCTTATTTTCCATTTTTTGCTAAACTATCAATTCTAAACTTAATTATCCTTTAGAAAATCCTTGGGTTTAAGATTGAATCATATTTTACATATGTTTTTATGAGATAATCAAAGGTTCAACCCGAGAGGACATGCCACTTGGCGAGTGGATTTTTTATTAAAAAATTTTCATAAGAATATCTAAATACTTAGAACTTACTGGCAATAGAGGTTATCTGCTACTTTTAATTTAATTGTGGGCTAGAAGTATAAGTATCTCAATGGGTGAGCTTTATGGCAAAAGCAGCTGCATATGCTGATAAAAAATTGGATTTCTTTCTCCTGAAAAAAGAAAGTTCAGAGGATTATTATCCCGACGCGATAGATCGGCGGATTATTCAGTACTTATCCCAAAACGGAAGGGCAAGCTACACTGAAATTGCCGATAATATGAAACTAACTCCAGCTGCCATAAGATATCGATTAACCAGATTAATAGATTGCGGTGTAATAAAGAACTTTAAACCGCTAGTAGATAAAAAATTCTATAATTTAGATATTTCCGCCTATTTTATGATTAATTTGGAATCGACCAAATATACAGAAGAAGTAGTAAACGAATTACAAAAATTGGCAGAAATTAACCATATTTCAATTTTGACCAGCAATCCTAATATTCTTTGCACCGGTTTCACGCAAAATATGGATTTGTTTTCGATATTACTCGCCAAGATTTCGCAAATCGACGGGATCAAAGAAGTACAGACTAACTTTATTGTGAAGTCAATCGCCACAGGGGCATTTATCCAATAAAAAAAGGCAAGATTTCCCTGTCGATCTTCATGGTTTCTCTTTTTTTGGTCTATTAATTAATAGAATTGCGATCGCGATTAGCGGGATAGCGACATATAAGGCAGCAGTTGGAAGTTCGCCGAGAATCAGAAAAGCGAAGACCGAAGCTATTATGGGTTTTAAAAGAGCCATGCTAATACCTCGAGATACTTCGATTTTTTTAATTCCGACAAAGAAAAGGTATAAACCTAATCCCGTTGTTATGATACCCATAATCATGATGTAGATCCAAGCGTTAAGATCGTATATGAAAAAGGTATTAATCTCAGAGGTAAAAGGTATGGCTATTAATATCGGTAGGCATGCTAACAAAGAGGCAAGCATCGTGAATTTGATTTCTATATTTTTCACTTCTGGCAGACGAAGAAAAATCATTTTCCCAGTAACACTGTAAAATGCCCAAATCGCAGCAGCGAGTAGTAGAAATAAATTGCCTATTAAATAAGCAGGTTCAATGAAAAGATTGAATTGGAAATTGGTTATTAAAAGAGCGGCGCCGATAAATCCGATAGCATAACCCATTAACTTCAAAGACAGATTTGTTCTTTCATTCAGCAGAAAGATGCTATATATACTGATAAATATTGTATAGGTTGTATACATAGCGGATCCGACATTCGCTTGAGTGGATTGCAAGCCTATAAAATATAGAATATTTGAAAAACCCAGCGCCACCATACTGGAGAACAGCATTAACCATTTCGGTTTTTTTAAAAATGAAAAAAGATCTTTTGTGTCTTTTCTGAGCAATATCAATAATAGTAGGAAGAGACCACCCAAGAAAAATCGCAGAAAGGAGAGTGAAACGGGTCCAACCGCGCCTTGAAGTTTTTTAACAATAATTTCACTGAAAGACCAAGTAAAAACACCGAAAAAGCACATCAGATATCCTTTTTGTGTGTCTCTCATTAACAACTACCAGTTTTTAGGAAATGAATAATATTATTCCTTTATTTTATTTTATACTTGTTCATATGTTAATCTTAAATTCCATCGAAAATTTAAAATTGAACAGATTTGTGAAATTAGTTAGCGAGATAAATTACCAAATATTAGTATAATATGTGGATTAAAGAATTAGATATTAAATTTGAATAGTTTTGTGAAATTAGTTAGTAAAATAAGTGAGTCTGGATGCGAAGCCTGAAAATACAGGTTAAAATCAGAAAGGGAGAATTCCCACTTGAGGGAAACCTCCAAAAGAAGATGACGGAAGAATATGAATCCTGGAAAGAGGATATACTAAAGAAAGCAAGAAACCTAAAGGATTTGAAAGAGCTTCGCAGGTTGATGAATTCATTAGGGGAAGATTTTGAATGGACTGAATCCACGGGACGCTGGCTTGCAAAGGCAAAACCTTACGAAATTATTTGCGTAAATATTCGGGTTCCGGGGCTGGAACCCCAAACGGAACGCTATGCGCTCTATGGAATTTTAGCCTTTAGTAAAGCCATTCTCAAAGCATATGATCATCTCGGAGATCTCGAACGGGTCATTCTTGAGAAGCGCAATGGGCATTTTTATGCTTGGTCCGAAGTAGGTCATGGATATACGGAGAAATGGCCAGAATATTTTCCTGAAGTGCAATCGTTAGAGGAATTTTTCAAACGGGTCCACGTGGTTTTCGAGCGTGGAGACCATTCATTAGTCTTGGAATATCCGAAACCAACTTATGTAATTTCACATAAGTGGCTCAAGAATCGATTAAGAGTGCCCCATATAATAAAGGAGATTCGGGATAGCTTTGTGGACCGGGCTCTTGGTACGGAGTTTTTGGAATTTGAGGTTCCAGTGATTACGCATGAGGATTTAGAAAGCAAGATGGAAATCGATTGGAATGGTTATGCAGAATCAATCATTGCATTAGACCAAATAATTCACCAAGAATACCGGAAATTAAGTTTAGTTCAAAAAATAAAAAACATATTTCGAAAGAAAGATGATCCTTCTTATTATTTAGATTGCCTGAACAGAGTGTTATGGAATATCGCACCGAAAGATCAGGAGCGATATCTAAGGGGTATAAGGAAACGGCTGAGAGAAGCATACGAACAGGAACGCATTAATATTGATTTATGGGATCCCATTACTTTAGTTTTAACCAAAGTTGCAGAACTGATTGATCAAACTGAGTTCATCCGATGGCAGAGTTTTTCGGATCCGAAGCGCTATTCCAAGAAGACTGGGCTCCGTAATATAACAGATTTATCGGATGCCGCGATTGAAGCCGTTGCAGGCGGATTGGGGCAAATTATATCGAAAAGCCTAGATGATATTGCATACCCAGAGAAATGGCCCCAACGAGGTAAAATGAAATTAGTTTTATATGTTTCAGTAGGGCATGTCTACCGCCTTCTTCGAACGATTACACTCATTTTACAGAAGAAATTCCAATTTTTAGCACCTAAACTCGATGGCCTCTCCAAGAAATTTGATCGAATCCTGGCATCGAGGAAAATTCCGTTATTACCGAGTGCAAAAAAAGAGATGGAGTTCCCAGAAGAAGGGACAGAAGAAAAACCCAAATCTCATTAAGAATAAGTGGATTTAGGCCCCGAATTTTTTGCTATGATCGATTAAATCCATTAGAATCGGCATAACATCTAATCCGCGAATCCGCCCCAGCCCACCTTTTGCACAACTTCTTTCAGAAAATTTAGGATTATTATCGGATAGGCAACCATTCCCCGCTATGGTAATTGGAACAGGATCTGCCGTGTGGTCCCGTATGCAAATGGGGTCAGCATGATCGGCAGTGATCGCAATTATCGTTTCCTCAGGGCTAGTCTTATCAATTAGTAATTTGACCATGGCATCAATTTTTTCAATCATCATGACTTTATTCGCGTAATTCCCGTCATGCGAGGCGCTATCAGTCCCTTTGATATGAATGAAGATGAAGTCATATTCATTTAAATGGTCTAAAGCGGCTTTCCCCTTTGCCAAGGTATTAGTTTCAATGGTTCCAGTCGCTTCGGGTACGTTAATTGGAGTCATACCCACAATTTTTGCAACGCCACGGTAGAGCGGCGCGCCGCATATGCAGGCAGCACGAATATTATATATCTCTTGAAGTGTACGTAATTTGGGAGCAATGCCTGCCCCTCGAAGTAGAACCGCATTAACCAGAGGAAGATTTTTTTGCTTTCGTGCCTTATTTAAAGGGCTTTTAATTAATATTTCTTTAGTTCTCTGGAAAAATTCATTCATAATTTCAGCGGTTCGTTTCGCTTCAGGGCTTCCATCCAAAGGGAGACATTTCATCACTTTTGTATTCTCTACATCAGGGTCCATATCCGAAATGGCTGACGATAGATGGGGGCCCTGAAGTTTCAGAACGCCACGATGTTCTACGGTATGGATGAAAAATGGTTTTACATCAGGGGCGCAACTTAGTGTTAGATTGGCAAGCGATTTGGCAAACTCATCGCCCTCAGGAATTGAACGACCCGCACGCCGATCTTTAATGATGTCGTTTGAATCAATAGTGGCAAAATTAGCGCGGAGCGCTATTTCTCCAGGCTTTACATCAACTCCAGCACCAATCGCTTCAAAAGGTCCGCGGCCTTTGTAGTAAATATAAGGATCATATCCAAAGATGGAGAGATGAGCTGTATCACTACCGGGACGAATGCCAGGTTTGATGGGATCCATGATCCCGCTAATGCCATGGCGCGTTAATTCATCAAGTGCGGGCGTGTTCGCGGTCTCAAGCGGTGTCTCCGGATACGCTTTACAGGGGCGATCCCCCATCCCATCACAAATTATTAGAATACATTTCAAGTCCAGCACCAAAAAGAGATGTATTAATTGAGATCATTCATAACGAAGCTAAAAAAAAATTAAGGGCACGTGATATCGGCCTGTTGAAGTATTATTCTTCATGTACTCTGAAAAGATCAATATCGCTCCAATTCTCACCGACTTCTTCAAAGATTCTTAAGAATTCGCGGGTAGATCGTTCAATATCTTTCGATTGCGTAATGTAACGACCGACGATGATAATATCTGCGCCACTTTTTAAAGCATCGGGAGTTGATTGGGGTTGTATGCCTCCTGCAACTGCGATCCGTTTCACCCCAAAGTCTTTAATTTCCTTAACCAGGTCCCAATGAGGTTTCGCGGTAGCTTCAGTATCAATGGACCGATGGAGAATCACTACATCGGGTAACTGTTTAACCTTCTGGATTTTCTCAAACGGGGCTTCGACATCCATCATATCAAGGAAGGAATAGATTCCAACACGTTTTGCTTCGGATATAAAATTATCCAAGGTTTCGAGTGATGCGAGCCCAGAGACGACTACTGCATCGGCGGTTTCCTCGAATGCCAAGTCCACTTCGACTTTTCCAACATCCAAGGTCTTAAGATCTGCAATAATGAAAAAATCTTTCACGACTTCGCGAATTTCGCCGATGAATTCCGTACCGTAATGTTTGAGCAACGGAGTTCCGACTTCTAAAATAATACGATCACTGGGAGGTAGTGCCTTTATAATATTAAAGACGGTCTCCTTATTCGGGACATCCATGGCGATTTGGAGGTAAGGCGGCCGCCATAATCGAGGCACTCTGAACCCAAGTACGGGATGCTTTGCACGATCCTTCTCATAAATAATCTTATCTAAGGATGGATAGGAGGAAAGCGCACGCCTGATGGCGAGTTTCGTGGCGGAATAATTATATGAGTAAATTCTTCGATCGTTCTTGGCATCAGGATGGACAAAAACGCTCGCAATGATGACCCACTCATCAATTTTATCCTGAGGAATGATCCCTTCCTCAACCGCATCCGCTACGGCTTTGGCAACTGCATATTGTGCAGAACCAAAAATTTTGTTAATCTGAGCAAAATTTTCCACCGTAACCTTCGGGACAATGACCGTCCAAGGTTTGCACGGTAAATTAGGACGGATCACTGCAAGCAGAGGCGTATGCCCCTTGCTCAATTGGGAGAGCGCATTTGCAAATGCAGTTCCCACATTTCCTTCACGTTCTCCTATAAGTAAATCAACATGAGCCAATTCAGGTCCTTTTCCTAGCAGAGCTTCACCTATCATAAACATATTTCAACACCTATCGCATACAAACTTCATTTCTCAATCTGCCGAAAATTAAATTGGAATCAAACTTCAGCATATTTAGCTAATTTCTTTTTGAATAAAAAGATTACTTCAATATCTGACAAAAAGGAAAGCAAATGAAATTTTCACTAAGTGAAGGTGGTATTGGAAATTCTTTACTCATGAGGCAGGATAAATCAGATGGGGGTTATCTTAACCTTCATCTCGCACGACAAGGCGGTATGTCACACTCTCGCCCGCAGTTTGGCTCTTTCGAGTTATTTTCACAATATCGCCGTGTTTCGCCCCAATAATCCGCGCTACCGGATCCGAAGTCAACAAGTCCGGGAGGGCATTCTGGGCTACTTGTAATGCTTTTAACAGTTTTTCTTTCTCCTCATGCGATAGAATCTCATGCTTCGGAACATATTCATGCTCTAGAATGTCCATTAAGACCAGGTCGGCGGGAATAAATTCCACATTCTTATCCTCTAGCTCATTCAACGCGCTCCGAGTCACTTTGCCTGCGCCGATAAAAATCCTGCGTTTGATTTTCTTCTTATCAAACTTCTTGATGAGATCTCGAATGTAGGCAACCCCTACAGTTTCATCCTTCGAAGTACAGTGGACAATCACGGATTGCCCTTTGGCATCTTTAAAATAGAGGAACTCGTTTTTGTCTTCTTCACCCGACTTCTTATCCTCATCTTCAATACAGCCCCGATTCTTCATTAACGTGCGGGTCTTCTCAAATAGAGGATTGCCTTTTCCTTTTGGGTTTCCCATAAACGCACATCCTTTCCATAACCAGTTAAAAATAAGTAAACGTTTATTCAAACCTATTACTTTGAATTGCAAAACAAATCTAATTTTATAAATTTTTCTAATCTAATAATACGGATTCATTTACTTTTTTCATAATTGATTAGAATCCCCAAAATGGAGGTTCTCGAAATTAGATGCAATAAGTATAGAATTAAGAATTGAATTTCTTGAAAAAAAAAGTGTTTTTTAAAAAGTTTTATGTTTCTGTGCCATTTTAACAAGCAAAAGGCTGACAATGATACCGATTGCGGTTAGAATAATGGGAAATGAAGGAATTCCAGATGTTTCTGAATCTAAACGAGTTAAACATACTCCAACAGTAAGTATATCATTTAAACCCGGTTCTACTTTTCCTTCGCCGGCAAGAATATGAACCTGTACCCGCCCATCTCTGCCTGCAATAATAGTCGAATTTACGGTAAATTCGCCTAGTCCAAGGTGTAACGCAATAATATGGTCCGGGGTAATTGCTAGTACGCTATGAGGAGTAGGATCAATTTCACACCCAATTCCCTTAGTGCTATCAATATAATCGACGATCGCACCGCCAGTAAGGGTTGTAAAAAAGTTATTTTTATAAACTGAATCATCTAGACCAGAAAAAGTTCGGAAGCTCCAGCCAGACCCACCATAATAAAGATAGACAGAGAGATTTGGAAGAGATGTCGCGTTTCCACCCAATATAAAAGTAGGCGTTCGTTTCCATTGATTTACTGTAAGTTCTGTATAGGTGTAACGAAGGCTAATTTCAGTAGCATTTGCTATTGATTTCCCAGGATTATTATACCAAATGTATTGCTTGTTCATTGATGGTACTGCCCGTATATTGCCACTCAGATTGACCAGATCATATTTATTTGATTCAAGTTTAGTTCCATTTAGAAATGTATAAAATGAGCTAATCGCAAACTCTGAAACAGAGCCTTCTGCGGGGAACCATTGTGAATTTGCTGCCGAAATTAGGGGAAAGTAACCTATTGTCACCAGTGCAAGAAACATTCCGAGAAAAAATTTATTGGTATTTCGCATAAACTCATCCTCGTTGGATTTTTGTTCGGTTGACTGTTTTTTCCGTGTTTAAAAGGGTAGTGGTAATAATTGTCCCGGACTGACTTTAGAAGAAGATACGGTTATACATTTGTTCTAGAGTAGATTGATGGCTTCTACTATAAATTTGTGGGTCAGTTCAGTAAAGCACAAAGTAAAGGGGTGATCAAGCTAGAATAATCTGATTAAAGGTTCAAGTGACAAGAAACATTCTCAAATTTTGACAATAAGTTAAAATGTTTGCCCCTGAAGAGCCATAGGGGAGTGGAGTCAATTTTGAATATACTTTATATAAAACGGTACAAACCATTTTAATGTAATAAAATATGATAAGGCGATCAACATGAATAAGGTAGAAGATGCCAAAAAGGTTTTAAGGGATCTTGAAACGAAAGTGCCAGATATTGTGGGCTCGGCTGTCATTCGAACGAATGGGCTGTTAATTGTATCAGCCTTACCTAGTGAATCGAATGAGCGAATGGTTGCTGCGATGTCAGCAGCTTTATTAGGCACATCAAAACGAACGGCTGAAGCGCTCTTTAACGGGACTTTCAAGAGTCTTTCTTTGGAAATAGATAAAGGCAATATGTTTCTAATTGGAGCAGGAAGAGTAATTTTAGTAGCTTTGACGAACAAAGAACCGAATATAGGGTTAGTTACGTTGGAAATGGAAGATGTTAGCAAAAAAATTGGGAATTTATTCCAATTAGAGGAGTGATAGTGAATGGCGGAGCAGTTGAGGTTCATTGCATCTATTTTCAAACTGACCACGCAAGAGATTTTAAACGTAATGGGTCCTGAATCGGTACAAACCGTTTTCAGGTTAATCGGAGAAAATCAGGGAGAAGCGGTTGAAAAACGACTAAGAAAAAAATACAATATTACCGATTGGAAACTGGATCAATTCGCGGAGTGCCTTATAAAAGATGTCCTCTCCCCCGCGCTCGGAGAGGGACAAGTAAAATATGAGGCAGCGAATGGTGAACTGACACTCAAAATTGGTGTCTGTCCCTTCGAACGAGCGAATATGAAAATTTCAGATAAGTTATACTGCACATACACAGAAGGTATGATTGAGACGGCCTTCAAGAAAGCATTGAAAGACATTGAGTTCAAACGAGAGGCTCTAATCGCAGACAAAAAAGAAGCATGCGTGTTTAAAATAAAACCTTTAAAATAGAGTATTCCAAATTCCTTTTTTTGGGATTCGCCACTATCTTAAAAGGAAACATAGAAAATGATCCAAAATTTTTTGATTATGAGACGAACCGGGGAAAATATTTATAAAAAATCCTTTCGGTCCATCGATATGGATGAAACCGTAATGAGCGGGTTTTTCTCAGCATTTTTTACATTTACTCAGCATCTCTGTGGGGCAGATCTTGATGATATAGAATTAGGTCCTTACCGAATGCTCTTTGAAGCGGTGGGGAAAGATCTGATTCTGGTTATAATTTTTGATAAATCAGATAGTATTATAAATGTGCATCAAAAATTAACTGAAATAAGAACCATCATTGAATCGAAATATAGTGAGGACTTAAAGAGAAAATTATTTCATATAAAGGAGCTTGAAGGGTTTAGCGAAACCATCGAAAGTATAATAACCAGACCTCAATTAATTTGCATAGAAGAGACCAGAAAAAATAAATTTTTAGAGGTATTGAACAAGCTATGTTCTGTTGGGGAAATTCTGGACTGTACTATTATTTCAATGGATGGGATTCCGCTATCCCCCCAAATAAAAAAGGAATTCTTAGATCTCGTTATAAAGCAAATGGATGCATTTTGGAAATATAGAAAGGACCAACTATTGGACCAAATAATTGTTTCCTTTGAAAATCGCTACATTATCTTGCAAAAAGTGGATGAACACCTGGTTTTAGCTGCTTTAGCTAAAAAAAGTGCGCCTATCGGACTCATCACCCTTTTAATTGAGGAAGGTGCAAATAAAATCGCTCAAATCAGATAAGGATTCATTAAGTTCAGATAAGGGTCATTAATGGGATTATTTTCAAGATTGAAAGATTTTTTCTCCGGAAAATCAATTGAATCGCTTCAAGAGTTTGAAATAGAGTTAAAAAAATTACAGAAAAAGGTAAATTCAGAGATAATTGCTTTAATTGGCACACAGGGAAGATTAAAGGGATTACCCTTAGTTTATACTTCCACAGAAGAGGGCAATTTGAGAAAATATACCGCTATTGTAACAGAATTGGTAGATCCAATAAATCAATTATCCAATGAAAAGAAATTGAAAGATTTTATTATTCATTATGAAGACTCCATTCTCTTTTTTAAACCTATCATGAACAACATTAGTTTTTTTGTTATTTTTCCCGAAAAAGATAATTTACCTATACTTGAACAATGGATCAATACAAATAGCCTCAATCTACGCAAGTTGTTCCATGATGAGATCTAGATAGAATTTTAGAGAAAAAAAGGGTAATGCACGGGAAGGGATTTGAACCCTCGCAGGTCTTCACCATAGGAGCCTCAGTCCTACTCCTTTGGCCAAACTCGGACACCCGTGCATTTCTGGATTTTCTAAGCCAATAGAGCCTCTGACGGGATTTGAACCCGCGACCAACAGATTACGAATCTGTCGCTCCACCAACTGAGCTACAGAGGCATCTCGTGGTAAACGAAATTTAAATTTCGTTACTCTTAAAAGTTTATTAACCATTATTTAAAATTTAGTCTAGGAATAGGTTTGACGGAAGATTTGGTGAAGTCCATGAGTGGAGAAACTTTGAATGAATTAGAGAAAGCAATTGTTGAATTTGATTCGGAAAAAGCCGAAATGCTCGTGAAACAGGCGATTCAAGAAGAGTATGCGCCCCAAGAAATTTTGAGTACTTTAAGCAAGGCCTTGAATAAGGTGGGCCAATTATATGATGACCATACTTACTTCTTATCGGAGCTTATGTTATGTGGGGATACTGCCAAGAGCGCCATAGAAGTCTTAAAACCGTATATTGAAGAGACTCGAACGAAAATGTTAGGAAATATTGTTTTTGGGACCGTGAAGGGCGACATTCATGATATCGGGAAAACGATCGTGTCCTCCTTTTTAATCGGGGGCGGGTTTATGGTCCATGATGTGGGCGTAGAGGTATCAGCATCTCAATTTGTCGCTGCCATCAAGAAATATAAGCCGGATATCTTAGCACTTTCCTCACTTTTGAGCACCACACGGGAGTATATGCGAGAAGTGGTCGAGGCGGTCAAGAAAGCAAATTTACGGAATAACCTTAAAATCCTTATTGGAGGGCGTCCTGTGACTCCAGAATTTGTTAAGGCTATCGGCGCTGATGCCACAGCAACCAATCCGGTGGAAGCCCTCGAAATCTGTAAGAAATGGGTGGCGCACTCCTAAAAGTTACCATAGGAGCAAAATTAATAAAATCCTATATATTTGTACATAAAAACAAGTTCTATTATTGCAGATAGAACACAGAATTAGGAAGCAGAAGATAGTTAGAATCGGCATATAAGGGCTCGTAGCTCAGCTAGGCAGAGCGTCGGACAGCCGGTGGTGAATCATCGGTTGGATGAGGCTCTTAACCCGATGGTCGCGGGTTCAATTCCCGTCGAGCCCGCCATTCCTCCCTTTTTATAGAATTCCTGGTTCGGAAAGAAAATTAGAATAATTGAGGTACAACAATGGCACGTGTATTAGCCTTCGGAACATTTGATTTACTCCACTTTGGGCACGTGACCATGTTGGAGAAAGCGAAGGCGCTAGGGGGAGAAAATGGAGAACTGATTGTCGTCGTTTCTCGTGATTCAAGTTCACTGAAGGTCAAAGGACATCCACCTATCTTTCCCGAGGATCAGCGATTAAATCTCATTAAATCATTGAAAGTGGTAGATAATGCCGTCTTAGGCTATGAAGGGGATACCTGGAAGGAACGGCTAAAAATAATTGAAGATCTAGACCCGGACATAATCGTGCTCGGGTATGACCAACCAGTGGATGTTAATGCATTACTTGATGAACTGCGAAAACGGGGCTTAAAGGTGAAGAAAATTGTTCGGCTTGAGAAATATGGCGAGAGCTCCTTCGATAGTTCCTCCAAAATCGTGCGAAAAATTATAGAACGCTATAATTTTCCTGAAAGATAACTATTAGTCCGGTTGCTAAAGATTATAAGCCCACGTTTTTTAAATTAATATTAGCCTAAATATCCAAAAGATATTAGGCAGAAACTACTTTAATTAGTCATTAGGGAGTGAGACTTTGTAGGATAGGATAAGAGGGGTTCCGAAATTCAAGTTGCTCATGATTTTTATCTGTATATTCTTAATTTCTGTAAGCAATCTCGCAATTGGAGATAAAAAGATCGAAAAAATTACTAAGTTCGCCCATTGGATAGGGCACTAAGTTTTTAAATCTTTAATTATTATAATTGAATGAATGATGAACGATGGAAAATAGGTTATGGTATTATGAAAGTCATTCAGACAGAAGTTTCCGAAATAGAATATAGAATTATAGAAAATTATGTGAAAAAACGAAAAATATCAATCAGGAAATTGATTAAGGAAGCGGTTATGGACAGGATTATGGGGAACCAAATATCTGATGGCGATTCTTTATTTATGGATCCAGGCGATATCATCGGGTTTGAAGATGGATCGACAAACCATGATAAATATTTAACGGGAGAGAAGTAATGATTTTTCTAGATACTGGTGCTTTTCACGCTATGTATGTGAAAAATGATAAGTACCATGATTCTGCAATTAATATTAAAAAAGAAATTTCAATGAATAAATATGGCGCTGTAGTCACCACCAATTATATCCTTAATGAAACTTTCACTTTATTACGGAGTAGTGTAGGAATTCTCCAATCTATCAAGCTCGGGGAATTGATCCGAAATTCAAAAATTCTGCATATCATATGGATTGATGAAGGCATCGAAGAAAAAGCTTGGCGAGTTTTTTCAATATATAAAGATAAAACCTTTTCTTTTACAGATTGTACCAGCTTTATTGTAATGCAGGATATGAATATACAAAACGCTTTTACTTATGATCCACATTTCAATCAGATGAAATTCAATACAATTGGTTAAAAAAATGATAAAATTTCTCTGATTTCTTTTCCATTATCCATCCAATAGATAGTAAGATGGATCTGCCTGTTGCTCCTTCAGCGGTCTCTTGAAGCGATTCATGAAGGGATGGATTCCGTCGGGATAATTCTTGAAAATGGGGATGTAGGACTTTGTTTTTTCGGGGGTTGTGGTGTTCACATTCGTCATTGATCCGTAAAGGGTGAAGGCTGCCACCCAATTGGTATAGATCCGGACTCCGGAGAGGCACCGACGTTCATAATCCCAAGTCACTACTTTCCGGTAGAGCTCCTCCAAGGCCTTTTGCGCATAGACCCCCACTTTATCTAGAGTTGCAAAAGAGATGGGCTTGTTTGTGCCTAACTTATCGGGATACGACGTTAATGCGGGCGGTAAAACTTGATGGATCCACATTCCGAGTGCCGTGATATGGTCAGAGAAATCTGGGGGGTCCGCAAACAGCGTGCCCCAATCATTGAATTTTAAAGAGTTCATGTCTTTTAACTGATAGCCTAAGATTAGATTGGGAATGGGAGACCCTCGAATTTGATTTATCATGAATTGAAATTCCTTAAAGAATAAGATCTCGCCGGTATCTAATTTATAGGGACCATTCTCGAAACTGCCCATCCGGCACTCACACTTATCTAAAAAATTATAATTCGTTATTAAAGCGTTGATGCGTTTGACTTTCTTTATCTGTTCTGGAATCGGCTTGAACATCTCGCTTCGTAGGGATTCGACTGTTTTTTCCCCGAGAATACGCATATTCTTATCTTCGCTTTGATCCACCAGTAAGAGCCCATCGTTTCTATAATTAGGATTGAGATGTCTAAAGAAATCTAAAATGAATTTAGTTTCTTCCCTTTTTTCTTCCGGCTCGTGTTCAATTCCGCCCCAATCATGAATGCATTGGCCGCGCCCATGAAGATAGAGCATCGCCATTGATTGAAATCCCAGTCCATTTAACACAGCTCCAATCGTCTTGCATTTTGGCCCAATCTGCCGGGGATCCACGCCGCCATTTTCGACCATGTCTTTGAAGGCGTTATATTCAAAGGATTGGTCGTAGAGCTGCTGACAAGCGATGCCAATGTACGCAGAGACGGGGAATAATTGAGAGGTAACGGCCGCCCTGCCAGTTATTCCTTCTCGAACATTCTCGCTCAGCAGCCCAATTAATTCATTTGCCTCTTTCGTAGTAATCTTACTTTGCCAAACCATGTAATCATCTTATCATTTCTTTTGGGATGACATGTACTCCGAAATACCATAGCCTTGCCGATCATCCATCTCAAAGTGAACGATTTGTTCATGGACTTCCGTTGATCCCTGTTCCATTTTGCGTGCCAGGTAGATAGATTTCCACGTCTTCGATTCGATAGTTAATTTACGAGTAGGCGTGGTGATGTTGAACGTTGATGATTTCGGCACGGAGGCATTTCCCTCAAAGCCGAATTGCGTTTCTACGTCTACAGTCAGCACCGGCTCAGAACCTGTACTAGTAGAGATAAATCCATGCTCGATTATTTTACCAAGAGCCCACACCCGCGAGAAATTCATTGTACAATCCTCAAACTGGCAAGCGACCCAGTTCCAACCATCAATTAAGACCCAATTCCGCGTTCCCCATGAATGATCTCGATGACCATAACAGTTTAGGTGTCGTTCCTCTTTTATTCGACCTTTTTCCTTCAGTTTTACGCTGCCTTTGACGTTCATTCCTTGTTCATAATGACGCTGGGCTGCGATTTTCAGGATTTCCATCCCATATTTCTTCAAGGCTTCTGTAGGATCCTCTTGGCTCATATATATGTATGGGGGAAATCGTTCGTTAAAAATGAGATCCGCTTCAAATCGTTCATCCTTAAACGTGAGCCGCCATTTTTTCATAGGCTCCAAACACTGATACTTGACTTTAGCATCACCATACACATTATCTTCAGGGTAGTCTTTGACGGGAATCCGATTGAAGTACGCTAAGTTCTTTGACTCATCATTTTTATCAAGAACAACAAGAAACATGATTTCTAACTCATTGAGCCCCATTCGATACCCTACGCGAGTAATCACGTGGATATTAGCAGGAAAATCAATGGCATTAAAATACCAGCTTTCATTGTGATATTCCTGATATTGTTTCCAAACGTGTTTAAATTCATCCTGTTCAGTGATTTTCCCTAATCCCATCGAACTTCGGGATTTTTTTGGTTTCTCAGTTTCTGTCATAATCCTTCATCATGTTACTTTTTTCGTTTTCATTTTTTAACTTTGTCAAGGGATTTTATTATGGATAAAGAGAGTTTTAACGCTTAAAAAGAATTAGAAAAAAGAAGTTATTGAAATATTAAAAAAAGGAAAGAAGGTTACGGTAACCTCAAGATCTACATTACCCAACTGGTGATATCGCTGCAAGGCTTCTTCGGATCTTCCCGAGCGTTTTCGACAGCAATGAAATCATATGGTGTGCGGTTGTAGAACTCGCGTTCTCGGAATATGATGGGGGTTTCCTCGGGACCAATTTTAACGAAGCAGGGGCAATCCTGTTTCAGTTGCGGTTTGCAGTTCGGGTCACGCTGATTCCGCAACAGCCCGAAACCATAGGTACATTGAATTTCTTTCTTGCAAATGCCTACCCTGAACTCGTTGGCACAGGTGATCGCTTGCGCAAAGGTTTCATCCTCGCAATTGATGATCTTGAAACTACAGGTCTCGCAGGTCTTTCCACGCATTAACTCGGTTGGACGGTTCTCGAGCACCTCAATGGTTAAATTCTTGGAGAGGTTTTTCAATACCGCCAGCATCACCGGTCGACAGAACATGTACGCGCAGTTCCAGATATAGGGCACTTCTTTAAATTCTTCTTGTCCAACGAACTCCGACCGCATTTTGTCGAAAGGACATCGACCAAGGACCAACACGTCATCGTTAATACTGCACTCGATATCTAAGGCATAATTGACGGTCCATTCAAGCAGATTTATGCCTTGCTCAACAGATTTCGTTTCGGGCTTCAATTGGGCAACCAAGAGTTCGCCGACATCGTTAAAAATGTGGTACATCATGTATTGGGTGCTACATAAGGCTTGCCACATGCCCACCGTCGATCGTTTGAATAGAATATCCCACTTGACGGAGGAGTTCAGGATTTTTTTTATCACTTTCAAATGAAACAGATCTATAGCCATGGTTATTCCTCCTTGAAATTCTCCCATGCATTGCCTAATTTATTAGCCCACGCTTTATGGTTGACATCGTGGCGAGTCGGACCAAGGGTTCTTGGAAAGAGCGGCCAAGCGACGGAAACGAAGCCAATTAACACGTATTCAGGATAGGGAATGTTGAGCATTTCGGCGATTTTATTTTCCGAGGCTGGGCTGGAGATTGGGAAATTGAAGAAACAGGTGGCTAAGCCGAGGGCATGGGCCATCAGCATTATATTCTGAGCTGCCATAAAGGTGCAGCCGATGGACAGCCGACTGGCTAATTGTTGGGCTGTGATAGGGACGATGTGGGTGAAATGTTTTGCACCGACTAAGCCTTGTTGAGCAGCAAGGGCAATTACCGCCGATTTCCTGATATAATCCATGAGCCATCCGGTTCCCATGAGAACTGTTGAGGTGCCAATAGGCGCTGGTTTTTGCATATAGCCGAAACGCCAGGAGGCTACCTCCTTCCAGGTAATTTGGCCTCCTCCGAACATGTATTTGCAGAAGATTTCCCCGAAGCGAGCGATTGTCTCCCGAGTTTCCTTATCTGTGACGACCACGAATTCCCATGGCTGGTAGTTTTCCGGTGAGGGGGCTTGACAGCCCGCGTTAATAATTAAGTCAAAGTACTCCTTCGAGACTGGCTTCTCCTCAAGCGAGTAGACCCAACGCATAGCTCGTCTATTTTTGATGATATCCCAGACATTTTCCGCATACTTCCTTTTATCGGGTTCGAGTTGTTCAAACACGTTCATTTTGACCACGTCTCTAATTTCTTTCTTCTCTCTCTTCAAAAGGTTATTAAAGATTTTAAAGAGTTATTTGGTTAATTGTAAAATATAGAATAAGTTGGTTAAAAAGACTTATTTTATTTCGGGCGTTGAATGATATAGATAATAAATAAGGTGGATTCCGTGGTAAAATTTGACTGTAAGCGAATTCGAGCGGATGCGGACAAGGATTATGAAAAGGCATGGCTAGAAACGAGAAAATTACTGGGGCTGACAGGTCGGAAGTTTGAACCGAATGCGCCCGGGAAAGAGCATCCGGTATTTACGTTTATCACGAAAGCTAGACAAGTATTTCTGAAGTTAGGCTTCCAGGAAGTGATGGTCCCTGTTATTGTAGATGAAGCGGAAATTTACAAGGAATATGGTCCAGAAGCGCCGATTATTCTTGATCGATGCTTCTATTTAGCGGGATTGCCACGCCCTGAAATCGGTTTAAGTCAAACTAAAATCCAGGAACTGAGGAAACTCATTCCGAATTTTCAGAAAATAAAGGAATTCACGGATATCCTCCGCCGCTATAAGAAGAGCCTCATCGAATCGGATGATTTAGTAGAGGTTATGGTAACGGAATTGGGCATCAAACCGGAGCAGTCCACGGAGATTTTAACCAAACTATTCCCTGAATTTCGAGAGCTTATTCCGCAACCCACGAAGAAAACCCTGCGATCGCACTTTACGGCCCTCTGGTTTTTGATCCTGGCGGAGATGCAGTATCAACAGCCGCTGCCCATCCAGCTGTTCTCAGTAGGGGAGAAATTCCGGCGCGAGCAGAAGTTGGACGCAACCCATTTGTACAATTCCTTAACAATTTCAACGGCGATCATGGCGGAGGACCTCACCTTGGAGGATGGGAAATACATGACGCAGCAGATCCTCAAAGGGCTGGGTTTTGCCGATGTGAAGTTTGAGATGAAGACGGCGACGGCGAAATATTATGCACCCCAGACGGAGTTTGAGGTCTTTTTTAAACATCCGCGCATTGATCGGTGGATTGAAATTGGCGATGGAGGACTCTATTCCCCAGTGCCTTTAGCGAATTATGATATAGAGTATCCAGTATTCAATGTAGGCTTCGGGGTAGAGCGGTTTGTGATGGTTGAGAAGGGTTATGAAGACATCCGGGAATTGGCGTATCCGTATTTTTACACGCAGGCGAAACTGACGGATGAAGATATAGCCCGGAAAATAGGATATGAGTATCAGCCGGAATCGGAGTTAGGAAAAGAGATTATGGATAAGGTCATTGAAGTGGCGCTGGAGAACAAAGAGAAAGACTCACCCCTAAAGATCAAAGCGTTTGAACGGGAAGTAGAGGGAAAAACGCTGGAAGTCTGCATTTGGGAAACTGATCCGAATGTGAAGCTGTTAGGACCTGCCGCTTTGAATGAAATCTGGGTATCGGAGGGAAGTATTTTAGGTATGAAGCCGGGGTCCGAACTCAGTGGGATAAAAACAGAGAAAACTTATCTAACAGGGATGGCAGCACTGGTTGGCTATCGGGCGGAGCAAGCAGTAAAAACGCAGATCGAACGGGATCTGGTTCGGATCAAAATTATAAAAAATCCATCCGATGTGAACATTAAGATTGATCCCGTGGTAAGACGGTTCATCACCTCGAATAACAAGAAGATTGATTTCCGGGGCCCGGTCTTTTTCGGAGCGACTATTCTATTAAAATAAGAAAGAGTGAGATAGAATTAAACCCGAAAATGGTGGTTTAGTCTGATAATAAACGTTCCAGATGAAAGAATTAATCAGACTTCGAGGTATATCACAAAATATTGGGATAATCTAATAAATTTCCCTGAGAAAGCGAATAAAGACCTTTCCCTTCCGAATTCCTATGTCACACCCTCCCAAAAATTCAATGCATTCTTTTATTGGGACACATATTTTACCATTTTAGGGTTGTCTCTTGATGATCATTATAAGTTAGCGGAGGGCTCCGTGAAAAATTTCATCACGGAAATAGAAAAAATGGGATTTATCCCCAATTACAATGGTCCAGGATGGATTTCCAAAACGCGGTCCCAGCCGCCTTTTTTCAGCCAGATGGTCCTGGAATTGTATGCACTTACTGACGATAAAACACTGTTGCAAGAATTCATCGAATCCCTGAAAAAGGAATATGAATTTTGGACAACTCCCCCGAAACTGTTCCAATTAGGGTTGACACGGTATTACGACACCAGCTTGTTTTCAAAATTCCAACAATATTCTACGATTGCAGAATCGGGGTGGGATTTCACCAATCGATTTCGGGATATTAAAAAATCGCTCCCGGTCGATTTGAACAGCTTACTGGCGCTTCTTGAAAAAACTGTTGGGCAGTTTCTCGAGATTTTGGGTAATAGAAACGCCGAAGAAGCTAAGAAATGGGAGCAGCTCTTCAAGAAACGAGTTGATTTGATCAATCAGTACATGTGGGATGATAGCCGGAAGTTTTTCTACGATTTTTCCACGGTCCGGAATGGCCCGGAAAAATCCTCCAGTTTGGCAGGATACTTCCCACTATGGGCGGAAATCGTGGATCGGGAGCGAGCAACATGGTGCGTGAAAAAATTAGAGGAATTTCTAAAGCCGGGAGGGCTAACGACCACATTAGATGATAAGATTGATGGCTTCTGGATATTTAAATGGCTTTTGCATTTGCAGTGGTGCTATCCTGCAGGTTGGGCGCCGCTGCACTGGATTGTGATTAAGGGATTATGCAATTATGATTACGATATACTAGCAGCCGAAGCGTCGCTGCGATTTCTGCAATTGGTCTCAGAGATTTTCGCTGAGAAGGGCGTGATATTCGAGAAATACAATGTGGTCGATAAAAGTACGGTGGTGAAGGCAGCTTATGCGATGCATACCGGGTTCGGCTGGACCAATAGCATTTTTCAGACCTTGTTGGGGAGAATCATCTTAGGGCTGGAGCCGAAGTTGAATGCTGGGTTTCGTTTCTCGCCTAGAATCCCAGAGAAATGGCAATATCAAACGATCTCAGCGTCCTTTAATAACTATCCCAAACTCGGGCTCAATCTAGCGCTGACTATCGAAGATAAGCGAAAGGAAGAGCGAATACTTGAATACACAATGACGCTAAATAAAGCCAGCGAGGTTGAATTGCGGTTTTTTAAGAAAGCGGGAGAGACCTTCACCTCCATTTCAATTAATAACGAGGAGCGGTTTAGTGAATTCAAGATTGAAGAAATAGGGAATTCCATAGAGAAGAAGGTGATTGCAGTAGCAAATACGATTACCTTGGGATCGGGTCAAAATAAAATTATTATTTCATAAAAGGAGTATATTAGGGGATCAACTTATTGGATATGGAAAAATATCGGGAGGACTTCCCGCTGCTGGCGAAGCGAGAGGTGATCTATTTTGATTCTGCGACAGCCACCTTGGTACCACGGCAGGTAATTGAAACGCTCAAGGACTTTTATGAAACAAATGGAACAATAGTGAAGCGCGGGGCATACAAACTAACCGTGGAGGCGACTGAAAAGTACGATAAAGCGAGAACACAGGTGGCAAGTTTTTTTAAATGTATACCACCCGAAATTGTATTTGTGCCTAATGAGAGTTATGGAATTAGTTCCCTTCTATACTCATTCTTATGGAAGAAAGGCAATCGTATAATTACCTCTTATCTAGAACATCATTCTAGCTATCTTCCATTGCTATATCTGGCATCTCATTTCGATATAAAGCTGGACCATCTTCCGCAAACAGCTGAGGGGCAGATTAATCCGGACGCTCTTACGGAATTGATTACGCCGGATACGAAACTTATTTCCCTCACCTACAGCCCGCTGCTCTTTGGGACGATCACGCCGCTTAAGGCGATTATTAAAATCGCCCACGACCATCAGATTCCGGTTCTGGTCGATGGAACCAGAATTGCAGGGCACCTCCCGATCGATCTTAAAGCGCTAGGATGCGATTTTTTCGTCTGCCACGGAAATGTCGGATTATTGGGGCCGATGGGGATAGGGGTTTTGTACATCAGCCAGCAGCTTCAAGTGAAGTTAGATCCGTTGATTCTTGGGAGCGGGACGGTGCGCAAGGTAACAGAGAAGGATTATCAGTTGATGGATTTCCCGGATAAGTTTGAACCCGGAAGCACAAACGTGGCGAATGCGACAGGATTAGGGGTTGCGGTCCAATATTTAACGCAGGTAGGACTTGCAAATATTCGAGAGCATGAAAAATTGTTAATAGATAAGTTAATTGGAGGACTGAAGCAAATTAATAAGGTCCGTGTGTATGGACCTACGAACTCCACTAATAAAATTGGTATTGTTAGCTTCAATATCGAAGGATTGAATTCGCACGATGTTGCCATGTATTTGGATGAAGCCGCAAATATCGCGGTCCGTTCTGGATTACTTTGCAGCCATCCCATGTTGAATCAGTTCAAGATTCCTGGGGCAGTGCAAGCCTCGTTCCATTTCTATAATACGGAAGAGGAAATTGCCAAGTTCGTGGAAGTGATTGGGACCATTACGAAAGAATTGGCTTAAGTACAGGGCTAGATGAATGGACCGAGAGGAATTACTAAAAGTTTCAGCAAATTCAAATCCTGATCTAGAATATTTGAGGCACATCCAGGAAGAGATTGCTAAAAGGGTCGTTCTCCAAGATAAGTTTAGTGCGCCCGTAGAATATCTTGGGGGCGTCGATTCCGCATATATAAATGATGTTGCAGTTACAGCCTGTGTCATTTTAAAATATGAGGATTTAAAAATTGTTGAAAAAAAAACCTTTATATCAACTTTAAAGTTCCCATATATCAGCACTTACTTTGTCTTTCGCGAAGGGCCTCCTATTTTGGAAATTCTCTCCAAACTGAGCAAATTACCAACCATTCTGATGATTAACAGCCAAGGGATACTGCATCCGACCTTGGCGGGTTGTGCGTCCCATATTGGAGTCCTCATAGATATTCCAACAATTGGAGTGGCTCAGCGTGTGCTATGGGGGAGTCATGCGTCAGAACCATCCCAGATTGGAGATTGGGTTCCGATTTATTATCAAAACAAAGTACTGGGCGCTTATTTTCTGAGTTTGAAGAAAAGTAAACCGATTGTGATTTCACCTGGACACCGGATAACGCTCGAAAGTGCTTTAAATATTGTTAAACATAGCCTTAAAGGGCATAAATTCCCGGAACCGATTTATTTAGCCCATGAATTCGCTACAGAGGAGAAAGCAAGATTAAATCGTTCTAAATGTTAAAGGTTAAATTTTTTCAAGTTTAACGGGGATACCATCAAGGAGGACCATTCCTGCGAAGGACTCGAGATGTTCCCAGCGGTCATCCGTGATTAAATTGACATTGATCCCACGCTTTTCAATGGCGAGATCAGGAATGTTTTGGATGGTACGTCCCCATCCATGCGGAATCCAAATAACGCCGCGCATCAAATCGGGGGTGGTTAATACGGGAATTTCAAGGGAATTAATGGGACTTACAACACGGATGGGTTGATAATCTTCAATCCCAAGGACTTTGGCATCTTCCGCGTTAATCCGACAGTAATTCGTTTCCCCTTCGGTATGCACCCAGCTATTTATTGTACCGATTTCTCTGCCGCTAATGAGACTAAAGGGAAATTGCTTGTTTTCAGGACCTTTCCATTGCCTTAGTTTCTCGAATTCAGTAGAATAATCGGATGGCACAAGATCAATGAGTTTATCCGGGTGCTGGATACGGTCTGGTAGTAATATATTTTGCCGAATTTGCTTATCTTCAGTAAGGAAAATGCCTCGCCCCGAATTAATTAACTCTTTAATTTTTTTCTTATCTTCTCTTGAGAGGGTAGCCTTAAACACGTCAATGGGAGGACCGCCAAGGGATACGAGCCCCATTTTGGCACCTAGCAGGTTGAAGATTTCCCATTCCGGTTTTTGTTCTGCATCAGGGCGAACAACAACATCGGAATAGCTGGCAAAGGGGATCGGATTAAACGAAGAGGTGGTAAGCGTAAGGTCATCACGTTCCAGGAAGGTGGTGGATGGGAGGACATAATGAGCTAGGAGTCCGGTATCATTCAAAAAGAGATCAATTGAGACGAGGAGGTCTAAGCCGCTAAACGCTTTTTCAAGACGTCGTGTATTAGGGCAGCTTACCAGCGGATCACCTGCCATAATAATCATAGTCCGAATTTGCCCATCGCCGGGTGTTAAAATTTCATCCGCCATCGTAGCTGCAGGGAAAGTTCCCATAACACTCGGAAGGTTTCCTATCCGACTACCGCTTTTGGGGAGTTCGGATTTTTTGGCACCGCCAAGTCCGCCGATCTTAGCGAGCGCGAGCGCATCAATCAGGCCGTAGGAATAAAAGTTGCCTTTCTGATCGATATTCCCTGTGATAAAATTGAAAACATCTTTTGCCCACGCAAGCAACGTGGCGAAGGATCCTCGATCAGTTCCTGCGCGCCCGTACACCGAAGCGCCTCCACGCTTTGATGCCGCAAGGAAGTCTTTCACCATTTTTA
>Ga0315277_10000558_pt1 | contig 59257 bp, 64 predicted proteins | sample YL17G05_15_MG_FD_203695 | JGI IMG/M metagenome (GOLD analysis project Ga0315277, IMG submission 203695) | Sediment microbial communities from Yellowstone Lake, YNP, Wyoming, USA - YL17G05_15 | ecosystem: Environmental > Aquatic > Freshwater > Lake > Sediment | place: USA: Wyoming | collected...
TACCGCATATCGCTTCTCCTTTCTTGTAAGCACTCCATGCAGAGCCTGTTATATAACCTCTTACCACGCATTCAACTAGCAAAGGTTCTGCTTTCTTTACAAGAATGGATCTTCCTTTTAGTTCTGAGAACTTTTTTACATGTGGCGGCATTGCACTAAAATCATCAACTATTATGTGATTGCTTATTATATTCTTTGTTTTATCAAACCAAAAATTAGATAGCTGAGTTAGTATAATTCCTTTGTATGGAACAGACGTAGGAAGCACAACATCGAAAACAGAAATTCTATCAGTAGCTATCATTAACAGCTTATCATCTAAATCATATACGTCACGAACCTTTCCTCTATTTTGTAATTTAAATGGTAGATTAGTTTTTTCAACTGTTTGCATATTATCTCACCTTTATAATTTGATTTTTATTCGGACCTACAGAAACTATCTCTATTGGAACTTTTGTTTCTTTTTCTATGAGTCTCAAATAATCTTGAGCTTCCTTTGGCATATCTTTGAATGCTTTTATTTTGCTCCAGTCTGGAGTTTTCCATCCATCAACTTCTGTATAAAGAGGTATTACTTTTCCTAATAATTCAGCATCTCTGGGGAATATGTCTGTTTCTTTGCCATCAATCTTGTATTTCATACATACTTTTAAGGGTGTTATTCCGTCCAACACGTCTAGTTTGGTTATTATCCAAGAATTTAATGAGTTTATTCTTGCAGAGTACTTCATCAAGACAATATCTTGCCATCCACATCTTCTAGGTCTGCCAGTTGTTGCTCCAAATTCCTTTCCAACCTCTTGGATTCTTTTTCCCACTTCATCTTTCATTTCAGTTGGAAAAGGACCTTCACCAACTCTTGTGATATAAGCTTTGGCAACTCCTAAAATTTTATTTATTCTTGTTGGTCCAACTCCCGTACCGGTCAAGCATCCGCCAATAGAGGCATTTGAAGATGTTACAAATGGATAAGTCCCATGGTCCACATCTAACAAGGTTCCCTGAGCTCCTTCGAATAAGACAGTTTTTCCATTGTCTAATGCGTTATTTATTTCTAAGGAAACATTTCCTATGTACTTCGCCAATCTTTTAGAAATAGGCTTATACTTTTCCGTTATTTGTCTTTTCCATTCTTCAACCGAGTCTTCGTTAATTCCTATGATTTCCATTCTTTTCTTAAATATAGGTAAAACATAATCAAGTTTTTTTATGAATCTTTCCTCGTTTACAAAGTCGATAAATCTTATTGCTGTCAACCTTTCCGCCTTTGCCATGTAAGCAGGTCCTATTCCCCTTTTTGTTGTTCCTATTTTTTTGCTCTCATCACCGCCTCCATCCATAATTCTATGCCAAGGCATTATCATATGAGCGCATTCATCAATGACAAGATTTTTTATTTCATATCCATTTTTTAAAATCATGTCTATCTCTTCACACAGAACTTCCGGGTCGATGACAGTGCCGTTCCCAATCAATAGCATTTTGTCAGGATATAATGCTCCTGACGGCATGTTATGAAATACAAACTTGTTTCCTTTGTTATCAAAAATTGTATGACCTGCATTCGGTCCTCCTGCATATCTTACTATCAAATCTGCGTTTTCAGCATAAAGGTCTGTTATTTTACCTTTTCCTTCGTCACCAAAATGACAGCCGACTATCACTATACCAGACATGATATTGCCTCCTTCTCGAAGATGCTATTAAGTTTTTCTTCTTTTTCTAATGAAACAAAGCCAATTTCATTTTTAAATATAGCTAAACTTTGTTTACCAGAAATTTCAAATCTCCATTTTGAGGTATAGCTGTTATCTTTACGTTGTTTTACCTCAATAAAGTATGGACCATTTATTTTGAAATTAAATAATCTTAGAATATTAATAGTGTCCTTAAGTAGTTGTGGTGCAGATGAAGCGTTTTTCCAATCTTTCTGTTCGATGTCCATTAAGGCTCTATTGAAATTTATTCCAATAGAATAATTTGATGGCGATACGTAACCATCACAACTGAACATCCATGACAAGAATTCGTATAGATACAGTCTATACTTATTAACATCAAGATTATTAATGAAATCAGGAATAGAAACATTATTTTTAACCTTATTTCCACCTTTGATTTTTGCAAATTTTATTAATATAGCTCCAATAAGTCTGGGTAAAACGACTACAAACCATTCTTTATCTTCTTTCCTTTTTTTCTTAATGTTTGAATTAAAATTTCCAAGTGTTTCACAGGCAACTTCAATCAATTTATCCATAAGGAGTTTATTTTTGTTAATAAAATATGTCTTTCCGTTTCTTTGTATACAGCCATCTGTAAGCAGAGCACCAATTATTTTGGCCCAACCTATATCTAACAAGTTTATAGGAATTTTCGGTTCAGTAATTACAAAACCGCCTTTTCCATATTTCATTTTTTCTATAAGTTTATTATTTTCAATATAATAAAAATTAAAGTTCGAATCAATTTTACTTAAAAAATTAATAATCCTTTTAAGAGTTTTTATATTAATAAATGTTTTTTTATTGTATCTTAAAGTTGATTTGCAAATTTTTGTTTCTCTTAGTAATCTATTCCATGAATATCTATGCTCTTTTAATATAGTGTTTGATTCTTCCCAAAATCCAGATTTCATCTTTAAAGAAATATTATCTATTTCCCAAAAATGAATAGCAATTCCTGTCAAATGAAACCCCTCCATTTATTTATTACTTTTTCTGTTTTTTCTACGGACAGTCCAATATAATTATTATAATCAAACAACTCATCTAGTTCCTTTTCAGTGAGATATCTTTTTACTATGATCTTTGTAAGCAAAATTTCTTTCAAGTTCTTGTCAGTTTCAAATGCTTTCATAGAAGATTCCCTAAGCAACTCGTGAGCATCTTGCCTTCCCATTCCTTTCTCAACAAGTTTTGTTATTATCGCTTCAGACATTATAGTGCCCTTAGACATATCTAGATTCTTTTTAATGTTATCAGGATAAACAACAAGTTCTTTTAGAATCTTGTTCATTCTTGTTAGAACTTCATCTGCTAGTATAAAAACTGTGGGGATTACTGATCTCTCAGCTGCAGAGTTTGTAAGGTCTCTTTCATGCTCAAGGGCGATGTTTTCTAATGACGGATAAATACAAGATCTAATTACTCTTACATTTGAGCAGATATTTTCTGTGTTGATAGGATTTCTTTTTTGAGCCATTGTTGAAGAGCCGACCTGTTTCTCTCCAAAAGGCTCACTAAGCTCGCTTATCTCAGTCCTTTGAAGATTTCTAATTTCCTTTGCAATCTGTTCAACGCTGCAAGCTAAAATAGCGATATCGCAAATAATTCTTGCAAAGCTTTCTCTGTCAACAACTTGTGTTGTTATTTCTGCGGGTTTTATTCCTAATTTTTCCATAACTTTTACTTCAAGTTCATCTCCCAATCCGCATATAGTCTGAGCAGCATAACTTCCAACAGCACCGGAAAATTTGCCAAGAATATTATTCTTCATATCATCTTCTATTCTTATCAGGTCCTCTCCTAGTTTATTTGAGTAATTGGCAAACTTGAAACCTAACGTGATTGGAATGGCATGCTGTCCATGAGTTCTTCCAATCATTATCAAGCCTTTATATTTTTCAGAAATGTTCAGACAAGTATTTAACAAATCTTTTCCTTCTTTCAAAAGAATTTCCAAACCGTCTTTCAACAGCAAAGCATTAGCTGTATCAACTATGTCATAGCTTGTTGCTGTCAAGTGAACGTACTTTCCGGATTCCCCGCAAACTTCTGTCAATGCCTTGACCAAGGCCATTATGTCATGCTTTGTCTCTTTTTCGATTTCCTTTACCCTTTCTATTTTTACATCCTTTGTGTTTGCTTTCCTTGTTATTTCTTCGGCGCATCTCTCTGGGATTTTACCAAGTTCTGCCAAGGTTTGTGCTAGTGCAGCTTCTACACGAAGCATGTTTTCTAGCTTTCTCACTTCGTCAAAAACATTCCTCATCTCTTGAGAACCATACCTATAGTCTATGGGATGTATTGCCATACTCACCAATTTTTCGCTTCCAAGTCTGCTTTCCTAACGCTTTCTTTCATTTTTTCTCTATAGTTTCTTAGTTTTAATTTTAAATCATTGTCATGAAGAGCCAATATTTGTATTGCCAGCAATGCAGCATTTTCCCCTCTGTCCAACCCGACAGCGCCGACCGGTACACCCGGAGGCATCTGAACTATTGATAAGAGCGCGTCTAAACCGTCAAGCTTCGATTCAACAGGAACGCCCAGTACAGGTTTGATTGTCTTGGACGCTATCACTCCTGGCAAAGCCGCAGATAAGCCGGCAATCGCAATGAAAACATCAGATTCAGAGTTTTTTACTATTTCATCTATTTTTTCGGGCGTTCTATGCGCGGATGCTACATGGACGTCGTATGAAACACCAAACTCGTCAAACACGGTCTTGCACTTGTCAAAGATCGGTTTGTCAGATGCAGAACCTAAGATTATAGTAACAGAACTCATGTTAACTAATTGAAAATTAAATTATTTATATCTTGTTTATTAAACCAGAAATTTAACTAGCGCGCGTCTTCTCAGCATCTTCTTGAACGCTGTGCCCGTCTGCTCCCATCTTCCAAAGCATTCCTTGTATGCAATAGTCAGAACCTTTGTAGGGAGGAGATATTTTAATTATAGGGGTTGTCTGCTCTAAAGCTATTAGAATCGGTTCTTTATCTGGTTCGACATCGCCAGTAGGATAAAAAACAAAAGCTAACACATTGCTTCCAGAACGAGCTACACGAGGTTGATAACCATCTACGTCTGTACCCATTGCTTTTGATTGGGCCTTGACCTCTTGCAATAATTGTTCTACTCTGTTCGACATGAAATCTCTAAACATATAATAACATTTAAAGATTTAAACATTTTACTAGAAATTTTCTTTTATAAATTCAACGGCATTTCTAAAAACTTTGACACCCATGCCCTCTTCCGCAAGCTTTTCCCTTGTCCATCTTGGGTGGTTGGTTCCATAGAGATGTGCCTCTGGATGGGGCATTAGTCCAAAAACCCTTCCCGTCTCATCGCATATTCCTGCTATGCTCTCCGAAGAGCCGTTTGGATTCCATGGATAGCCTGCGAGATTCCCCTTTTCATCAACATAACGAAATGCAATCTGGTTGTTTTTGTTCAGTTTCTGCAATAATATTTCATCTGCCACAAACTTTCCCTCTCCGTGCCTTACTGGCAAGTAAAGTGTGTCTATATTTTTAACGAAAACGCATCTTGACTTTGGGTTGACTTTAAGATATATCCACCTGTCTTCGAACTTCCCAGAATCATTGAAAGTTAGCGTAACAGTCTGTTTTTTGTAATTCCCTTCAAACGCAGGTAGGAGTCCGGCCTTTACAAGGGATTGAAATCCGTTGCATATGCCCATTACCAATTTTCCATCGTCTATGAATCTCTGAAGGTCTTCAAACATGTTGAACTTTACCTTGTTTGCCAGCACCTTCCCTGAACTTATATCGTCCCCAAATGAAAATCCTCCTGGGAATGCTATTATCTGATAGTCCTCGAGGTTTTCTATCTTGTCTATGACATCATTCATATGAACTCTCTTGGCATCTCCGCCGACCAAGTTAAAAGCATGCTCTGTTTCGTAATCACAGTTAACGCCATATCCAGTTAAAATCAGTATTTTTGGTTTCATGTTACCATCTCAAAGTTTTTTGCCAGGCCTCTTTAAGTTCATTTATTCCAGACTTTATACATACTTTGCCGTCTAGCCCATAAACAATAAAATCGTTCTTTGTTATTCTGCCGATTTTTGCGAAAACGCTCTCTCTGATTGCGTCTTCAAATCTTTTTTCGTCCTGTGGATTTACGGTCACAACAAACCTGCTCTGCGATTCGGAGAACAACAGAAAATCGTTTCTATTGATATCCTCCTTGGGAACTTTTCTTAGGTCCACAATCATTCCCAAACCTCCAGCGAAGGCAGTTTCAGCTATTGCTACTGCCAAACCGCCATCAGAACAGTCATGACATGACGATACTAGTTTGTCGTTCATTGCCTTGTCTAGGGCTTCATAAAGTTTGAGCGCTGATTCCAGGTTTACAGAAGGCACACTATTACCTATCTTATCATACATTGCATAATATTCTGATCCTCCAAGCTCGTTCTTTGTTAATCCTAGTATGTAGACGCTATCGCCTTCTTTCTTAGCATCCATCGACACAGCCTTTCTGGCATCGTTTATTTTTCCGATGACAGAGATTAAGAGAGTCGGAGGTATCGATATCTTAATTCCGCCAATCATGTAGTCATTTTTCATGCTGTCTTTTCCGGATATCAATGGGATTTTGTAATAGGTCGAGCAATCGTACAAGGCTTGGCACGCCCTTACCAGTTGAGCCAGTTTCAGCTCGCCATCAGGCGTTTTATCGGATTTTACAGGGTCGCACCAACAAAAATTGTCTAATGCAGCCATATGATTCAAGGAACCTCCAACAGAAACATAATTTCTAACAGCCTCGTCCATGGCACACGCAGCCATGTCGTACGCATCTATATCACTGTACCTCGGGCATATTCCATGAGCTACAACAACGCCTTCCATTGATTCTAAAACAGGCCTTACTACCGCAGCATCGCTTGGCCCATCATTTTTCAGACCTGTTAAAGGCTTTATAACAGAGCCTCCTTGGACTTCATGATCATACTGCCTCACTACATATTCTTTCGAACATATGTTTAACCTGCTCAAAATCTTTTTCAGAGCGCCTGTCAAATCTTCAGGGCATTTCATGTTTATTTCATCGTGTTGGGGTTTTTCCCAAACAGCTTTTAAATTCATTTGTGGAACTCCCTCATGCAAGAATTTCATATCAATGTAAGCGACTGTCTTGTCATTGTAAAAAGCGTGGAACTTGTCGCTGTCTGTGAATTTGCCTACGACTGTTGATTCGACTCCTCTTCTTTCCGCGAGTTTTAGGAATTCATCAAGTTTCTCTGGTTCAACAACCACAGTCATTCTTTCTTGGGCCTCAGACAATAGTATTTCCCATGGATTTAGGCCTGCATATTTCAAAGGACACTTATCTAGATAGATTTGACAACCACCGCTTATCTGGGCCAGCTCTCCTATGGAAGATGACAAACCGCCGGCTCCGTTGTCTGTAAGCGTTCTATATAATCCCAGGTCTCTTGCTTCCAAAAGAAAGTCTGACATCTTTTTTTGCGTTATGGGGTCGCCGATCTGTACAGCTGTTGCAGGAGAGTCCTCATGAAGTTCCTCTGAAGAGAATGTGGCGCCGTGTATACCGTCCTTGCCTATCCTGCCTCCGCACATGACAGCTAGGTCGCTTGGTTCAATAATCTTCAGATGAGTTTTTCTTCCATCTATCTCTGAAGGCATTATGCCGCCTGTTCCGCAATATACAAGAGGCTTTCCTAAAAACCTGTCATCGAAGACTATACTTCCGTTTACAGTCGGTATTCCGCTTTTGTTCCCTCCATGCTCTACACCTTTTCTCACGCCTTCGAAAATCCTTTTCGGATGCATCAACCTAGGCGGTAACGACTTTTCATAAAAGGGTGATGCGAAGCAAAAAACATCCGTGTTGAATATAAGCTTGGAGCCTATCCCAGTGCCCATAGAGTCCCTATTAACTCCGACTATTCCTGTCAGAGCACCGCCATATGGGTCAAGTGCAGACGGGCTGTTATGGGTTTCAACTTTCATAACCAAGTTCCAGCCGTCATTAAACCTTATCACGCCTGCATTATCCTTGAAGGCAGATACCAACCAATCTCTTGCTATTTCCTCTGTTGATTTTTTTATAAAAGTTTTGAACAAGGAGTTTATTTTTAGGCTCTTACTTCCATCCTTATAGTCTATAATTGCGTTGAATATTTTATGCTTGCAATGCTCTGACCATGTTTGGGCTAGTGTTTCCAGTTCAACGTCCGTTGGCTTGTTCGCCAGTCCAACTTTCTTTCTTTCTTCTATAGTCTTTTCATTTTTATAGTAATCTTTTATTGCTTTCATTTCTTCCAAGCTTAACGCTAAAATGCCTTCTTTGCTTATTCTCTTCAATTCTTCGTTGCTGACATCCAGATTTATTTCAGAGACCTCAGGTTCGTGGGCTATTCTGACAACAGGAACAAACGCCTTAACCCCTTTCCATTCTTTATGATTTATTATCTCCCATCTTTCGATGAGCTGATTGGCAAGCAAATCAGAGGCTATTCTTTCTACTTCGCCCTTTCCTATATCGCCTGTTATAACATACTGTTTCGAAGTATAGACTCCATTTATTTTTGTTTTGATTTTGAAGATATCCTCTATGCCTTCCTTTGCTGTCCTGCCTACATTGTCAGTGACACCAGGTTTGAAGCCTACTTCTATCAGCCAGTCAAAATTCTCAGCTATCGGTTTGTCAACCGTAAAGTTCTGTATGACAGGGTCTGCGAACAGAACTTCCCCTAGAATGTTTAATTCTTCATTGGAAAGGTTGCTATCTATGGTATAGACGTCAACAGTTTTTACAGAATCAGCTTTTATTTTCAGATTTTCCTCTATTTTCTTCTTTATACTATTTCCTAAAGCATCAACCACATTTTTTTTAAAGTCAACCTCAATTCTACTAATCATTTTAATCGTCTAGCACGATTTTTTTACCCTCGAATTTAATCAGCAAGCCTTTGTCTGTGATTCTTCCTACCACTTCGCTGTTTTTAAGAGTCTGCATAGCGTTTTCGACGTCTTCCCTTCTAACTATGACTGCAAAGCCCCAACCCATGTTGAAGGTTTTGAACATTTCGTCTGTTGAAACACCGCACTCTTGAATCAGCTTGAATATAGGCTGAGGCTTGAAATTGTCAAATTCAAATCCAAAGTTTGTCAGCTTCCTAAACTTGAGATAGGCATCGCCCGTTATGTGAACAGCTCCGAGTATTTCAATTTCTTTGAAGACCTTCAAAAAATCTTTAACATAAATCCTCGTTGGCTCCAGTGTTTCATATATCAGCTCCTTGTCAAAGTTGTCAATCTTCCTGAAGGCATCGTACTTTCCACCCCATTCCTTGAATAAAACTTTTCTGACCAGAGAAATTCCATTGCTATGAACACCAGAGGAAGGCAGGCCTATTATTACATCGTTAGGTTTGATGTTTCTCCCGGTTATTATTTTATTTTTTTCAACTTCGCCGACACAATCACAGATTATGTTATAAGATGCGTTGATGATTTCTGGAACATCGGCAATCTCTCCTCCAACCAAAGGACAGCTGGATTCCTGGGAGCCGATTTTTAAACCTTTCTGAATCTCTTGGATTACATCAGGGTCAGATTTTTTCATGTCTATAGTATCCGTCAGTGCTATGGGTTGTGCACCGCATCTTATACAGTCATTGACAACCATTGCAATTCCGTCGATACCTATAGTGTCGTGTTTTCCGGCAAGTTGAGATAACAAAACTTTTGTGCCAACGCTGTCAGACGTCTTTACGTGGAATATGCTATCGTCTATCGGATACAGGTTATTAAAAGGAGTTTCAATCACCTTTCCATGCTTGCTGAAGGCGAACGTTGAGCTAAAGTTTGCCAAGTGCTTTTTTACCATCTTTCTCAATTCCCTGTCAACACCAGCTTCAGCATAAGTTTTCATATTATCACTCAAACATAGAATTTAGGCGTCATAACCATATTTGAACCTTATAATAATAAATACTTTATAAATTTTCAGAAAAGTTTACCAAAAGGTAAAATGATAGGAACTTGTGATTGCAGTCCTTTCTGCAAGATGACAGCACCTAAAGGAAGCGGTCTAAAAAGGGAAATTGTAAAAATCGAAGTAGCTACTGAAGGTCCTGAAATAAATAGTATAGAACACTGTTGTGCGCTAGGGTCAGAATACAGTAATTGCGCCATGTTCAACATATACAAGTCGAATAACAGAATCGTAGAAGCCTAAACCTATTTTATTTTCTCGTCCCATTTTCCTTTGTCGATTTCCTTTAGAATTTCTTTAGGTCTCTTATCCTCGATATATACGCCAGCGCTGACACAGAATGCGACCACCTGTTTTACAGCTGCTTTCAGATTATCAGTCTTTATGTCATCCATCTTCATCCTTGCAATCTTTACGACTTGTTCAAACTTCAAACTCTCCTTGAACTCTTCCTTTACTTCTTCTTTCTGATAGACGTTGAAAGCAGCCTTCGACAATGTCTTGACGTTCAACTCCTTCTTAATCAAAGCAGCAACAGAAGGAGAACCTACTGATATCTCAAAGTTCTTTGTCTTAAGATCAATATTAATGGTGACAGGAATTTCCATACCAGCATAATCTTTCGTCTTCTCGTTTATAGCGCTTATCACCTTTCCTATGTCAACCTTGGTTGGCGCTAAGGCCGGGCCTAATGGTGGTGCCGGTGTAGCTTTTCCGCCTTGAACAATAGCTTTTACTGTGGTCATTTGTTATCAACTTTTTCTGCAGCCTCTATAACTTTGGCAGACTCTATAGGAATCGTTATGGGTATTGGTATCGCCGCATCCAACAATTCTATGGTCAATTCTTCTTTTGCCTCGTCAACTCTTGTGACCTTGCCTTTCTCGTTCTTGAAAGGTCCGCCGATTATCTCAACAACGTCTCCCCTGTTTACTTTGATCTCGATCTTTTTGACTTCCAAGAACTTTCTAATGTCCTCTATCTTTACGTCCTTTTTTATGATGCCTTTTACATGAGGAACAGTCTTTATTATCTCGTTGATGGCTTCTTCCTCGCCTTCCAAGAATATGTAGCCCTTTAGCTCCGCGGGATAGAATATGCATCTTATGTCCAGACCGCTGTTCTTTACCTTGCTTGCCAGAGTTTCGATAACAGCGTTCTCCCTGCCAACCGTCGTCCTTATGGTTCTTATCATTTAGATACCTTGAACTGTTATTAGGTAATATATCAGAAATATTATAAAGCCTATCAAACCAAGAAATATTATTCCTGATCCAGTTATCTTTGCAGACAGCAAAAACTCTTCTCTGTCCGGTTTGCGTGCGACACTCAAGACCCTTTTATATTGCTTTAATTTTTCCTTTATCTTGCTGCCCAAGCCGGGTTTCTTAGCTTCTTCTGGTTTGTTTGTTTGGTCCATTGTTAAGCACCTAGAATAAAACTATTATAAAGCGTATTATTTAAATGCTTTTGTTTTGCTGTATTTTTATACTTTGTTTCTATAAATAGTTGGTCAATATTACCGCATCTTCATTTTATGGTCTTTAGGTTTCTGAAGCCTAAACCAACAAGAGATTTAGAAATTAGATGGAAATAATTTTTGCCTATCTACCTCTATCTTTATTTGTTTTTTCAATTTTTTCAATCAAACAAAGTCTATGCCAAGTATCTTCTCTATCTGGTTCTGCTTCTCTTTCGTGAAGACCTTCTCTCCGTAAGTGTATGCATCAGGTGTCTTTACTCCTGTTACTATCAGCAATGCTCTTACCATGTCTCCAAGTTCTTTAGAAATCTGAGCACCCCAGATAATCTTCGCATCTCCTGAAATCTTTGTCGACACTGCTTCAACTATTTCTTGGCATTCTCTTATCGTGACGTCTGTTCCGCCAGAGACGTTTACCAATGCTCCGCTCGCATTTTCTATCTCAACGTCTAATAGAGGATTGTTCAAGGCTTTTTCAACAGCTTCCACTGCCCTGTTCTCTGTGTCTGATTCTCCCAAACCAATCATTGCCAAGCCGCCGTTAGTCATCACAGCTCTTACATCTGCGAAATCTAGATTAACTAAACCAGGTTTCGTAACAAGTTCTGTTATTCCTTTTACTGAATTAACAAGAATTTCATCGCAGATTTTGAAGGCTGTCACAACAGAAACATCTGGAACTATCTCTAAAAGTTTGTCATTCGGAATTATTATAAGTGTGTCAACATTTTTCTGCAGTTCTTCCAGCCCACTTTGAGCGTTGGCCATTCTCTGTCTTCCTTCCATGGAGAATGGTAGTGTGACGACACCGACTGTTAATACATTCATCTTCTTTGCAATCTCTGCAACAACTGGTGATGCACCTGTTCCTGTTCCACCACCTAATCCGCAGGTGATGAAAGCCATGTCCGCACCTTTCAAAGCGTCCTTTATATCTTCTCTGCTTTCTCTTGCAGCCTCTCCACCAATTTTCGGGTCAGCTCCTGCTCCCAAGCCTCTTGTCAGATCCTTTCCAATCAAAACTTTTTTGTCTGCGTCCGTGTATAACAGGTCTTGCGCATCCGTGTTTATCGCTACAACCTCCGCTCCAACTATTCCAACTTGCATCAGTCTAGAAATTGTGTTGTTTCCTGCACCGCCCACGCCTACAACTTTTATGTCTGCCTTTCTTGCTTCGAGAATTTTTCTCAGATCTTCATCAGTGTCAGATAATTTGCCTGTTCCTTCGATACTTTTAATTGCCATTAGTGAAAACCTCCTTCTAATTTTAGCAAAAACAAACTTTTATAATTAATTGAAATGTTATAAGCAAAAATATAATTTAAATGTCTTACTGTTCAATAGTATTTCATGGAAAAAACTCCAAGAAAATTGGAAAGAGGAGAATATGTTGTAAATGATTTTTGCATATTGCTGTCTCCGGGAAGGCACAAAGACGATGATCCAAAAAAACCTTGTAATGAAATTCGCATGCAATATGCTACAGGCGAAGAACTTGAGCAAACTATAGAATCCAAGAGATTTGATGCTATAGAAAATCCAAAAGAAAATGGAATCCTTTGCACAAGAGAAAATTGTGAGGCTTGCGATGTTGTTAAAGGTTATAATGAAAGATTAAATAGACCAACTAGTTTCCCAAATTATAAATTACCATCTAGTTTTGTTATCAGTATAAAATCAAAATAAAATGGCAAATTTAGTAATCATTTTACAGGTTGATCTTTGATTTCGTCTTTTGGTTTTTCAAAAACTTCAGCGAACTTTACTTTTTCAAAGTTCAAAATCTTTATAATGTCATCTGCTATTTTTTTCTTGTACAAAGAGTTTACCAAGGGAGGTATCTCTATCTCAACTTCCTTGTCGTTCATTGAACCAATCTTGATATTTCCTTTATCAGTCGTTGTATAAATCTCGAACAAGGCCTTTATCTTGTCTTCTTTGTTCTCAATCTTTCCCTTAATCTCAATATCGTATATCAACGTTTTACCTGCCAACGGGTTGTTAAAGTCAACCTTGACTCTTCCTCCAGATACGGATAGGACTCTTCCCCTCAGGTTATCTGCCTGAATGAACATGCCTGGTTGCGGGTCTGTATTATGTTTTCTGAACTCTGTCATAGGGACCAACCTTATCAGTTTCGGGTCTCTTGGTCCGAATGCTTTTTCAGGAGGTATCTCTATTGTTTTTTTCTCGTTAACGTTCATCTCCAGCAAGGCTTCCTCCAGACCTTTTATCAGGAAGTCAGGTCTTATAATAACAGGTATAATCTTGTCTCCTGTCGTATCAAACTCCTGTCCGCTTTCCTTTATCTTCGCCGAATACGTCACTGTGATAAAATCATTGGTTTGCATGCCAATTAATTAGAATAATGGATTTATATACTTTATAACATAGCTTATAAAAACCAATAGAAATTTAAATCAAAATTTGTATAGAATAACTATGGAAATAAACGAATTTTGCTCTGCGCTAAAAGATAGCAGGCAGTTTGACGATATGGAAATAAGGATTTTGAGAGCAATGCTTATTCTTACCAACAGAGATGTGGTAAAGGTTGATGCTTCCAAGATTTCACAGGAGGCAGGCATATCCGTAACCAATGCTTACAAGTATCTTTATTCCTTGCAGAAGAAAGGTCTTGTTGAGAGTGGGCAGGAGAAGAACAAGGTCTTCTGGTTGGCTAGGTCGACTAACCCGTTTCCGAGAATGTTGAGTTATGTTTCCAAGGATTATTTGAGATTGAAAGATTTATTTGCTGATTTAGAAAAGAAATACGAGGAATACTTGGAAATGAGGGGAAAGAACATATGGCTTGGCGAGAAGGCGTACGAACAGTATGAGGGCGATTTTGCGAACAAGGCTTCTTTGCTCTTTGACATAGCTCAAGAGGAGATCATGATAACAACTGATAAGTTCTATGATGACATTGTTATGCTAGAGGCGATAAAGAGGGCTGTTGAGAGAGGAATCAAGATAAGGATAATCGCAGCTGAACTTCATCCTGAGACCTTGGCAAAGTTAAGAAAGATAGGCATTGAGATGAGGTTGGGAAGAGCCTTGCCATACTTGGTTGTGGTCGACGGAAAGCATGGCATGACCGTTGATGAGAATCAGAAAGGAATATGGTTCTTGAATTGTAAGACAGATTATAAGGATAAGTTCGAGGCACTTTGGGAAAAGGCACATGTTATTTGATATTTATATTAGGAATTATAATTTCTATTTATGAAAGAAGAGAAAGTAGAGTTTGAAAATAATGGACAAAAAATAATAGGATTTTTAACATTGCCTGATTCAAAAACAAATAATTTGATTCTCTTGGTTCATGGATTTACTGGCAATATGAACGGATCAGCAGATTTATACAAAAGACTTGCTTATAAACTCACGGAAAACGGTTTTGCAGTTTATAGATTTAACTTTCGTTTCACCTCAGACAGTTTTGAAGATTACCATAAAATGACAATATCTGGTGAAGTTGATGATTTGAAACTTTTGATAAAAGAATTTTCAAAGAGATATAACAAAATTGGAGTAGTTGGAGAAAGTTTAGGCGGATCAATTTCAATTCTAGGTTATTCTCCTAAAGTAAATTGCTTGGTTTTATTTTATCCAGCAATATTTTACAAAGAAAACATTGCAAATAGGTGGTCGTCTGATAAAGAAATTAGGGAATTAAATGAAAAAGGAGTCTTACCTTGGGTAAGAAGTTCTGGACAAAAACTGTATGTTGGTAAGAAGTTCATAGAAGAGGTACATAAAATTGAAGTTTTTTCAAAAATCCAAAAAATAAAGTGTCCTATTTTGTTTGTTCATGGGAATGTTGATACAACAGTTTCTTTTACAGAATCGGAAAGAGCATTCAAAATTGCTAATGAACCAAAAAGAATTGAAATTATTGAAGGAGCTCATCATGGTTTTAAAGATAAGAATTATCAAGCATCAGAAGAACTTCAAGACAAAGCAATTAATTTAACAGTAGATTGGTTTAACAAGTGGCTGAAATGAAATTTTCAATAGAGAGAGTCTACAGCAAAGGCGTATCTAAAATCAATGAGGATGGAATCTTAATAAAAAATAATTTATTCGGAGTTTTTGATGGTGCAGGCAGTTTGGTTAAATTCTTGAATAAGGATGGAAAAACTGGAGGAAAGATTGCATCAGAGATTGCTAGGAATACATTCTCAAAGAATAATGATTCTCTAAAAAATTTGGCCATCAAGGCAAATAATATAATAAGAGAAGAAATGGAAAAAAACAAAATCAATTTTCTTAAAAAAGAAAACTTATGGGGAACAACTGCAGCAGTCGTAAGGGTAAAAAAAGATTTTGCAGAGTTTTTCCAAATAGGAGACAGCTTAATTCTGGTTGTCTTGAAAAACAACAAGCCAAAGCTTATAGCAAAATATAATGACCATGACAAAGAGACTATGATAAAATGGAAAGAACTTGCGGACAAAAAAGAAAAGAACATTTGGAAGAAAATAAACAAAAAGATAATAATGGTAAGAAGAAAATCAAACGTCACCTATGGATTCTTGAACGGGGATAAGAAGGCTATAAAATTTTTCAATACAGGAAAATTCAGATTGGAAAATGTAAAATTCATAATACTATTTACTGATGGTTTGTTGCTGCCCAAAAAAGACCCTAGACGGAATGAGGATTGGAATAAATTTGCAAGCATATACAAAAAATCAGACTTGAATGGTCTGCTTGGTTACGTGCGTTCTACTGAAAGCGCAGACCCTAATTGTTTACTATACCCGAGATTTAAGAAGCATGATGACATAGCAGCAATTGCTATCAGATTAAGATAATTACTTTATTATCTTTATAGGAACTGTTATGGGACATCTTTCAGAAAGCTTTGAAAATTCAATTATTGTTATCCCAACTATCTCTTTTGTTTTTTCATCTATGCCGATTCCTATATTGCCAAATTCCTCAACAACCGATTTTCTAGGTTTTCCAAACGAGATGTATAAAACGTCTGCCTCTTCATCATAATCAAAACTTATCTCTTTTGTTTTCATAAAATCACTTTTGAATTTTTTTAGTATTGTATGCCGTTATGATAAAACCTTCGTGGTTTAATATTTTTACCGCTACCATTATATACTTGTCTTCGGATTTTAAATATCTATAATACTTCGTTATTTTATTTGTTAATTTTACCATCAAGGTTGGATTTTCTATCGTATTTTTTATTTCCATCGGTTTATTCCCGAAGTGCGGATGCCTAAATTTTATATGCTTCCATTGAGTTTCTGTTAGTCTTATATTTCTTCCAGTTTTGTCCTTTGTAATAAAAATTATCATAAAAGTTTTAGAATCTAAATTCAATTAAATTTTCTTTACCACTTATAGTAGCTAATTAATAGTTCCAATGAGAATAATTATCATGAAATATGAAACTGATTTTGAAACTATGGAAATAGCAAAGGATGTTATAACAAAACTAAATCTCACTCATGTAAAAACTGATAAACTCATTTGTGTAAAGAGTCACGGTTCGAAGAGCAGGAGAACGGTTGCAAGAATACATGGCTTGCCAAAGATAATGCAAATTGCCATGAACACCAAAGCTTTCTATGTCATTGAGATGATATCTGAAAATTTCGACAAACTCTCTAGCGAGGATAAGATAAAAACGATAATACATGAGATAATGCACATACCTAAAAGTTTTGGTGGTGGTTTTAGAAGTCATAGACCTTATGTTACGAATAAAACTGTTGAGAAAGCATTCAAGGAGTATATGAATTCTACTCAATAAGTATTCCAGGTTTCTCAGGTTCAGCTACCAGAGCTTTGGGATGATTTGATTTTTCTGCAGAAGCTATTTCTATCTTGCAATTCAGTTCCTTTTCGAGAAAGTCTTTTGATTCTTCCAAGTGTTTTATTTCATGCCCCTTGAGGAATTTCTCTTCCAGCGGTTTCCTCTTCTGCAATCTAGCATAATAACCGGATACTTCCTTTTCCAAGCCTTTGTAATTTTTAATAATCTCCTTCAATTCCTTTCCTTCCAAGGCAGCGTCAAAGACCTCATGCTTCCATCCTGGTGCAACGAATATCGTTATTTTCTTCGGCTTATCGATGTTAGACAGCCTTTTGATCTCTATCACGTCTTTCAGCAGTCTGCTTATCAATTCTTCCCCAGCTTCTATTCTCATGTTAATGGCTTTGCTGTCAACGCTTGGCCAATCTTCCGAAACTACAGAGCTTTTGTTTCCGAGTTCATGCCAGAATTCTTCGCACAGATGCGGTATGAACGGTGCTAGCAATCTCAACCATCTTGAAACTATGTCAGGATTGTATTTGTCGGTTCTCTTCCTATAATAACTTATGTCATTGAGTGTCGAGAAGAAGGCAGAGTTGATTGCTTTTTTGATTTCATTCTTGTCCATTGCGTTGGTAGTCTCTTCTATCACTCTGTTTATCCTAGACTCTATCCACTTGTCAATCAATTCCTTTTCTTTCTTGGGCTTGCTCTTTATAATTTCCTTTATAACTTTGGCGAACGTTTCTAAATGCTTTTTATAGATTTCGCATTCCTCATTCTTCCAGTCAAAGTCTTCCCATTGGTTTGCTCCATGGGTCATATAGAGTCTCGTTGTGTCAGCCCCATAGAGTTTTATCGCATCGTTCCAAAAGACTACGTTGCCCAAGTGCTTCGATAATTTCTTTCCATAGGATATTAGGTGCCAGTTAACGAAAATTCCTTGAGGCCATAGGTTCTCTGGAAATATTGCCACGTGATTGAATATGAACAAGGGAAAGTGAGCTGCCTTGTGTTCCTTACCGCCAGAGTTCAAATCCAAAGGATACCAGTATGAAAAATCTTTTCTTATATCTTCCCATATAGTCTTCTTTGCTTTACCTTTGCCAAGGAATACGTAATCAAAGAACTCGTCTGTCAATTCTTCTAGTTTTATCTTTCCCTCGTTGAAATACTTCGAGATAATGTAGAAGGACATGTAGATGGTCGAGTCTGACAAGGCTTCTATAATCCAGCCTTCCTCGAATGGAAACTTGGTTCCCAGGCCCCTTTTTCTTACGCAGGGTCTTTCTGCCAGCCAATCGATTATGCTAGGAAGTTCCTTCTTGTATTGTGGTGGATATATGTTCATCTTCTCTATGCATTGCTTTGCAACTTCTTTCCATTTCAAGTTTCCATAATCAATGAACCACTGGCCTTTAACGACCTTTACAATAATCTCTGCTCCGCACCTGCAATAGATGGGTTTGACAGATAATTCGTAGATCATGTCAGCATCTCCTTTTTCCACCAACCACTTTTCAACTTCCTTCTTTGCTTTCGATACTTCCATTCCTCCGAACTTTGGAACAGAACTCAGCATCCTTCCCCCGAATTCTATCTTGTATAACTCGTTGGTTATCTCCTCTATCTTCGGATCATTTGTGTATTTTACTCCATACTTCTCCAGCAACTCTCCTGCCGGTGCTGTCCCGAAACCCTTTGTTTCAACAACCTGTATGGGTTTTATCTCAGGAGCTATTTTCTTAAGATAAATATAATCAAACGGGTCATGCGATGGAACGCTCATCACTATTCCTGTTGCCTCGTTAACATCAACAAAATCTCCAGGAAGAATAGGAACTTCTTTATTGTTTGCAGGATTTATAACCTTGGTATTCAACAGCTCCTGACCAGCTAGTTCTTTCTCTATCTCGACCTTCTTTCCAAACTGCTTCAACTTTTTAATAGATTTTTCAGATACGATCCATGCCTCGTTGTCAACCTTTGCTCTCACGTACCTCTCATTCGGGTTTATCCAGACATTGGTAACACCGAACACTGTCTCAGGCCTTAGTGTCGCTGCCGGTAAAACTACATCGCCTAATCTAAACTTGATTATAACATAATCCTTTATCTGGGCTCCTTTCCATTCTTTTATGTCCATCTCAGCAGGGTCAAGGCTGACAGGGCTGTTGCAATCAGGGCACCATGCCAACCTGTAATCTTTCTGTATAAGATAGCCGGCATTCCTTAGTTTCTTGAACTGCCATTGGATGAATTTGTTGTATTGCGGATCAATGGTCGAGACAACTGGCCTGTAATCCAATGATAGACCTATTCTTTTGAAGGCTTTTATCATGTTCCACTCAAGGTACTTCTCGACGTCCAACGGGTTCTTGAATTTGGCAGCGTCTTTAGGTTCTATTCCATACTTCTCTGCATTCTTCAAATCATTTGATACGTCTGTCAATATGGTCTGGCAGTGAACGCCTGTCGCGTGGAAACCCAGGGGAAAGAAAACGTTAAAGCCTTTCATCCTCTTATACCTGGCGATAACATCAGGAATAACATAAGACCTTGCGTGACCTACGTGCAGCGTGCCTGACACTGTCGGATAGGCGAAGACCATGAAGAACTTGTCCTTTTTGCTGGGTTCAGCTTCGAATATTCTATCCTCTTCCCACTTCTTCTCCCACTTGTTTTCAATATTCTCTGTTTTCATAATTATAACCCTAATTCGTTCGAGATGCTCTGCAACGCCTTTAGCGATATCTCAAAGAACTTCTCCTTAGGAATATTTATCTGTTCGCAAAATAAAATCCTTTCCCTGCTGCAGTTTCTCGCGAAATCCTTCTGCTTGAACTTCTTGCTAATGCTTTCAACCTTGACATCAGCGAGCTTTTTAGAAGGAACAACTAATGCGCAAGCGATGATCAAGCCTGACACAGCGTCAGCAGCTATCAAAGCCTTCTCAGCATTGGATTCTGGTTGGACTCCTACGTTTTCAAAATTGTGAGCTTTTATTGCTCTAATCATGTCGTCTTCTATCTTTTCATCCAATATCTCAGCTGCTACCAAAGTGTGTTTTTCAGGAGTGCTTTCTGTCTTTTCAAAGTCTATATCGTGTATCAGTCCTATCAACCGCCACTTCTCGACATCCTCGTTCAAGAATGCAGCAGTCTCTTTCATTATCGCCTCTACTGCATACATATGCTTTAGAAGGTTCTCTTTGGTTATGTGCTCCTTTATCAGGCCTAAAGCTTCTTCTCTGTTCATATTACCACTTACGTAGGTGAATAATATATTAATTCTTGAGATAAATAAAAATTAATATGCTTGATTTGTCTGAAGTAAAATTCAGCAGAGTAGACACATTAAGAAACGTTAAACTACCTACAAAAATTACTCCCTCTTTATCAGAGCTTATAGGTATTCACATAGGGGATGGCAGTATAACCGATGCTTTCAAAAATAATGTACATACAGTAATTGAATACTGTGGAGATTCTTTAGATGATTTAGAATATTATAACATTTATGTTTCAAGTTTGATAGAAAAACTATTTGGAATTCAGCCATTATTTTCAGACCATGATACTTGGTTTAAACTAGTAATAAATTCTAAAGCAATTTTTAAATTTTATACTAATGTCATAGGTTTGCCAATTGGTAAAAAAGCTCAAACCGTGACAGTTCCTGCATTGATATTGAATGATTCTAATTTGATTATAACAAGGTTTTTAAGAGGCTTGATAGATACCGACGGCAGCTTGACTTTCAAAAAGAAACATAAAAATAGACATTATTATCCTGTGCTAAAACTCAGTCTTGCTAGTAAAGAGTTAATAAATCAAGTAAGCGTGCTATTAAATAATTTAGGGTTTACAACTTACTCATATTTAGATGTTAAGCGATTCGATATCAGAACAAATAAAATTGCTATTATTAACGAAATTTATTTATACGGTAATAAGAACTTGAAAAAATGGGTAAAAGTTATAGGATTTAAAAATCCGAAGCATTTAACCAAATATTTGATTTGGAAGAAATACGGTTTTTATCCCCCTAAAATTTCTCATGAACAAAGAAAAAGGATAATACAAGGATATTTAAATCCTGAAATATTTTATTAGTATTAGGCCCTCGTAGCTCAGCTTGGATTAGAGCGTCTGACTTCTAAATAAAATTAGAAGTTCTGATTAGAGATGAAGAAATCAGAAGGTCGCGGGTCCAAATCCCGTCGAGGGCGCTTCTAATTTTCAATACGTTAAATGAAATTATCTATATGAATCAACTAGTTTAGATTTCTTAACTAATATTCTACTTCGTATATAACTTTACCATGAAAACCGTTAAACACTACTTTGCTAATTCTGCCTTTGTAGTCAGTTTCTATTGATTGTATATCTTTTGTATGGCATTGTAATAAATGATCTAATGAATGGAGATGAACCCGTTCATAACGTACCTCTTCTTTAGGTTCTAGTTCAAGACCACCTATCATACTATCAGCCAAGTAATCACCTAAATAAATTTCATTAATTAAAGATTTATAACTTTCCATCACATAACTCAATCTATCCTCTGAAATTTGCATCTTTCTTGCTGGTAAATGAAATTATCATAGTAAAACAATATATGCAATTCCCGTCCAGGGCAAGATATTTTATTCAACTATAGAAAAATCAGGATTTAAGGGTTATTTTTCTTCTAAATCTTTTTTCTTTTGTTCAAAATCTTCTCTTGATATCTCTCCTTTAGCATAACGCATTTTGAGAACTTTTAATGATTCGTCTTCCTCGTCTGTTTCATCCTCTTCCTCGTCTTCATCTTCCCTGTCGAAATCATCGTTTTCCGCGTTCTCTCCGCATATTCCTCTTAATTTTACCATAATAATCATATAGAAAAATAAGAATTTAATAGTTATTCTAAATTGCTATAATTCTATGTCTGTGGGATTTGACCATTTTAGTATATCTCGCCCAGGGCACCTTTTATAAACTTTTTATTCTTGTTAAACAAACTATTTTCTATATGGCTAGGATAATTTCTGTCGTCTCGGGGAAAGGCGGTGTGGGTAAGACAACGACCGTTTCTAACCTCGGGGCGGCTCTTGTTAAGAAAGGCAAGAACGTTATTGTTGTAGATGGGAACATCACAACGCCTAACCTTAGCCTTCATCTGGGTATTCCGTTCTATCCGATAACTTTGCATGATGTCTTGAAGAGGAAGATACCGATAGAGGCTGCCATATACGAGCACCCTACAGGTATGAAGATAATACCTGCCTCACTGTCTGCTGATGATGTAAAGAATGTGAGCCTAGATAAGTTGGAGAACGCTTTATGGAACCTTCTAGGTAGGGCAGATATCATAATAGTTGATTCTGCTGCAGGTCTTGGCAAAGAGGTCCTGACGGCCATGAAAATAGCTGATGAGTTGATAGTCGTAACGAATCCTGATTTACCCTCTGTCACAGATGCATTGAAGACAATAAAGATAGCAGAGGAAAACGATGTAAAAGTTTTGGGAGTCGTTCTCAACAGGTTCAGGGGCAAGAAGCATGAGATGCCTTTATCTGAGATAAAGTCGATGCTCGGCGTTCCTATATTAACGATAGTTCCAGAAGACTCGTCTATTCCTAAATCAATAAAGAGCAGAAGTCCTGTAGTTCATCACAAGCCTAGAAGCGGCGCAGCCATAGCCTTCAACAATCTGGCAGCAAAGATATCAGGCGAACCTTTTGTTGAAGAAGTGAGAAAAGAAAGAGGTTGGTTTGACAGACTGACCTTCTGGTTCAGATGATTAGTCTCTTATCAGGCCTTTGAAGAACTCTCTCGTTGCCTTCATAAACTTTTCATGCCTCCTTTCTGCTATTTCTATTATGTCGTCTAAGAAGAGACAAGGCACTAGAATTATTATGAAATACAGTAATATACCGAAACCTAATGAAGAAACCACGTAACCTTCCAAGTAATTAGGATAGGTACCGAAAGGGATGTTTATGTTGAATTCTATAGCGTATTTCGTGCTGCTTAGAGGATAAAATAAGGCAACTCCCTGTCCTTCTATTATTCCTATGCCATTTCCCATTGCTGGGCTGGAAAACAAATCTAGGAAGACATGGCTAGATAAGAATATCAATAAGAGGAAGAAGAAACCCTTGGCAAAGCGGTTCTGTTTGAATTGGAATGATAGTAACAACAGTATTAAAGGAACTAGGATTGTTAGAAAGACGTTGTGAAATGTCGCCCTTTCTATTCCGATGAAGTGGTCTAGGTCTAGTAAAATAGTTACAAATGCAGACGCAAATGTCAACCTTATAAGATGTTTTACTTTTATCCTGGCTGCCAGAGCTGCAATTATTGGAAAAACAAAATGAAACAGTGTATCCATATAAATATTTTGTTCCGGCTTATTAATCTAACACTAGGTTATTTGTGAAGATTTTTGTACCAGTCAACCATGTTTTTAAATTCAGAGTCAAAGTTGCACCTTGTATGGAATCCTAGCTTTTCAGAGGCTTTCTTGGTTGAGAATACCCTGTTAGTGAGCGCGACATCGAAATATTCGCCCTTGTTCATAAGCACGCCGCCCATCTTTGCGAACCATAACGGTACCTTCCTAGGCTTTTTACCAAGTAACGTTACGGTCAAGGAAAAAAGGTCTGTAATTTTTATGGGTTTCTCATCAGCGATGATGTACGTTCCTTTGCCTTTTTTTATTCCCATTGTTATGGCTCTGCTAACATCCTTTACGTGAACCAACTGTGTATAGTTGTCAGTATCTGGAACAAAACCCCATTTCAACAAGTCCATGCCGTATTTCCACCAGGGTGAATTGATGCCATACACCAAAGTCGGACGAAGTATCAAACTGGGTATCCCGGAGTCCAGTAACATTTTTTCTGCCTGAAGTTTTGACGTGCCGTATGGGTTATTTGGTTTGCACTCACAGCTCTCATCCGCTATTCCAGTAACCGGGCCGTACACATCTGCTGAAGATGTGTATATTATCTTTTCTACATTCTTGCAGCATTTCAAAATATTTTTTGTGGTCTGGAGATTGTATAAAAAATTCTCTTTCGGGTTTAAACTTATAGCACCAATCATATGCACTAAGACGTCAACATCTTTTTCAATTCCCTTCAATGATTCCGGATTTGTGGCGTCTCCCTTGAAAACCTCTAATTTTGAAGAAAAGGCTTGGGCTTTTTTCTCATCTCTTGCAAGCAGCCTCATGTCACAACCCTTTTCAATCATTTCCCTTACAACATATTGGCCAATAAAACCTGTCCCGCCTGTTATCAGTATCATTGTTGTCAATAATTATTTAAGACGATGCTAATAAATAATAACATGGAAAGTAAAATTCCGCAAATTAAGTTTTATCTGTTGTTCATTGTTCTTTCATTCATCTTGAACACTTTGATAGAAGCTACGGTCATACGGTTCGGCATTGTCAATTACACCGTTGAACCACAATTCTTGGGAATAGCGTGGTTCACTTATTTGATATACCCATTCTGGACACTCACATCTTACTTAGGCGGCAATCTCTTAAGTAAAAAGACAAAGGTGCACAGGTATATTTTTTATTTTATCATAGGCGCAGTCTTTGCCTTCTGCTTCGACCTTTATTTTACCAGCGTGAACTTCTATTTCTACGAGTTCAATTCTATACTGCGCATAGGTCTAGTTCCCATAGAAGACTTTTTTGCAGTTGGTTTGATGATGGCTTCATCTGTCGGCGTTTCAGATTATTTTACTAAGAAAATCGTTAGATAGTTTAATCAATCTCCATTTCGAACGCGATAACAGGTTTTTCCAGTTTCCAATTAGCTAGGACTTGTGGATGAATCTCACCTAAAAATCCTATCTCTTTTCCATCAACCAATATCTTTCCGCACCTAGATTCTATGAAACTCGGATGATTGTATATCTTTATCTCGTACTTATAGCCCAGGGAATTAAGGATGGACTCTACCACTGATTTGATCTCTGTAAGGTTGGCATTATCGTATGATATGGCGGCAGCCAGTTTCTTGGTTTGCATGGTTTTTGTTTCCTGGTTATCATCAATGGTCAAGGCGTCTCCTAATTCGAATATTTTCTGCGGATAATCCCTGTGCTTGTTTGCTGTTAAGACTTTTAACAAGTTTGGTAATAACCATGTCCTGCAAATATTATACTCGCTAGAAATAGGATTCATTATTTCTACTGCCTCGCCATCTAAATTCATCTTAGAAAAGTTGTTCTCCTTGTTTGTAAGGACGAAGTTCAAGACCTCTTGGAAGCCCAAACCTGTCAATATCTCTCTAGTCTTTCTGTATAATTTTTCTATTCCAGCTTCCTCGCCGATTGTCGCTATTCTAGGTAGCACTGGTTCGATATTATTATAACCGTAACCGATGGCAGCGTCTTCTATTATATCTACCGAATGGAGAATGTCAGAACGATAAGCAGGTATGCCTATTATCACTTTTCCGCCTTTCATTTTCTTGACAGAATACCTCATCTTTTCCAGTACCTCGACTATCTGGTTCTCGTTAAGCCCTATGCCCAGTAGTTTGTCTACGTTGTCCATGTTTATCGTGAATTCCGTGGGTTCTAGCTGCGGTGTCAGCTTGCCACTAACTTTAACACTGAATATTCTTCCGCATCTTTCGACTATGTTACAAACTAGAATGTTCAATGCCTGGTTCACAGCCTTTTCATCCGTGCCTGTCACGTCAATGAAAAGATTCTTTGTGTTTTCCGTGACCTTTGTTCTTTCAGAGTTTATTATTGGCGGGAAGCTTATGACACCTTCTTTATCATAAAGCATCGGATAGACGTCCTTGACAAGATGTGCATAATCCATTCCTTTGGGATGTTTTTCCAGTATCTCTTTTACACTCATTTCCTCGTTCATGTTCAAGGGAATGAACTTCTCGTCTTTAACATCAGTGTAGACCAATGGCGAGACTATTTTATCGAAATCATGAACTCCTATTGCCACCTTTTTCCTGTCTCTTCCTATTGTCATGTGCAACTTTTCCTGAACTTGCATCAAGCTCTTGACCAAGTAATCCGAGAGGACGACATCTTTTACTATCCCGCAGACTATATAAGGCCTGACTTCAGTTTTATCCTTTTTAAGAGTCATGCCAGATTCTGAGACATTGTATCTTTTAATTCCTGTTTCAATTCCTAGGAAGCCTTTCATCTCTCTTGCTATTCCTTCCACGGAAAACATGTCTGGTCTGTCAGGGTTGAGTTCGCACTCTATCTTATCCCCATCGAACTTTGTTTCAAACTTCAACAAGAATAAGGTCTCTTCTATTTCCTCGTCTTTCAATTCCTTTCCTAACAAATTCAACAAATCATTCTTGCTTATCTCTATTACAACCATATTATAACCCTGTTGGTGAATCTATGAAAACGGTCTTCAAACCAAATTTCTTTTTTAGTAACGGACCCAAGGCCTTGACGCCCAGCGTCTCAGTCTTATAGTGTCCTGCGAATATGACATTCATTCTTCCTTCTTCAGAATCATCGTAATAACCATGGGAGGTCTCTCCTGTGATGAACAAGTCCACCTTCTTCTTAATGGCCTCGAGAACATCCGGAGCTCCGTATCCCGACATAACAGCTATTTTTTTGATTTTACTCTTGCCGAATCTTAAAACCTTGCACTTTGTACCTAATTTATTATTTAATTCATTTACTATCGAGTCAAGGCTTCTCACTTCTTCCAAATAACCCAAGTAACCCACTCCGCCGAATAATTCTTTAGGTTTTGCGTTTAGCAGTCTAAAAATTTCAGCATTGTTTCCGTATTTGATGTGCTTGTCCAAAGGCAGATGGACGGCATAGATAGATATTTTATTTTTCTTAAGGAATCTTACCCTGTCTTTTGTTACGTTGGAAACGTCCCTCAGATTCTTCCAGAACAAACCGTGATGAACAATTACTAGATCGCATCTTAATCTTTTAGCTTTTTTAAAAACGTCCATGCAAGCATCGGTGGCCAGACCAACTTTGTTTATGTTTTCAGACGCTCTTATCTGCAAGCCATTCTTTGATTTGTCCTTTATGCTTTTTACTTTCAATTCCTTGTTCAAAAATTTAACAATCGAATTCAACTTTGTCATTTATTTCACCAAACCATCATAACATCACAATTTTTTTGTTTCTCAACCATTCTAAATCTTCCGAGTAGAGCATTCTGACATCGTTTACACCTAAAGCAACCATGGCGAGCCTACTTATTCCTAATCCCCATGCTAGCACTTGGCATTTTTCTATTCCTAAAGGCCTTAACAGCTCTGGTCTGAACATTCCTCCAGGCATCGCCTCTATCCAACCTAGAAGAGGATGCTTGACAAAGCACTGTACAGAAGGTTCTGTGAACGGGAAGTAAGCAGGTTGAAACTTAATTTCTTTTATTCCCATTGCTTCTGCTATTTCCTTGAAGAAACCGAAAAGATGCCTTAAGGTAAGGTTCTCTCCAACAACTATGCCTTCGCACTGATAGAATTCCATCAAGTGCTGTGCGTCTATGACGTCAGGCCTGAAGTTCCTGTCTATTGTAAAATACTTTCCAGGCTTGTCTCCGAACTTGAACAATGTTCTCGCAGATACTGCTGTTGTGTGCGATCTCATTATTAGTCTTGAGGCATTTTCCTTGCTCCATACTCCGCCCCAGCCGCTACTCTCAGTCACCCAACCACCTTCGTGCGTTGCCTTGACCTTTGCAACCAAGTTTTCATCAGGCAAGTTTCCTGTAGTTGGCTTCTTTAGATAGAATAAATCGTGTATATCTTTGGAAGGATGATCCTGTGGCGTAAACAACGCATCGCAGTTCCAGAATGAGGTCTCGACCAGAGGACCCTTCATCTCCTGGAATCCCAATCCGATTAGTTTCTCTCTCACATCTTCTACGAACTGGATAAAAGGTTGTTTTTTCCCTGCATAGATTCTTGGGGCAGGAGCGTTTACATCATACTTTCTGAATGTCCTATTCTTCCAATCTCCGCTCATTATCATATCAGGAGTCAACTGAGCTATCCCTCCTGTTTTATCAGCATTAATTTCTGGTTCAACTTTTTTCCTGTGGAACAATCTTTGGCAAAGGGATGCTTTCTTTTCTTGTTGAACCTCTTTTATCTCTTTTGTTTCTTTAATCAGGCTCCTGCTTAGCAAAACTTTTATCATCTCAGGTTCTGCATCACCCTTTTTGTCTATCTCTTCCATTGATTTTTCCAAATTAGTCTTTCCTATGTTCCTACCGTTGTCTGTTATCTTGACAATGCTATTCTCTATTGTTATCCAATCGTTCTTTCTTGCCCAGCCTATGGCTATCTGTGAATTAGGTAGTTTGATAATTTCTTCCAAAGGCTTTTCATTGCCTAAGAACTTCAGCAATCGCTTTTCAGGCAAACCGTTCTTAAGATAATCCTTACCTTCTTCTGTAAGTTCGTACACTAAATCACTTTTCTCCGAATTCCATTATGTTTAACTTGTCAATTTCATCTTTGGCTTTCTTGAACTTTTTATTAAAATCTTCCATGAATTCTTTCATTAATTTTGCAGCTTTTAACTTACAATCACCGCACATTATTTTACCGCTTTTGCAATCCTCATAAGTTCTATTCAATTCTTTGTCATCCTCTATCAGATGTTGCTTGAACATCTCAAAGACTATGCATTCTTCTGGTTTCCCTCCCAGTTTCTTCTGCTCTTCTATTGTTTTCTGTCCACCAGTTTTTGTGTTCATAATTTTTTTTGCTACTGCATCAGGATCTTCTGGTATAGATATAAAACTATTAGGGCTACTTTTACTCATCTTCATAGTGCCGTCAAGACTTGGTGTAAACTTATGATAGGTTGCCGAAGGCGGTATAAAATTATATTTCTTGTATCTCCTGACAACGTCTCTGCAAGCACGTAGATGGGGTGATTGATCAGGACCGACAGGCACGACAACTGGTTTAGGCTTCTTGATTTGCGGATAGAGAATATCGCCTATCTGTGTTAGCACTGACATTATCTTTGCTGCATTCAAATCTCCGTATATTGCTCTGAATTCGTTCAGAGTCAGCTTGGTTGAGAATTCGTATGCCAAGTCTCTAACGATTTTGTTTTTTGATTGAAAATAAAAGTTAGTCTTCTTAGGATCCAGACCTAAAGCTATGTAAGCAGGAATATGAAAATTCATTGCCCTTTTCTCAGCCTCTTCCAAGGATATATCTCTCGTTGCCAAAGATTCCAGATCTGCAACCAAAACATTAGCTTCTCCTCCTTGCTCTTGAAAATATTTAACCATCTCAACAACCATTTTATTTCCTAGATGAAGCTTTTCGGAAGAAGGCATTATACCTGTGAGTATTGAAAACTCCTTCTTATTCTTTATCGCATCGGCTATCCTGTCCAGATCTTGATGCCCGAATACAATGAATCTCCTCATAAGTCTGTTTGGGTTAGGCAATTTTTTCAGTATTTTTTCGTCAAAGGGTTCCATGCCATATTTTTCTATAATCTTCTTGTAGTCTTCTATCAAGACTGAGCCCCAAGGATCTATTCTTTCTTCTACCATCTACTTACCTTTTAATAGATAACTTTTTTTAGACTTATTAATATTGCTAGAAGCAGAAAAAACTGTTAAATAAATTGGAACAGATTCCATCCCATCTTATTCGCCTAAGATTGTTGACATCAAAACAATATAAACATTGCTAGTCGAATCCTATGCCCGCGCGTTCTGCATACCTGTTATATTCCTCTCCGTTTGAAAGGTACTTTACTGTGTTTATTCTCTCTCCTGTCAGCCTGTAATAGTCCCTGTCAGAAATCACTCTTATTTCGTATTCACTTTTTTTCGGATAATATATGTGATTAGCTTCGTGAATCATAACGTATAGGTCAGGATCAGAAACGGGGAGGTCGTCCAGATATTTGCTTATTAGAATTAGGTCGTCACCGTTCGTTACGCCCTTGATGTGTGGAGGCATATCAACATCCCTGCAAACAGTAACACCCTTTTTATAACCTCCCGGCATGCCTAATTGGATTTCTTCGCAGTTCATAGAACCAATATTATTTCCGCAAGAAAATATTTAAAACTTAGACAAAACTTCCAATGTCCTTGTTCGTGTCCAGTTTCTTCAAGGCTTCTTCCACATCCTTTATCTCCACTTTCTCAGCACCTCTCTTCTCAGCACTCTCTCCTGCCATTTTCATTAAGAAGAGGCCGATCCTCAGATCCTTTGCTTTGAAGGTTCTCTTTATTATTATCTCAAAGGCATCATAGCCCCAGCAGTCAGGCAAGAAAGCGTATTTTCTTCTTTCGTTGAGAATACCTCTTGTTTCCTCAAAGCTATATGGCTTGAATTCTAGGTTGTCCATAATCAGCCTCGACATCAATCTCCTGTCCATCTTGGCTATCCACTCGCTGGCATTTGTTACGAGTATTATTGCCTTGTGCGGTACATCTTCCAGGATTCTGTAGAGGAAATCAAAATCTTTCACCTTGTCAATCTCATCGAATGCGAAAACAACGCCATCATACCTGTTCAACCTTAGTATCACCCTGTCAAATAGTTCGTCTGAAGATATTTTTTCCAGCAGCTTTATGTCAAGCAAGTCAGCCATCTCATTTATTATCTTTGGGGTAGTGTCCCTCTTCCAACAGTTGATGTATACAGGCATTATATTTTCCGTCTCCTCTATCAGTTTCCTAAGAATGAATCTAACGCAAGAGGTCTTCCCTATTCCTGGAGCTCCTGTTATCAATAGATTTGTCCCGTTCCTTCCGTTGAACAACGGCTTTATGCACTCTGCTATGTATTGGTGCTGCTCTTCCCTGTAAGTCAAAAGCCTAGGCAGGTAGGTCTGCTCCAATGATTCGATGTTTATAAAAATAGAGCCGTTCATATTAAATATTTCAAATGAACTTTATTTATATTTGAATAGCAAAAGGGTTATTATGGAAAAAGAGAAAACTAAAGGCTTCATAGACCTTGCCAAGAGAAGGGGATTTTTCTGGCAATCCTCTGAGATCTATGGCGGTATGAGCGGTATATTTGACTATGGTCCTCTAGGTCTGTTGCTAAAGAGGAAGCTTATTAACAAGTGGAGAAACTTTTTCATAGAGGACAACATCTACGAGGTCGAAACAAGCATAATACAACCTGAAAAGGTTTTTGAAGCATCAGGTCATCTGAGCAGTTTCATCGACCCTGTCACACAATGCAAGAAATGCAAGAGTATCTTCAGGGCAGACAACCTCATAGAAGAGGTTACAAAAGAATTTGTAGAGGGCAAGAAGCCTGAGGAATTAACAAAGATAATCAGGGAGAAGAACATAAAGTGTACTAAATGCAACGGAGAGCTATCGGACGTAAAGGTATTCAATCTAATGCTCAAGACCTTTCTTTCGCCTACAGAAAACGAACTAGCATATCTAAGGCCTGAAACAGCTCAAGGCATTTTTGTCAACTTCAAGAACATACTAGTCGCGACAAGAGCGAAATTACCTTTCGGTGTTGCTCAATTGGGAACGTCGTTTAGGAACGAGATATCGCCGAGGCAGTGGATAATAAGATTGAGGGCTTTTAATCAAGTGGAGATAGAGTGGTTCTTTGATCCCAAGGAAACGAACCATCCGAAGTTTGATGATATAGCTGATGTTAAGATAAGAATTCTAACAAGGGAGGCCCAGAAAGAGAACGGTAAAGATATAACCATAACAGCGAAGGAGGCTGTTGACAAGGGAATAATTCCTAACCAGCATCAGGCCTATTACTTGGCAAAGGAAACCCAATTCTATCAGTCCATAGGTCTGCCTTTCGAGATGTTTAGATTCAGGCATATGCTGCCAGAGGAGACGCCTCACTATTCTAAGGGAAATTTCGATTTGGAAATAAACTTTGATTTTGGCTGGAAAGAGGTTGTTGGTAACGCCTATAGAACAGATCATGATTTGAAAAGCCATATTGCAAAGTCCGGGGTTGATCTATCAGTGACATTGGACGACGGAAGTAAGGTTGTACCGCACGTTGTTGAGCCTTCCTTTGGTATCGAGAGAACCATATACGGCATTCTGTTGAATTGCTATAGGGATGACAAGGAAAGAGGATGGGAACGGTTTGCATTTCCACCTGAATTAGCGCCGTACACAGCTGGTGTGTTCCCGTTGGTGAACAAGGACGGTCTTCAGGAGAAGGCAGAAGAAGTTTTCAATATGCTAAAGAAACATTTTGACGTGTTCTACGATGACAGAGGCTCAATCGGGAAACGCTACGCGAGAAGTGATGAGATTGGGGTTCCAGTTATAATTACATGTGATTATCAAACATTAGAAAACAATACTGTAACAATTAGAAACCGTGACACCACTTCCCAGGTTCGAGTGGCTATAGAAGATTTAATAAATATTTTACGAAAAATCTTAGAAGGGTATATGGAATTTGGCAATATAGTTAAATAACCTCTATGATTCTTCTGTCGGTTCCCTCTACATTTTTATCGATTAATGAGATATCAATTTTTAATATGCCGCATATTCTTTTAATTGTTGACAGAGGCATCCTATTCTTTTTGAGTTTCCAGCTTGATAATGTGGCCTTGTGAACATCTATAAATTTTGCGAACTTTTGGAATTCTGCAAAGTTTTCCGCAATTCTATCAAAAATTTCATTATGAAAATTATCTTTTAGGTATACTGTTGCTTTGTCGGAAACGAAATCAGACTTGAAAATCATAGGTCTAGGCGACAATCTTATCTTGCCGTTGTTCTTGAGCACATTAAGATAGTGGCATATGCTTGTATGCCTGCATTTGAATTGCTTTGTTAAAAAATCAATGTCACAAGATCCAACTAGCCTTAGTACTTTTATCAGCTCGTCAAATGTTATTTTGCTTTGAGAGAATCTCTTGTACCTTTTCTGGAAATCATTTTCTTTAACCGTTTTATAACTCTCTTTGTATCTTAGCCATTTAACAGTACCATTTTCAAACAAACTATTAAGCTTTTGAGGATTATTGCTCTTGTAAGTCGTTATCCTAAAAGTCCCTCTGCTGAACGTGCTTCCAAATTCTATACCGCTCTTGGCTAGAATATCACCAATAGAATCATGCATGTTTTTGCTTTTTGTATCAAGGCTGACATTTCCTGATATCGTGGACGTGCCATCAAACGTAAGAACTCCTAATGCAAAGGCTTTTCTTATCGAAAGAGACGAACTCTTGATTAAAAGTGGCTCGAAAGCTATATCAGTCTTATAACCGGGCTTTATCCCAAAGTAGCATATAAGATATCTTCCCAGAATTTTGTTAGGGAATATCGTTCTCCAAGAGTTTCCCCTCTTTCTCATAAAAGAAGGTTTGATACCAAAACAATTTTTCATCCATTTGTTAAACGCTTTTACGCTGGTTTCATGCTCATCGCAAATCTCCATTTGCATATGAGTCTGAACTCGATATTCTTTACATGAGAGTTGAATAGCTCTTTCTGCTCTATCAAAATTATTATAATTTGAAGAGAAGCTAATGAAATATTCTTTTCTGGCTCTGGAATAACTTTCAGAAAAAGACATTTTCAATTCTCCTAGTAGCTCTTTCACTGCGACCAATCTTTTCTCCTCTTTAGAGGATATGACAACTTGATAGCTTAGACTGCCGTCTGCCATGAAGGCTCCCAGTATTTTGGATAACTTTATGCTAATGTTCCTGACAGCTTTTACTGGCTTTGAGCTAGCTGAATTAACCTTTAGAAATTCTATTCTTTTATGTATCCTGTTCAAATGACATTTCTTGTTCTTAGACATTTCTGCCAACTGCAAAATGACCGGTAATGGATAGTAACCTTTCTTACTTTGCAGCAATCTTTTTATTACACTGCGACTACAACCTAATTTTTTAGATATAATCTTTGCAATTTGTTCTCTATTAATATTGTTTTTCATTTTGACTTCATTTTCTAGGTCAGTAACAATTTCCTTTATGCTATTTCCCTTTACGCATATCCAAGATCTGGGATGAATGTCATATTTTTTGTGTAATAAGAATAGATTAAAAATTTTACTCATAATACCTACATGTAAGGCCAATTATAACAAACATTTTTACCACTGCTAGTGGTAATGAGGCTGGAATTAAATTAATAAATTATCTTAATCTTAAAACAGAAAACTTAAATCTTTTTCCTGTTTAATAATTATAGTTGATTCTTATGAAAAGACCGGGCATTGCTGTCATAAATTATGGTGGACAGTATGCACCTCAAATAGGCAAGTTCGTGAGGCAATTAGGTGTTTGGTCCGAGCTTCTGATGCCGAATGATTCAAAAGACAAGTTTGAAAACGCTTTGGGAATAATTCATTCTGGAAGCAGGTGTAGCGTGCATGATAAGAACGCACCTCTACCCAGAATTGAAATTCTGGATTTGCCTATACCTCAATTCGGGTTTTGCTATGGACAACAGGCAATGCAACATGTTCTTGGAGGAGAAGTTGTGAAAGGCGGTTCTGGAGAGTATGGAATAAGTGTCCTGCACATTACAGACAACATAGACATATTCAAAGGGCTAAACAATCAAGAGCAAGTTCTCATGAGTCATAGAGATGTTGTTATTAAACCTGCACCAGGTCATGAGAGAATAGGGTTTACAGACATGTCTCCAAACGCAGCATTGAGAGATAAGAAAAGAAAATTGTTCGGTGTTCAATTTCATCCTGAAGTATATCAAACTCCTAAAGGAAGAGAAATCATAAGCAACTTTTTAGATATCTGCGGATGTAAAAGGGATTGGCAGCCTGGAAATCTGTTCCAAGAAAAAATGGATTTTATAAAAAAGGAAGTGGGCAATGCTCAAGTCATAGTTTTAGTGAGCGGAGGGAAAGATTCTACAACAGTTGCTTTAATGGCAAAAAGAGCTTTGAACCCTGAAAAGGTTTTCTACCTGCATGTTGACACAGGATTGGAGAGGAAGAATGAGGTTGAGAATGTAAGAGATATGCTTAACAGGTCAGGCATAACCAAGAACTTGTCTATAATTGATGCTAGCAAAAAGATTTTTGAAAAAATAAGTGATGTCTCTGAACCAAACCAGAAGAGGATTATAATAGGAGATGCAATCTTTGATGTTGCTGACGAATTGGCAGATAAGTTAGGATTGCCTGAAAACTATAAACTCATGCAAGGTTCATTGCTTACTGACATTGTGGAATCATCTGCCGTGACTGGAACAGAAGATCAAATAAAAATCCATCACAACGTTACCCCGCTATCAAGGGAATTAAGAAAGCAGAACAGGATGATAGAGCCTCTTAGTGATTTCTACAAGGACGACACAATCAAGCTTGCTCCTGTTGTAGGGACGCCACAGAAAGTGACTGACGATGAGCCAATGCCAGGTCCTGGATTTGGAATCAGAATAAAATGCATACAGAACAATTTTACCTATGACATTGAGAAAATTAAGATGATAGACAAAAATGCTAATGATATAGCATCTTCCTATGGATTAAGAGTTTACGCTAGATCATATATGACAGTGGGAGTTCAAGGCGATACTAGGACTGAAGTTTATCCAGCGATTGTTGAAGGGAATATAAATGAAAATATATTCAGAGAATTTTCAAAAAAACTTACAGACGCTGTAAGAGACATTAGCAGAGTTTGGTTTCTTTTAAATCCTGAGAAAATAGATAGCATAGAAATTTTGAAAGGAAGGTATGTTACTAAAGATAGAACTGATAGACTGAGAAATATCGAGTTTGTCATAAAGAGTGTTCTAAGAAATTACAGGTCTGAAGTTGGAAAGATTACACAGTTCCCAGTATTTCTAATTCCTGAAAGCATAAACGGCGGCAATGAGATGATTGTTTTAAGACCATTCTATTCTTTAGATTACATGACTGGGGAATCTGTTTGGTTGCCAGAGGTTGTAACAGACGACATCATAAATGCTATTGACAAGACAAACTTGAGAATGGGATATGGTGAGATTGCTGTTGCTATAGAGGGTGAAGGCAAGCCGCCTGGAACAACCGAATTAGAATAATCAAAGAATTAGAAAATATCAATATTTGTTAGGATAATCTTATTTTTCTGTTCTCAACATTCGTAACCGCAGTCTATACAAACAGTTCGGGTCTGATTAAATTTAATTGAAGAGTCTTTGATGAGCTGTAGATTTTTAGAACCGCACCTTCTGCAAAAAGCCTCCATAATTAAAATTTAAGAACTACATTATTTAAATCTTATTAACATGTGGTGAGTTTATGTCGGATGCGATAATAGAAGCCAAGGACTTGAACAAGGAATTCAAGTCACTGAAGCGAGAGTCTGCCATCAAAGACCTGTTTAGCAGGAATTATAAGACAGTAAGGGCATTGCAGAACGTAAATCTTGAAATTAAAAAAGGAGAATTCGTTGGCATTATAGGGCCGAATGGTGCAGGGAAATCGACTCTGATAAAAATACTGACAGGGATTCTAACTCCGACCTCTGGTTACGCAAAGGTAATGGGCATAATTCCTTACAAGAAGAGGCAGGAGAATGCTAAAAACATAGGAGTTGTTTTCGGATGGAGAACACAACTATGGTGGGACCTGATAGTCAAAGATTCTTACGAATTGATTAGATGCCTGTACAAAATACCTCAAAGCAAGTTCGATAAAAACTTGCGAACCTTCTCTTCTATTTTGAATATAGATGACTACTTGAAAAAGCCTGTGAGGAAGTTATCTCTTGGAGAGAGGGTCAGGTGCGATTTGGTTGCCAGTTTGCTCTATGAACCTCCGATTCTCTTTTTGGATGAACCTACAATAGGATTGGATGTTGTTGCCAAGCAACAGATAAGAGATTTTCTTACAAAAATTAACAAGGAAAAAAACGTTACAATAATAATAACGACCCATGACATGGGAGACATCGAGGAATTGTGTGAGAGAATTGTTATAGTTGATAAGGGAAAGAAAATATATGATGGTTCTATAAGAGACATAAAAAAGAAGTTCGGAGCAGAAAGAGTTCTTGTTATTGATTTTGAAAAGCCTATCAAAAAAAATGAATTGAAGTTGAAAGGTGTGAAGATTTCAGAGATTGATGGCAACAAAGTTTTTCTGAAAGTCAACATAGGAAAAGTTTCTTTGTCAGAAACTGTAAGGAAAATACTTTCCAAGTGGACTATACATGACATGACAATAGAAGAGCCTGATATCGAGGGCATAATAAGAAGAATATACCGTGATGGAATATGAAATATTTGGACGTGTTTTCTGCTGGTATAAAGGAAACTATAGCTTATAGGACAGAATTCTTTGCTGGCCTGATAGGTGCTTTTATAAATCTTGGAGTCCTGTGGTTCGCATGGAATGCTGTGTTTACTGCTTCCAAACTTGAATTTATAGGCGGATTCTCTTTGTCTACCATGATAACTTATCTGGTAATTTCTTCTTGTCTAAGACCATTGACTTACTCTGATATGGAATACGAGATGGAAGAGGATGTGAAATCTGGAGCAATAAGCACTATCCTGACAAAACCTGTCAGTTATCCTCTATTCCGCATCTCTAAGGGCTTTAGCAACACAATATTCCATCTTATAACAAACGTTCTACCAATTTTCATTGTGTCAATACTTCTGATTAAAATATCAATGCCAGTCGATACTCTCTTCTTTTTGATAAGCGTTTTTCTAGGATACTTTGTTAATTATTTGCTTGCTTTTCTGATAGGCATGTGGGCTTTCTGGTCTGTCGGCAGCGTATGGGGAATAAAGTTATCCAAACAGATGATATCGGATGTTATGTCAGGTGCCATAATACCTATTTATCTTTTCCCAGCTTGGTTCCAAGGCATAGCTCAACTGTTACCGTTTCAAGCAATCTTTAACATTCCTCTTTCGATATACATAGGAAAAATAACAGGCATTGGAATCTTTTACTCGCTGATTCAACAGTTCGCATGGATATTCATACTAGCCTTCTTATCTTACTTGGCATGGAAGTTTGCTGAAAGAAGGATAGTCGTTCACGGTGGTTAAATGCTTGAGTTATGGAAGCAGCTAATAAAAATGAACGTAAAAAAATGGATGGAGTACAGGGTAGATTTCTTTGTGGGAATCACGGCCATGTTTCTTACAAACGTGATATCAATAGTTTTTTTCTGGGTCATATTCAGCTATATTCCAACACTCAATGGTTGGTCTTTCAATCAATTGCTTTTCCTCTTAGGGCTCTCCTACTTTTCATTTGGAATATGGCACGCGTTCCTCAGTGGTTCTTCGCCTCATAGAATTGAGCGCTACATAGCTAATGGAGAGTTCGATTCCATACTTCTCAGGCCGTTAAATCCTTTGCTCAACTTAACCCTAAGCAATATTGATGATGATGGTTTCGGAGACTTGATAGCCGGTATACTGATTTTGATTTACTCTTCGAGTGCACTTTCAATAGTATGGTCCTTGGCCAATGTGATTTTTATGGCTCTGAGCGTTTTTGGTGCTGTGTTGATAATTCTGTCCGTCAATATTTTGTTTTCAACAGCAACTTTTTGGGTGGTCAGATCTAGAATGCTGTCAGAAATTTTGTGGCCTCTAATGAAATTTATAGACTATCCTTTAGATATTTACAACCCTATCATAGTGTTTATTCTGACATTCATTATTCCTCTAGGTTTCATCAACTATTATCCTGCTCAGCTATTTTTAGGAAAAGGAGTCTGGATGCTTGCAGCTTACTTAACACCATTAGTCGGTATTATTATGTTTATAATCTCTTACTCGGCGTGGAAATTTGGCATAAAGAACTACACATCTACAGGTAGTTAGATGAAATACAACTGGTTCGCAATAAAGCTTGTTGCAATCTGTGTAGTTGTTTGGATACTGCAACAAATGATACCTTCTTTGACAGACGATTTTGCCCTGACAAGTTCTGAAGTCCTGTCAAAACCTTGGACTCTGATAACCTACATATTCCTCCACGCTGGTTTCGATCATCTGTTTTACAATATGTTTGCCTTAGCCATCTTCGGGCTTATGCTAGAAAAAGTAATCGGCGGAAAGAAATTCCTGATAATTTTCTTCGCTTCAGGAATAGCAGCAGGCATAGGTAGCGTCATCTTTTATTCTTCATCCATAGGAGCCTCTGGAGCTATATACGGAATAATGGGAGCTCTGGTTGTCTTAAGGCCTAGAGCGCCTGTCTTTATCGGGCTTATAGTTCCTGTGCCAATGATACTTGCTGTGATCCTGTGGGCAGGGGGCGATTTGATAGGGCTTTTCGCACCCTCGGAGAATGTGGCTTACGCGGCTCACTTGTTCGGTCTTGCTTTTGGTTTGGTTTGTGGTCTGTATCTCAAGAAGGATTATGGCGAATTTCCTGATCGTAAAAGAAAATCTGATATAAGCGAAGGTGAATTCCAGAATTGGGAAGACAGATACGTTAGGTAACAAAGAAATTTTATCTTACTCTGATTTTTAACTTTCTTCTGCAGACCTTGCAAAGTTTTAGATTAACGCCTTTCCACCTGACGTTGGTCAGCCTTCCAACTTCTTTGACAGACTTTTTGCAATGATCGCATATTATCTGAATCTAAAACACCAAACATTAATTACTCGCTCAATTTTTTAAACCTTGACATTCCCTTCATTCTGTCTTCCTTCAAGTCCTTTTGTTTGAATATAATGTGTTGCAGCCTCTTTAATGCATCGTCAGACGCTGTTCTCAGGTCCCACGCGTATGATTTGCTCACGAATATGCCCTTGTCCGTTAACAGCCTTGTCCTTATCGAGTATTTTACCTTTCCTGTTTTGTCATACCTTTTCACGTGCAGGAAGAATGACTGCGGTTTATAGATTTTAGCCACCTTTTGCAGCATATCCCTTATCATCCTGTCAACTGTTGAAACAATGAATTCGTCCTCGTCCACTAGACCGACTATCTGATAATAGACGCCTTTCTGTTCCAGGCTTGATACGTATACTTCTAACAAATCCTTCTCAGTTATCATGCCGACCGGAAACTGGTTTTCTACTATTATCACCCCGTCGCTATTGTATTTTTCCATCAGGTTTACTATCTCGTTCAGGGTAGCCCTCCTTTCAGCGATCACAGGAGAATCATTCACTATCGTTGACACGGGTATTTTCATGATGGTTTCTTTTTCAGCTGCCATTGAGTAGAAGTCTATCCTGTCCACTGGTTTGACGGCCTTTAGCAAATCAAATATCGTGACTATGCCTAGTAATTTCTTGTTCTTGTCAATGACCGGCAACCTTGAGATGTTCTTTTCCCTCATGAGGTATCTCACTCTTCCTATGTCGTCTTCATCGGTTATTATCTCTGGTATGGACATTATGGTCTCTGCTGTCGTCTGCCTGAACTCTTTCATCCCAGAAGCTGCCTGTACTATGTCTGACATCGAGACAATCCCAACGGTTTTTCCATTGTCAATGACTGGCAAGGCTCGCAGACCTGTCTTCAGTATGAGTTTCGCAGCCTCGTTTATCTGGCTCTCTGGAAAAAGATGTGGAGGAGGAAAGCTCATTATGGAACTTACCTTCATCTTTTCAGGATTATGAAGTCCCTTCTTAGCTAATTCTTTGGTGTAGATTATGCCCTTTAGCTTTTTGTTGTCGCAAACTAAGATTTGCCTAAGGTTGTATTTTTCGAACAACGAGATTAACTTGGTTATGCTCTCCTCAGGCCCTACAGAAATAAAGTTTTTGGTCATTATGTCGCTTACATTCAAAGAATCACCTAAATTATATAATAATACATTATGGTTTTATATATAAATATTGAAATTTAATCAGATTTCTAATATGTTTTTATGTTGAAGCCTCTAAATTTAAATCATGAAGTATAATGAAATTTGTAATAAAATCAAGGCAATTTTCCTAGGCAAAACTTATGTAATGGCAATTTTCAATAATGGCTCTTCCATTGCAGGAACAGATTTACCAGAGTCTGATATTGATTTTACCATTATAGTAAAAAATAAAGAAGATGTGAATAGGGCTCTAGATTTATTGAAGAAAAATATAAAGTTTCTTGGTTTTGAGCATGAAGTTCCTCATTTTGAATTCAAGAAAAAGCTAGGCATTTGTATATACGATAAGAAAACAATGAATTCTTTTGTAAAAATCCTATATAAGTCAAAAGATGATTTTCTTCAATGGCAAAAAGTTATACAGCATAAAGTAGTTGAAGCAGTGCCAATTTATGACCCGGGAAATATACTGAAAGCTTACCAGAAAAGAGTTGGAATGTATCCAAGAAGAATCCAAAGAGCTGTTTTTTCTGATTCAATAGGCTACCTAAAAGATGTTTATGAAGAATGGAATTTTGCGAACGAGTTTAACTTTATTTTTCATTTGCCTGAAATTATTGAAAATATCTGTTTAGCTCTTTATTCAAAGAATAGAAGACTATTCATGATACCTTACAAAAGGTTACACAAAGATTTGAAGGAATTGAAACCTAACATTGAAAAGGAAATGTATTTTATGGTTAGAGGCAATAATTCTAAGAAAAATAGAGAAGAAAAGAAACAAGTCCTAAAACATATAATTGATAAACTGATTTAGAATTTTGAAACCTGAATTTAGATATATGTTTTTCTAATTGAAAAGAATTATCCTATGTAATTAAATTCTAGGGACTAAGATATGTGATAGAAGTCTCAAAAGAACTACTTCAGGTGGTAAAATAATATTAAATAATAAACAATCTCTTATATTAAAAATATGGAGTGGCATGTTTGGGAATTTCCTGATAATATAATGGTTTATCTCGATTCTAACTACAGACAATTACTTTATAAAAAATTAATAGAAATTTGTAAAACGAGAATTGAAATTGCAAGAAGATTAAACTCTAGCAAAGAAACTATAAGAAGAAGTCTATATCTAGGTCATAGAAACAATAGAAAAGCATACATTTCAATGAAATTATTCAAGAATATAGTCAAAGTTTTTGGTGAACAGTTAGGAACTGAATTTCTAGGAAATCTAGAGAAAAGCATAGTATTTTATAGATCATGGAATGGTTGGAATGTTAAAAATCCTATATTACCTATAAAAGAAAGTCCCATGCTTTATTCTGTTGTTTTTCATCTAATAGGAGATGGTAACGCTAGTGTTAGGCATTCTCCATTTTATTCAAATAAGTGTAAAGGACTTATAGGAGAATTTATAGATAATCTCCAAATTTTTGGAAGTGTAGAAAGTAAAATTAAATATAGGGAAGATGAACTTCTCATAGTATATTTCCCTAAAGCAGTTTCTGATATATTAAAGTATATTCTTAAGGTGAATTTCACTTTTCCAGAAAATCTACCTGAAAGAATTTTTCAAGCTTCAAATGAATGTAAAATTTCTGCAATCAAAGCTTTTGTAGATGATGAAGGTAGTATATCTTCTTCATTTTGTATAACACAAAAATCAAGCAATCTTCTAAAGCAATTTAAAGAGCTTCTAGGTTCAATTGGTATAGAAACTGGTAAAGTGTGCGTAAACAATAATGTTCATAAACTCTACATATTAAAAAGAAGCTACAAAAAATTTGACAGTATGATAAAATTAACACATTCAAACAAGAGACAACTTTTAACAAAAAAGATTATGGAGAAAGATATGTTATTTGGTAGTAGGTCACATCGTTTTCATTATCAACAACTGCCCACAACATATTAGCACGAATATTATGCGCCAGTCTTACAGCACGAGATAGTTCTTGAAAACTGCATGCATAATCTTCGACAACACAGAATACAATCCAATGCGTGTGCTCATGTTGTGCTTTTGGACCTTTCTTGATGGGTTTCACTCCTCTCTCATAGACTCTAAAATCGCAACCAAACTTGAAACCGGTTCTTACTGGCAATCCTCTCTCCCTCAGGTCTCTATAAACAGCATATCTTATGCTAAACCTGTTGTCTATTTTTAGGCAATACTTGAAGAATTCTTGAAAAGACATCTTCTTCTTGTTCTTTACAATCTCGATTTTCTGTCTCTCTAATAATAAGGCGGCCTCTATTAAGGACAATTCCAGTCTGTCTTCAAAGAAGTCCCCATACCATCCATTTTCAAAAATTTCATTAGCTTCTTTTACATCCCAGATTATTACCCTTTCTTCTTGTAATTCTGCTTTTACCATAAAAACACTTTATTCATTTGACATATATAAATCTGGTCTTAGTTGAATGTTTAAAACTTCAAAAAAAGCATTCAAATCCAGAATTTTAGATTTTGCTATCTTCTTGGCGCTTTCAGTATTTAGAGATTTTATAGATTTTTCAATCAAGTTTTTACTTTTTTCAATTAATTTTTCGGTGTCAATTATTTTTTCATCCCTATAGAAGTGAATTAGCATCCTAATAACACCAATAGGTCCTATCCTATCTAGGGCATCAGCATCCATAATGATTTTTTCTTCTAAACTTTTAGGTTCTTTACCGTGATGATCAATTACGGTTAATATCCTTTCTGAGTTAGGCACATTAAATTTATCAAGAAATTCTCTAGCAACAATAACGCTATTTTTAGAATGGTTGTTAAAGCCTTCTATGCAATATCCAATGTCATGCAGTATAGCTGCAATTTCTATAATTTTTCTGTCTGCATTCTCTTTTTCTGCTAAAAATAAGGCATATTTTCTAACCCTTTCTGTATGAGCAATAATATCTGGCATATCTTTTACCTTTTTCAGTAAAAATTTTCTAGCTTCCTCAACCATATCCAAAAAATCACCCTATGTTTATTCCTCTTGTCATCAAATCTAGTTTGCAATTATCGCAGAAGGTCTTCTGTTTTTTATCGATGTCATAGACAGAAGGTGAAAAATTCATTACACAAGTTATGTGCAGGCAATGATCCAAGCCTACGTAATGACCTATGTTGTGTATAACTTCTTTGGCAACCCTCTCCTCCAAAAGACTTTTGTTGGGTTTTTCATCGTAGAACTCTGTTTTAAGCCTTGCCAGAGACACAATAGCGCAGCTCTTTGCAGGATCCTCTAAACCGAAGACAAAGTTCAATCCGCTGTAATACAAATCTGCTTCCGTTATCAGTAGGCTAGGAATGCTCCTGTCAATGAACTTTATCTCCGAAGACTGCGAGAGCATGTTCATAACGATCTCAGCGTTGTATTGTTTTCTCCAGTGATTGAACGCCTCTTGTGGTACGTCTAATTTTGACATCACTCTGCATTTTATGTTAAGATCACCCAGTTCATTGATAACACTATCCAAAATCTCCTTGGGCAGATTACCTATGGGGACTATTCTAAGAAACATGATTAGATTTAGTTTTTCAAAGTTAAAAAAATAATCATTTTCAGGGCTTCCAAAACCTTTAAGTTTTTTTGTTTTCATCATATATTATGCAACAGAAATCGGTTTCTGAAAAGTCAGGCGAGGAAGAATCCTTCATTTCTTTTCCAGACGGCTATGTCATAGGCAAGACAAAGTACGTTATAGTTACAGGAAGCGTCATGTCAGGAGTAGGCAAGGGGACCTTCTCTGGTTGCTTGGGTACGCTTTTAACTTGTCATGGCTTTAAGGTCTCGCCGATAAAGTTTGATGGTTATCTTAATTGCGATGCAGGTACCCTTAATCCGTACAGGCATGGAGAAGTTTTTGTCTTGGACGATGGAACAGAGTGCGATCTAGACTTAGGTTCTTACGAGAGATATCTTAACAGGAATCTCTGCAAGGACAACTATCTGACTTCTGGAAAAATCTTTAAGCTAGTGATTGACAAGGAAAGAAGAGGAGAATATCTGGGCAGGGATGTGCAGTTCATACCTCACGTGACAGGCGAGATAAAGAACTTTTTAAGGAATCTTGCCATGAAGTCTGATGCTGACCTTGTTTTGGTGGAGGTTGGCGGAACCGTTGGAGACCTGGAGAATTCATATTTCATAGAGGCCATGAGAGAACTGAGATACGAGGAGGGCAGAGAGAACGTCTGCTTTATCAATGTTACGTATATAATAGAGCCGAGGTCACTAGGTGAATTCAAAAGCAAGCCTGCACAACTGGGCATAAGAAAGCTGATGGAGCTAGGAGTACAACCAGACATCATAGTCTGCAGGTCGGAAAGGCCGATAACCCAGAAGGTCAAGGAAAAGGTCAGCGTTTTCTCAGACGTCTGCATTGACAGGATATACAATCTGTGGGACTTTGGAAACGTTTATGAAATACCTCTCATTCTCAGAGAGAACAAGATTGACGAAGCCCTTTTTGACATACTGAAGATAAAACCGAAAGAGAACAACGATTCTGAAATGAACTTCTCAAAGCTAGAAGATTTTGTTAATAAGATAAGGAATGCTGACAAGGAGGTCACAATAGGAATAATAGGGAAATACACTTATGTTCACGATTCTTATTTGAGTATAATCAAGGCTCTGGAGCATGCAGGACCTTACTTAGGAGCTAAGGTCAAGATAAAATGGATAGAGTCCACTGATTTGGAAGATAAGAAGATCTCAGTAGAGGATGCATTGAAAGATGTTGACGGAGTAATAGTTCCAGGAGGATTTGGCAAGAGAGGAATAGAAGGGAAGATTGCTGCCATAAGATACGCGAGGGAGAACAAGATTTCTTATCTGGGTCTATGCCTCGGCATGCAGCTGGCAGTGGTTGAGTTCGCAAGGGATGTCTGCGGTTTGAAAGGAGCCAACTCCACTGAGTTCGATGCCAACACGCCCTATCCTGTTATAGATTTTATTCCTGAGCAGATAGACATAGTCAAGCAATCCAAATATGGTGGAACGATGAGGCTTGGTGCTTATCCTGCTGTTCTGAAAGACGGAACGAAAGTTAAAGAGATGTACAAGGAAGACGAGATATCCGAGAGACATAGACATAGATACGAGGTCAACCCTGAATACATTGAGATTTTAGAGAAGAATGGCTTGATGTTTTCTGGTAAATCTCCTAATGGTGTCTTGATGGAATTCATGGAATTGGAAGACCATCCTTTCTTTATCGCTACTCAATCACATCCCTGTCTCAAATCAAAGCCAATGAATCCAGCTCCCTTGTTCGTCGGTTTGGTAAAAGCTTCTCTAGAAAAATGATGGTGGGACAGGAGGGGTTTACTACTAACGGTGGTAAAACTATTATAATTATTTAACTTCTTAATTATCAATTTGATGAATCTAGGTTTTGAACAATTTGAAAATGCTAGAAAAATAAGGATCCCTTCTATCTGTGAAGAATTAGCTGAAGATATAGGAATACAAATTGGAGATGGTTCTGTTAATTATCGAAAAAGCAATAAAGACAAAGGAAGTTACAGAATTCAAGTGTACGGAAACATAACTGAAGACAAACATTATTTAATAGATTTTGTGAAACCGCTTAAAGAAAAACTTTTTGGAATTAAGGTCTATTCTAATGAAAACAGAGTTGCAGGAACTATTTTTCTCACCATTTATTCAAAAAATTTAGTTTATTTCTATAACAGTTTAGGTTTTCCTATAGGACCTAAAATTAATATAAAAATTCCTAGTTTTATTTTGATGAATAAAAAACTACAGATTTCTTGTTTGAGAGGCCTTATAGATACGGATGGCACCTTAGCATTTAGAAAAGGAGATTATCCTGATTATTCTTTTCCCATCGTTAAATTTTCTTCAAAGAGCAAAGATCTATGTAGTCAAGTTTGTCGAATTTTGGATAATTTGGATTTATCCTACACAGTTCAATTTGATATAAAACAGTACGATAAAAGAACTAGAAAGATTTATATTAAAAATGAAGTTTGCATTCAAGGCAAAAAGAATTTGGAAAAATGGATGAAAATTATAGGATTTCACAATATAGCTCAAATAACAAAATATCTTGTTTATAAAAAATTAGGTTATTGCCTTCCAAGAACAACTCTTGAACAAAGGTTAAACATTTTAAAAAAAGAAAAAATGGGACAGGAGGGGTTTGAATTCGGGATTTGCCAGAAAATCTGATCAAATTCCCCCGACACCACGGTCTTCAGCCGTGCGCTCTCCCAGGCTGAGCTACTGTCCCATAGCAATAAAGAATTATATTATTCAAACACTTTAAATGTTTTATCTTTCCAAAGAATCAGAACAAGAACGTAGAAGCAGAATAAAAAAAGGAAATCAAAAATATAAAAGACCTTCATCGCTTCCTCAGGTCAATTTATCAGAACTATCTTCTCTTTGCTTTCTTCTTTTTTGCCACTTTTTGTCACCTCTTATTGAAAAATATGAACAAAATTTTGTTTTGTTCTTAATAATCAATTGTACGTCTCGATATATAAAAATTTCTTTATTGCAAAAATTATTTTTTTTGAACAAAATTAAATAAAAAATTCTAAAAAAGTTCGAATTCTAACATTATTTTTACATTATTGTTTCTGAATTTAATGGAAAGACTGTGCACTTTCTTATGTCATCTGCCCCCAATACGAACTGGGTTACTCTGTTCAAACCTATACCGCATCCAGAGTGCAGCTTTATGCCGTGATTCTTTGCGCAATCTAGGTACCACTGGAAATCTTTTATGCCTCCGCCTCTTGCTTTCAACTTCTTCATCATTTCCGAATCTTCCAACCTCTCCAAGAGCTTATCATATCTGTACTCCCTCTCAGCTGCTCCGACTGCCTCTCCGCTCATAGGCAAAATCAGATCTGCGCTGTTCACTATCTTGGGTTCGAAATCGTTTTCTCTCATGTTAAAGAACTTTATCGCCTTTGGAAAATGCGTTATGAACAATGGTTGGTTTCCGTACATTTCTGCAAGCATTTTCTCGTTCGCACTCTTTAGGTCGCTTCCCCACTCCAACCCAGCCTTTTCTACTGCTTCAGTGTATGTCAGTCTTTTGAATGGAGCTTTTACTTCCTTTAACTTTTCCGTGTCTATTCCCACTTTCTTAAGTAATTTTTCTTCTTTTAGAACTTCTTTTACCATGCTGCATATGGTTCCTTCTATATAGGTTAGCAATTCTTCAAAGTTTCCTTCGAATTCTATTTCTACCAATGGGAATTCTGTCAGATGTCTGTTGTCTGCCGATGGTTCTGCTCTGAAGCTCGGTCCCACGCACCAGACCTTTTTCAGTTTTGGTATCATCGCTTCAAGGTATAGCTGTTGTGTCTGGCTAAGATATCCTTGATTCCCGAAATAGTCTAATGCAAATAGCGTGTCAATGTTCTCACAGGATCCTGTTGCTTTGGTTATGTGCGGTGCGTTCACCTCTATGAAACCATTTTTTACGAAGAAATCCCTCGCTCCTTTCAGTAAAGCTGCCTCAACCCTTGCAACTGCTTCTAACTCATCTGTGTTTGCTAGCTTTTGTCTCTCCTTGGTTTCTACCAGTTTTTCTAACATTTTTATCCTCCTAAGGAGAGGAGAAGTAATGAAACCCTTCACAGTTAGGTTTCGATAGTTTATATAATTTTCTACAGAAAAATTTGATAGTAATCATGATGAGAAAATTTAAATTCTTGCAAAACAATATAATTATAGTGTTTTCTTAGCATCTAATTATTCAAACCATTCCTTTCTTTTGATCTTCTCAGGTATGTACGTATCGGAAATGAACGATATGCCTTTAGATGACAAGGCTGCCAGTTCAATCTTACCTTTAACATCCTTCATCTTCTTGAAGAAATCCTGCCAATTCTTCTTGTCCTTGAACCAATCATACTTCGTAAGATCATTTAATCGTTTCAAATCAACCTCTTTGAAGTTTATCAGATGCTTTTTCAAGCCAAATTCTTCGATGTCATATGGTGTCAGACCTAGGAATCTCGCGTCAGGTATTGCCAAACTCTCGCTGATATGAGCTAGAGAAATGCTTCCGAATTTCAAAACAGAGTAAATATAAATTCCCCAAGGATCCAAGTCGACCAATACGTAAACGGGCAGCTTGTGTTCGATGTGCAGCCGTTGCAATAACCTTCTCACACCTCTTGTCGCCTGTCCTTGGGATGACATTATTATACAATTAAGTTTTTCCCAGACCCTATCTTCATGTAATCTTTCCCACTCAGCTGCCTTTTCCATGTAGATAACAAACTTGGCATCAATTTTTTTGAACTCTATCTCCTCGACGTTGGAGGGTATTGACCAACCTCCAGAACCTAACTTAGACCAATCAACCGAATCTCCCTTGTCCTTTATAACAACCTTGCCAGCAACAGAACCCATCTTGTTGGCGTTGATATGTAGTTGCTCCCTAGAACAATTGGTTATCAACTCCAAGTCTTCGATTGACTTGTTGGATTCATCCTGCTCGCTAACCACGTCTATGTTTGTGTTCGGTATAGTTCTCTTCATCCTATAGAAGACTTCTCTTAAGCTCAGGTGCTTGTCTACGTCTAACAACTCTCTTGCTGTTGCGGCAGCTTCTACTGTCTGAACAAATTTTCTTACGTGAGCAACATTAAAGAAATATCTTTTTGATATGTTGGTTCCCAACGTTATTAGCTTTGATTTTTGATCAAAAAAGACGTTGGACAGGTTTCTTATAGGGACATCCATAGAGGGATTCCTAGATTTATCTATATCGTCAACCAACTTCTTACCTAAACCTTTAATGCTCTTTTTCGCTTCCATTCTCTTGTCCATTTATAACTTCACCTTCTTCCTCGATGTCAATTCCCTTTACGCCTTTCTTAAGTATTTTCTCTAATCCATGAACAATTTTTTCCTTTGGAACATCAGAAATCTTTGATATAGCAGTCGCTGCCTCTGGAATATAGTTCTCGAACAGGTTCTTCCTCATCAGTATCTCATGGCTCCTCCTCTTTCCTGATATGTATTTTTTGAGCTCTCTACCAGCATCCTGCAAAGCTAATTTAATTTCCTTTATTATATCGGGATACGAAGCTATTGCCTGCTTGCCTTCTGATGTGAAGGGAACCCAGACTGATGCGAAGTGAACCAATATTATCATTGGTCCCGTGGGTAACGAGCTGCCAGGTTGTTGCAATCCATATCTTCTCCAGTCAACTTCTTTGACAGCTTCCGTTATGGCGCAGTCGCTCTGATGATACATTAGCGGAACCTTGTTGGCAAATCTTAACAATTCTGCCTCTTGATTGGGATTAAGATTTCCGCCATAAGCAATAGCTATTTGTACTGCGAACGGTCTGCCTCTATAAACAGTAGGAGGTCTGGAAATTGCCAAGAATTGTTCTGCTTGTATCTCCTTTTTCAAACCCTTTACCAAGTCTTCCTCTTCCAAGATTGATAAGCAATTGGTTGGCGGAGAAACTAATTTAACTTCTTGCATGGCCTTGTGCAACTTTGTTAACTCATCGTGACTCAATTCAATTGGTTTCCTATGAGTGTTGACATTCGCAAGCTTGCAAATCTGTAAGGCTGACGTCTTTCCTACTCTCGAGAAATCTGTTTTCAGAAAACCTACAACGTTTTTTGCTTTTGTTGCTCTTGCCATCCTTATTAGAATTCCTAACTCTACTCCGTAAGGGTGTGGTTTTATTTCCTTTGGCTGCTTGGGTAATGCGTGAACCACTCGTGAATATGTAACTTTACCTCCTGGCCCGTTAAAAGATATTTTAGCATAAGGATTCATTATTGCTGTTTGCTTCAGATATTCTAGAATAGACTGTCCTTTCTCTATGTACCTTCCTTCAAATTCCATCTCGATGATGATGCCATGCCATTTTTCAGGATTTTTCTCTTTTTTCGTGGAAACTAGGTGAGGTTCATTCTTTGTAACATCGATCATAAGCTCTATCGTATATATAGAATTGTTTCCTATGCTCGAGGTTATCTTCGTCGGCTTACCGCTTGTCAGCTGTGCATACATTATTGCTCCATGGACTCCTAAGCCTTGGACTCCTCTGGATTGCTTTAGCCTGTGGAACTTTGAACCATACAGCAATTTACCAAAGGCAAGAGGCAGCTTTTCCTCCACTATTCCAGGTCCGTTGTCTTCAGCCTTTATCACAAATCTGCTTTCTGAAACCTGTTTAACTGAAACATTGATGTTTGGCAGAATTCCTGCTTCTTCGCAGGCGTCCAAGGAATTGTCAACCAATTCCTTAATCACAGTGAGCATAGCCTTGGTGCTGTTTTCATAGCCTAGCAAGTGTCTGTTCTTCTCGAAGAATTCTGCTACGGAAATCTCCTTGAGGTTCTTTGAGAGTTCTTCAGCAGCTAGTTTACCGTCTGACATAAAAATCTTTTAACGAAGAGCTTATTTACATTTAGTTATTTTTATAGCTTATTACTATCTTTTAATAGAAATTAACTTTCGAACTTATATAAGTTAAGTTATGCTAAGAGAGAGTCTGATTTTGATTCTTTACCTCTTTCTCCAAATCTTCTAGATTTTTTAAGATTTCTTTCATTGGCGTTTCGCTAAGTAAAGAGTTTTCTAGAAAATATACTTCATCTCTAATTTCTTCTATGGCACCGTCGTATAAGGCTTTGAAACTTTTTCCATCGCCTGTAACAAAAGCCATGCCAGAATAAATAAAGCCACATCTGTAAAACAATTCGTCTATAAGCTCATCAGGCAGTTTTAAAATTCTTTCCTTTATTTCTTTGACTTCTTCCCTGGTGAATAATTCACCAAATTCGTTTATGAAAGCATTTTCGCTGAGATACTTTTCTCCTTCTCTTGTAATGGACCAGAAGTTTATATCGTCATTTATACCTGTTTTCATGCAACTTACTAGTTTCATTTTCTCTAGTTTTTCAAGGGTTTTTTCAATAACCTTTTCTTTTATTTTAATCTTTTTTGCTATCTTTTCAGCTGTTCCATTTTCTGGTGTTAAAGCATCCAAGATTGTAAGTTCTTCTTTATTTAGTTTTTCCATTAAAATTAATTAGTAAAAAGACTTTTAAATCTCACTCCCGTAATCTTAGCATGAGAAAAATACTGTTATTATCTGTGTTATTGGTAGTCATTATTGCAGGCTGCGCCCAACAGGAACCAACTGGGAGTTTTTTAGTAAACCAGAAAGGAATTGAGGAGTGCATACAGAGTTGGAACTGTACTGACTGGTCTGATTGCATGAGGAACGGAACAGACAACGGCATTCAAAACAGGACTTGCATAGATGAAAATAATTGTAATAATGGCACGAACAAACCTTATGATTCAAGGGTATGTGGCCTGCCCAAGACGTCCAGCAAAGATCCTGCCCAAATGGCTCTAGAAATTTCTGATTTGCCGAACAGCAGTAACTGGACTGTCAGAGATAGAAACATTTTGTCCAAAGAAGAGGCCACACAAATCGAGAGAGATCTAGGGTTTAAGAAGGGCTTTCTCATAAATTATTTTTCTCAATCAAAGGACAATAACGTTGAGGTCTATCATATAATCAGCATTTATCCTATGGTTGATAGCATAATCAACATGACTTACAGCTTTGATGCTGTGAGAGAAAACTACAAAACAGGAGACTTGTACGAGAACACTAACGAAAAGATAACGTCTGTCTCTGCACTTCCCGATCCGTTTGCGGGAGAGTACAGCATGGCGTACAACATAACTTTGACTTCTGAGAGCGTCTACACCATTGCATTCACAAAATGGGACGTTGCAGAGGTAATAAAACTAAAAGGAAATAAAATTGATTACAGTCTGCTAACAGATATTGCCAAAAAAGCAGAGGTAAAAATAGCTTAAACATAAAGGTTTTTGTTTTGAATGCTGTAGACATTGTAGTTGGAATAATTTTTAAGGATAATAAATTCCTTGTTGAAAAAAGAAAAGCAAGAGAGAAGATAGACCCAGGGATAGTTTGTTTGCCTGGTGGCCATATTGAACTTAATGAAACTAAGGAGAAAGCATTAAAAAGAGAAATGAAAGAAGAATTAAACATTGATATAAAAAAGCTACAATTTATAAAAAAAGATTTTTGGATAGCTAACAATGGAGAGAAACAAAATATTTTTTACTATCGTATTCTTGACTATGAAGGTAAACCAATTTGTAAAGAAGCCAAAGAAATAATATGGATAGAAAATATAGAAGAACTTAATATAGAATCTGATAGGACTGTAATAGAAGAAATAAGAAAAGAAAAATTAAAGAATGTTAAAAATAACTAATTTAATTGTGTCTTTATGATAGAAGTCGTTCTTGTTCCCAAAGACAGAATAAACGTTATAAAGGATGAGGAGATAGTAAAAGAGCTAGAAAAATCTATCAAGATAAAATTGTCTTTTGAAGAAAATTCTGTTATAATAGAAGGCGAAGGTCTAGATTTGTTCCAAGCTAAAAATATTGTCAAGGCAATAGGAAGAGGGTTTTCCCCTGAAAAAGCCTTTAGACTGCTTGATGAAGAGGAGAACTTAGAGATTATAGAGCTAACAGAGTTCAATGACAAAAAATTGAAGATTATGAAAGCCAGGTTGATAGGAACCAATGGTAAGACCTGGAAAATGATAGAAAATTTTAGTGGTTGCTCTGTTTCTGTTTACGGTAAGACTGTAAGCTTGATAGGGAAATACGATCAAATGGATATTGCCAGAGAAGCAGTAAAAATGATATTGAGAGGTTCTAAGCACTCAAAGGTTTATGGTTTTCTTCACCAAGCCAGGCTATGATTTCTCCATCTTTCCATCAGTGGTAATCAATTCTTCAGTGGCCTTCATTAAAGTCTTTTTCTTATAGTTCTCAATGCTTGTGTGCCAATAGACATGGCCTTGGCCAACGCTCTTTCTCATTATCTTTCCTTGGTTGCAGAGCCAATCCAATTTCTTCTTTAGGGTTTCTAGTGTGTTCGGTTTCACAGGTATCTTTTCCAATCTCAACAACTCACTAGGAGTGCATGGAGAGTTGGCAAGAACTAAAACTTCCAATCTTTCCTCGTCCGGATACTCGTAAATTAGCTTGGGCATTTTCCTACACCTCAGGTTTCTTATGTTTATTATAATTTAATTACTATAAAAATGTAACTTAACTTATCAAACAAAAAAATCTGATATCAAAAAATAAAAATTTTTTGGGGCAACTTTATACCCTTTGGTGTACATTAAGCGAGAACATAACACTTTTAGAGTTCTGTGCCAATGTTTTTCAAGAATCCTTTTCTTTTGAGCCAGAACACCTGTGCTTTGCTATACAGAAAGACAACGTCTCCTCTCTCCTCTTTCTGCACTTCCCATGGCTTTACCAAAATGATATAGCCAGGCTTTATCCATATCTTTTTCTTTATCTTTCCGGGAATTCTGCATATCCTGGTGAATCCGTCCTCGCACTTTGCCTCTAACCTTCCTCCACCTAGCATAGAAGTAACAATGCATATAGTTTCGTCTTTCTCAGGCAATTTTACTCTTATGAATTCTTCTTCTGGTGTGTTATTTTCCATTCAACCACTTTATATCCTTAATAATATGGTGTCCCTATAAATATCTTTACCATCCTTTCTCGTAAACAACTTAAAACTCTTTTTAATCTCAACTTTATATTTCTTTCTGAAGAACTCTGCAATTTTCCTAGCTAATGACTTGCTGCTCACGTAAAAGTCATAGCCACCTTTTACTTTCTCTAGTCTGTAGAAGCCTCCTCTCTCTAAGACAATGTCATCTATCGAATCCATATCGTCGTTAGTCAAGTTTCCTCTTATCTGTACTATTGATTCATAATATTTACCCGATTTCTTAAAGCAATTAGGGCAGAGTCTCTTTCTTATCTTTATCTTCACTTCATGAATTTCTTCCTTAACATCTTTAGATCCTTCTAATAAACCTTTTGCATGAACCTTCACATTGTCATTCTTTTCGAACTTTATCTTGACATTTTTGCCAAGAATCTTTATTTTGTCTCTAAGAATTTCATCGATTTCAGCCTCTTTCCACTTGTTTTTCTCATTTATCTTTTTACACCTGTTGCACATCACAACTGGTATTTCTTTAGGCACTTCGATTAATCTGAACTTGCTTTTGTAGCATTCTTCGCAGTACCCCTTTATCAGATTCTCACTTTTCTTGCCGCACAAAAAACAGAACTTCATATTTTATACCAGAGATAGATTGTTAGCTCAGCTGTTTCAGGCATGTCACAACACAAAGAATAAAATGAAGATACTGAAACATACTCTTTAGTTAAATCAGGTTGCCTAACATACCACTCTTTTACTCTTGATGCTACAGCAGATCTTATAAGGGTCATGTATTCAGCGCTAACCGTAGGAGTTGGAAAGATTGATATCCATACAGCTGTGTTGTTAGAAGTCATTTCAGCTCCTCCTGACAAGGTAACTATATTAAACTTACCCGTAACATTGCGCTCAGAGATGTCATTAAAAGCAAAAGAACTATTAAGAGGCTGTATAATTACTTCGCTATCCCAAAAAATCTTTTTAACCTTAAACGTATAAAAAATGCTGTCAGGGCCTTTAAGTCTGAAAAGACCGCCTTCTGTTACGTTTTGTATTAAACCTTCATCAACTGTTTTATTTTCAACATCAACCATGCCAGAAGAGCTTATATTTATTTTTCTAGGAGTAGAAGAGGGGTAATTATCCCACAAGGTTAAATTGCCCCATTTCTTACTGCCTATAACGCCTGAAGTATTTACCTCGAAGCCAATTCCTAAAAAGTATTTTTCTGTTTCATCAGCAGAAGGATTGTAACTTGAAAAATTAAAAACACCACCAAGCGAAACAAAGGGACTTAAACCAAAAATGTCATTAAAATCTTGATTAGAATTGCTTAAAGTATCGTTTACTCCTATTACTACACCACCTTTATTGAGGTAATCCGTAATATTTGATTTTATTGGGGAATATCCTCCATATTTGTAAAAACCTACAGCATCATACGAAGAGGGAATGCCAGAGTTTATATTAAACTGGCTGACAGAAAAATTAATCCAGTGACCATTGACATAAGCAGGTGGTAATATTCCTTCAATATCATCACATTTATCAACGCAACCAACAGTTATGTTGCTTTTAGGTATGCCTGTTATTTTTACTCCGAAATCAATATTGGGCGGAAGTAGGCTCTGAATCTTTGTAAAGTTTTCGTTCAAAAATTCTACAATGTTCTGGTAGTTCAAATTTTTTATTATGTCGTTTCCGGTTGTTATCAAATCTGCTCTTTCCCAGTTTTCCTTTGACTTGAATGTTGAGATTGTCCCTAAGACGACCAGCATCAGTATTAGTGCGATTGATATTTCCAACAAATAAATAAAACCTTTCATGCTACCACATTTCCAGTGTTATGTTGCCCAAATCGTTCCCAACCTTTACGTACTTGCTCACTGTTATTTTCGCAGGGCTCAGGCTCTCTGTTCCGCAGTATAAAAGTAAATTAGTCGAATTATATATTCTGAGCCTATAGGTGCTTAGTCCGAAGTTTAATAAGAGGTCGCAGTTGCCGTTTAGAGCAGTTATTTTATCCGTGGACAATACGTCTGGTTGGTCGGCTAATCCGACTGTCTTAATTGGAAACCAGCTTTGATTAGTCTTTGTTTCTTCGCCCTTAATTGTTCCCGTAGGTTCTGGGGAAGCGTAGCGATAAACATAAAACAAACTGAAATTTGCCTCTATAACTTGAGAGGAACTGGCAGGCGTTGCAAATAAAGATACATATTGATAGTCTTCAATTGCCAAAGGAGATCTAGTTGAACCTATGGAAACCCAATTAATATTGTCATAACTTTGATAGCCGCTTACATTAAAGTTATTTCTAATCAATTTCAGATAGGTTGGAAAACTTGCTGGTCCGCTTCCGGTTGTGTTATTTCTGTCAGGTGCGATGCTTGAGCTGCTAAACAGTCGAGAGAAAGCGTAAAGATCTTTTCTTGCTGCGATATATGCCATACCGTTATAGTTTTTAACACTCATGAAATTTTGAATAATTATTCCAGCTTTAGAGTTAGACACTGACGCATTATCGCTGACTATTCTTGTGACAGCAACAAAATCTCCTGAAACTGTTGAATTTTTATAGACTTGGGTATCCTCATAAATCGTGTCATGCACATCTCTACCATTTATGTTGTCTACTGTTAAGATCCCGTTAGAAATGGTTGCACTCCCAGTTATTCCTGAACCTATATCAGTTTTTACCCATCCTGGAGGCAGAGAAGAACCACTTAAATCTAAAAACTGCATGAAAACATCGTTTCCATTGCTCTCGCTTGTTGCGCTAGGATATCCGTAATACATGTAAACAGATTTTTTCTCAGCTTCGGGAATCCTGTGGATTTTCAACCAAACCAAAGCCCAGTTTCCATCAGACTTGTTTTCTATCCAGTAAGGTATCCTAGTCACTTGGTCAGAGTCGGCAAATCTTATGTCGCTAAAATCTGATTTCATGTCAGAATCATAGGTTATGTTTATTCTGACTTGCTGGTCCATAAGTTCCGTTGGGCTTTGCGAGATTTCAATCTTCCTTCTTTTTGCCCAGCCTTGATTTAGAAAGTCGGTCCAGTCATCAGGATATCCCTTGTCATTGGTCAATGTTTCCATCACACTGTTGGCTTCTGCTTTCATGTTGTTGATGCTATAGTCTGTTATGATCGAGGATGAGATGGTATTAATCTGATTAACGACGTAAAAGATTATTACTGAGAATATTATGACAGCAAAAATGAACTCTACTCTTGTTTGTCCATGCATCATATCATTCCAGCTTTTAACAAGAATAGTAGTATACCAAAACCAGACAGGGTCATTATTGAGCTGTGTTTTAAACCGGCAGTTGCGGAACCTTCTCCGATTTGTCCAGCGACCAGCCCAGAGAATATGCCTTGGACTATTGACATCAGAAGGAACAACGCATAGTAATAGCAGCTCTTTTGAATTGCAAACATCTTGCATACTATGGAAAATATAGAGCAGTTTGCGCAGAATATGGTGAAGCTGTTTCCACAGGTTTCGCAAGGGTCAGTGAATGTCATTATGCCTCCTGCCAGTCCTCCGCCACCCACATTAAGGTTCATTAAAGGTATCAACGTCTGCGATAAACCTATGACTATGCCGATGAAGATGTAATATATAGCGTACATTATCATCATGTGCTCGTATGTGACAGATTTTCTCTCTTTCTCGGCCTCTTTTATTGATGTTATGTCCGAGGCAGTGGCTTCCATTGTTTTGGCGATGTCCCCTCCTGATGCGTAGGCTTCGTTTATAATCCTAACAACCCTTCCTATCATCTTTGACTTTTTCATTCGCAGCGCAAAATTGTTCATGGCCTCCTGAGTAGGTATACCCCAGGATAGCTGATATTCAATCTTCTTTATCTCTTCTGTAAGTTTTCCATAGTCAGTTTTCGAAACCTGTTTCAATGCTTCTGGCAGGGTCATTCCTATTTTCTGTGCCTCGGAAAGGTCCAGCAAGAACAGGGGCAGTTGGTCTTCAATTGCTCTCACTTTGCTGTATTCGAAATATGAAAAGAATGCAAAAGGAACTATCCCTACTATTGCCGCCAAAAGAATAATATTGCCCATTATACCGATGTTCTTATAAAATAAGAAGCTTATCGCAACCATAGTCACTGCTACGATTATCGGTATGTATTTTAAGTTGAATTTGTTTTTTTTGTCTTTTTTTGCATCCATTTTATCACGCTGATGGTGCTACGGATTTTAATAAAAATATAAAGCCTACTGATACAAATGGTAGGACTATAAAGATCACTAAAAATTGTATGAAAGAGAGGTAATTGGTCATTCCTCCCCCTCCTATCACTGACATCAATGCTGTTATAATTATGAAAAATACAGAGCCGACCAATATTAGTGTGAGGTAGATTTCTATCAAGAGTGATAGTGTCCTCGAGTATTGTTCTAACCTTCTCCTGTATTCTGATATGAATACTCTTGACTTCTCGTGTAAGAAATCTCCTACATTACCGCCACTAGTTAGAACATTGTCCAATCCCCATAACAACTCTTTAAGTTCCTCAGAAGGCGTTCTATTAGCGGTTTTTCTTATGGCTCCTACTAGGTCCATTCCAAAGACTTCTACGTCTCTGTAGATTTTCTCTGCTTCCTTGGAGACCTCTCCGTATTCACTGAACTGCGAGATGACTTTGAACATTGTTACAGGTGGCGCTCCTGAATTTGCTATTGTTGCCATGTAGGTTGTTGCAAATGGCAGGGCAGACTCTATATCCTTTTTCCTCTTGCCTGCTACTAAGCTCGGGTATGTATAAAAAACAAAGAAAACAATCAAGATGGTTACTATGTTTAAGGTGAATGAGAACAGGACTGCTAACAATATGTCCTTTAGGACTATGCTAGTTATTATAGTGATCAAGGGAAACTCTATGACAAAGAACAACAACAATGAGAAGAACATGGCATAAACATACTC